>Ga0210390_10001297_pt1 | contig 24265 bp, 21 predicted proteins | sample IncBWH11OmetaG_FD_161050 | JGI IMG/M metagenome (GOLD analysis project Ga0210390, IMG submission 161050) | Forest soil microbial communities from Barre Woods Harvard Forest LTER site, Petersham, Massachusetts, United States - Inc-BW-H-11-O ... | reverse complement strand
AGCCGTCGAGCACTGGGATACCTTGCAACTCGTGGGCACACCTCAAAACTCCGCTCCGATCATTGCGCCGAACATTCCGCGTGCGAATGCCAACGGCATGTTCTGACCGCAAGGCGGGCAAGGCCAAGTAACTTCGTTCGCCACGAACTAACAGAAGAAGGAGGAACTATTTCATGTCGACCAACTTGAGCGCTGTGCTTCAAGAGCTTTTGCAGAACACGTCGAACCTCAAGGTGCTCCAGCAACTCATGACACCGGACGCTACCTACGTTTCATTGAATTTCGACAACCCCGAACTCAAGAAAATTGAGCCGTGGGCCGGCACTCACAGAGGGCCACAGGCTCTGTCTGATGTCTTTGCGGCAATCCAACGGTTCTGGAAAACACTCGACTTCAAGGTCACGGACACGCTTGAACAAGGTGACCGCGTCGCTTTCTTCGGCTCCTTCACATACAAATCGAATACAACCGGGAAGGAAATCACTTCTCCGTTTGGCCTGCTGGCACGTTTCGAGGGTGGCAAGGTTGCTTATGTCCAGTTCCTCGAGGACAGCTATGGCACCGCAGGCTCGTTCAAAACGGGGGGCAGCTCACGATTTCATAGCGATCCCTCGGGAAAAGAAGTTGAGGTCTAACACTCAAGGAAATCACACGATTGCGGGCCGCGCGGCCCAGCTGATTCTCGGGTTGTGGGAGAATCAACGGCGGGCTGCAAGTAGATTGGAGGATAAACTATGAAAGCTGCGGTGATTCACGCGTATGGTTGGCCTGATGAACTTAAGTTCGAGGACATGCCCGATCCGTCTCCTGGGCCGGGCGAGGTGCTTATAAGGACTGCCGCAACGAGTATCAATCCGCTTGACGTGAAGGTGAGATCAGGGGCGGTCAAGGAATATTTTCCTGTGTCTTTTCCCGCAATCCTTGGCTGGGATGTTTCTGGAACCGTGGAGAAGGCCGGCCCCGGTGTGAATACTTTCACTAAAGGTGACAAAGTCTTCGCACAGACGGTGCAAGCGGACGCCACGATGTGCGTGGTTAAGGTGGCTGATCTCGCGCGGGTACCGGATGGGATGGACTTGGTATCGGTGGCGGCGTTGCCTACAGTCACCACAACGGGGGCTGAACTGGCCGCTCTCGCACTGGGAGGAAAGAAGGGTGGCACTCTGTTGGTGACCGGCGCCGCTGGAAATGTCGGCCGTTCCGCGGTCTTTGTGGCAAAGGAGAAAGGTGCCACCGTAATCGCGGGTGTACGGAAAGGACAAATCGAGGAAGCGCGAGCCCTGGGAGCTGACCGCATACTTGCGCTGGATGATGAGACGGCTGTTGTGGGTTTGGAGTTGCTGGATGCCATCGCCGATACGGTTAGTGGGCCGACAGCAGCAAAGTTGATGGGCAAGCTTAAGCAGGGAGGAGTTTTCGCATCGGTGCTAAGCGCGCCGACCAACGCGGCTGAGTATCCTTCCATTTCAGTCAAAACGATGCAAGTGAAGGCGGACGCGCGGCTGCTATCGCACATGGCTGAAGCGGTGAGGTCAGGGAAGCTGTCGATCCCACTTGGCCAGCGTTTCGCACTGAAAGACGCGAACAAGGCGCACGCAGCAGCGGAAAAGGGTGCCGCGGGGAAAATCCTGTTAGTCGCGTAAGAGGATCCTTAGTCCATCATAATTTCTTACTAGGCATCTATGAAGCCAGATCAGGCGTGGTGGGTGTCGAGGTCGAAAGCAACTAGGACTAACGGTGCTCACGGACCACTTCGGTAGGAATAGCGATGACCTTGGGGCATGACAAGTCAGCTACCCAACGGAATCTCGTCTTCCTCGACGACGTTTGCGTAGCTACCACAATGCAAAAGGACTGATTTGATTATTGGCGTAGCATCGCCATTACACTCACAACCTCCAGCGGCTACGCTTTTCTTGGTGGATAGTCGGCAATGCGGAAGTAATCCCGAAAACCCTTCGACGCTTCGTCCTCGCGCCAGAAACGGGCTTATGGGAAGCACCGGAATCACCTTCCAAGATGCGGACAAAGTCAACTCGCTAAGGCTGAATCCCCGGTCTTTGATCGCATTGCATTCGCCTAGCGCCCTACTCGAAACCGGACTGCGCATGTGCCTTCCGGAGAAAAGCCAGGACAGTACCGCATTCGATGCCGAGCAGTCCGTTCTCTACGGTCCGGTTTGTCTGGGAATAATCGCGAAATACGGGCATTATTCGCGTATTCCGGCGCTGAACGAGCGGAATTTCTCTGCAGTCCAGACTGCGTGGCGGAGAGAGCAGGATTCGAACCCTCGGTACAGTTTTGCCGCGCTAAGCCTCGACATATCCGTAAGTTGCAGATAGCAAAATCTTACCAGAGAATTTCACCCTAAAACCCGACATCAGAGCTTCGCGATCAGTCCGGTTTCTATTCGCCGTCCATTCGGACATGAACGGCGAACGCCAGGCGATTCTGTGGCAAAAAAGTGGTCACTTCGCGAGGCCCTAAGCAGCCCGATTGGGTTCGCATGTGACTGCGTGCCTACCGCGCAGTCCGAAAGCGAAAAATCTATCCGCAGGGCGTGCTCCAAGAAAGACAAATAAATGGAGATTTTCAGAGATTCTTGTTCATGCTTCCTGACTTCCGGCTTCCTGACTTCCGCCTCTTGGTTAAGAGTCGAAGAGAACCTTAGTAGTTTGTCAGATTTGTTGGTGTCGCCGGGGAGAGCCAACTTCCCGGAGCCGACTTATGGACAACAATAACTTCTGGCTTGCCCCGTTTCTAGAATCGGTGAGGCTAAGGCTCCAGGACAGGCATCTCTATATTTATCTAGAGCGGCATCAGCGCTCCTTCGCTAAGGGCGGCGCTGTGATGCGTTGAGGAGGACCCGCAAACGGTTCATGGTATTTTGTGAAGCTGCTGACGAGGGCGAAAGATGTCCGACCGGTTCATGGCCAATTGGCTTACACGACCCAAGCTACATCACACCTTAGGGTATTTACTGGCGGTGGCCTCAGTGGGCCTCGCGTTCGTTGCTGCGCGGACATTTCTCCACTTCCACCTTCCGTTGGCGATTATGTCCTTCTCGTTTTGCGCCATCGCCATCACTTTTTGGTATGCGGGAACTGGGCCCGGCGTCCTCGCGCTTGTGCTGGCTCTGCTTATTCGGACATTTTTCTTCCAGCCTGAGGTTGACTGGATTTCGCGAATTACCTACGACTTCGTCTTCGTGTTGTTTTCGTTCTTCATGCTGCAAGCGACGCGAGCCAAGAATGAGCTGGAATCGAGGGTCGCCAAGAGAACTGCCGCGTTGACCAGGGCAAATGAAGACTTACATCAGGAAATCTCGGAACGCAAGCGCGCAGAGGAAGCACTTCAGGAAAATGTGGCAGCTCTAAAGAATGCTGTCGAGGAAATCCGGATTTTAAAAGACCAGCTGTACAAAGAGAACCTGGCCCTGCGCGAAGAGATCGATGTCAACCGGATGTTCGAAGAGATCGTTGGTTCCTCTCCTGCATTGCAGGTGGTTCTGTCTCGAGTGGCGAAGGTCGCACCGGCGAACTCGACGGTTCTCATTGCCGGGGAGACAGGTACGGGCAAAGAATTGATCGCCAGGGCTATTCACAAGCGCTCGCAGCGTGCCTCGCGCGCTTTCGTCAGTGTGAACTGTGCTGCAATCCCCCGCGACCTTATTGCCTCCGAGTTATTTGGACACGAGAAAGGAGCGTTCACGGGAGCCACTCAGCGGCGTCTTGGACGTTTTGAGTCGGCGGACGGAGGAACCATTTTTCTAGATGAAATCGGTGAACTTCCCGCAGAAACACAGATCGCGCTTTTGCGGGTTCTGCAGGAGCGAGAGTTTCAGCGCGTGGGCGGAAATGAATCGATCAAGACGGATGTGCGGGTGGTCGCGGCAACGAATCGCGATTTACAAACCGCCATCGCTGACGGCAGTTTTCGCGATGATTTGTTCTACCGGCTGAATGTCTTTCCGATCGAAGTACCTCCTTTGCGCGAACGAAAGGAGGATATCCCTCTGCTAGTGGAGTACTTTGTCGATCGCTATGCTAGCCAGGCCGGAAAAAAGATCACTGGCATCTCTAAAAAGAGCATGGAACTTCTGCAAACTTACAAATGGCCTGGCAACATTCGCGAATTGCAGAATATAATCGAGCGATCAGTCATCATCTCCGATTCAGAAGGTCTTTCGATCGACGAAAGTTGGCTCACGGGCCCCTCGGTTTCTATCGATTCGACGATTCAGCCCTTTTCTGAAAAACTGGCTGCCCAAGAACGAGAGATGATCGAGGCCGCGCTCGCCGAAAGTAATGGCAGGGTCTCGGGCCCGCGAGGAGCTGCAGCCAAGCTCGGGATCCCGCAGTCAACCCTCGATTCTAAGATTAAGGCTCTGAAGATTAATAAGCGGCGTTTCCATCGAGCTTAGACGACTCCTAAACTCTCTTTGCCCATGTTTCTGCGGATACCCCCAAAGTAAACTCACCGCCTCCATCTTTTCCACAAGATCATAGCCGCTGAAGCCGACGACGTTTCACGGAATCTCGGAAATTTCCGGAACTTCGTGACAGCCAGAGTTTGCTAAGTAGCAGCGTATCAATAATTTATCGTTTGGCCCCTACTTTGCATTTCGATAAGCGAAAGGTCAAGCGAAATGACGCTGCGAATCGACATCTCCGACGAACGTGATCGAGTAGTTTTCACGCTTACTGGTCGGATTCAGGCAGAGCAGGTGTCCGAACTACAGGCACTCGTAAAGTCGGATTTCCCGGATCAAAGTCTCGTGCTTGACCTAAAGGAAGTGAAGTTGGTGGACCGAGATGCCGTGCGCTTCCTGGGGGAGATCGAGGCGCAGGGCGCCAGACTCAGGAACTGCTCTGCATTTGTTCGGGAGTGGATTTCCCGGGAGCGGGATGGAACGCAGATCGAAAACAGAAACCAGCAGGCTTAGCGAGCAAAGGAATCATTATGTGGATCGTTCAACTAGCTTTACGCCGGCCGTACACATTCGTCGTGATGTCCATCTTAATCCTGGTCATGGGCGGCGTTGCGATTTCCCGTACGCCGGTCGACATTTTTCCCAACATCAATATCCCGGTCGTCAGCATCATCTGGAACTATAACGGCCTCGTCCCCAAGGACATGAGTGACCGTATCGTCAGCGTGACCGAAAGGAACATGACGACGGTCGTAGACAATATCGAACACGTCGAATCGCAATCACTTTACGGCATCGCCGTGGTCAAAGTCTTTCTCCAGCCGAACGCCAGTCTGGATCGAGCCATTGCGCAGATCACTGCCAGTTCCCAAACCCAGCTCCGGCAACTACCTGCTGGTACGACGCCACCTCTCGTCATCGCGTACAGTGCATCGAGTGTGCCCGTAATGCAGTTGGCTCTTTCGGGCAATGGACTGTCTGAACAACAGCTGAACGACTATGGATTGAACTTCATTCGCACTCTGCTGATCACCATCCCGGGTACGGCCGTGCCCTACCCTTACGGCGGGAAGCAGCGACAGGTGCAGGTAGATCTGAACCCATCAGCACTCGAGTCCAAAGGTCTCTCTGCGCTGGATGTCGTCAATGCGATCACGGTGCAGAATCTCATCCTTCCCACCGGTACTTCGAAGATTGGCGGCAAGGAATACAACGTCGATATCCCGAACGCTGCTCCACAAACGATCGCTGACCTGAATCGCATCCCGATCAAAACCATCGGGGACACAACCATTTACATGAAGGACGTGGCCTGGGTGCGCGATGGCTTTCCGCCGCAAACCAATATCGTGCGAGTGAATGGGCAACGATCAGTACTCCTTACGATTCAGAAGGCAGGCGACGCCTCAACGCTGGATGTTATTTTCGGCATCAAATTCATCCTGCCCCGGATCGCCGCGACCGTTCCTTCTCAGCTCAAGATGTCACCGCTGGCGGACCAATCAATCTTCGTGAAAGGCGCGATCAGTGGCGTGGTTCGCGAAGCATTGATCGCCGCTTGCCTGACCGCGTTCATGATTCTGATGTTCCTCGGGAACTGGCGGAGCACGATCATTATCGCGACGTCGATCCCGCTCGCAATTCTTTGTTCCATCATTACTCTCAGTCTGATTGGTCAGACGATCAATATCATGACTTTGGGCGGCCTGGCGCTGGCAGTTGGCATCCTCGTGGACGACGCAACTGTCGAGGTTGAAAACATCAACCGCAACCGCGAAGCGGAGCCCGACAAGAACATGGATGAAGTGGTGCTGGACAGCGCTATGCAAATTGCTACTCCCGCATTCGTTTCGACGCTTTCGATCTGCATCGTGTTTGCACCGATGTTCCTCTTGTCGGGCGTGGCCCGGTATCTGTTTCTGCCATTGGCCGAGGCGGTGGTGTTCGCCATGCTGGCGTCGTATCTCTTGTCGCGGACCATCGTTCCGACCATGGCCAAGTATCTTCTTCGCAACGACCGATCACACGAAAGATCTGGAACGAGCCGCAATGTGTTCGTTCGTGTCCAGCGAAGATTCGAGGCTGCCTTCGAGCGGATGCGCGACGGCTATCGCAACTTGTTGGAGCGCTGTCTCCTGCATCGCTGGGCTTTTCTGGTGGTCTTCTTCGCGGCTTGTCTGGGATCGCTGGTCATCATTGTTCCATGGCTCGGCCAGGATTTCTTCCCCAGCGTGGACGCCGGCAGCTTCAAACTGCATCTGAGAGCGCCCACCGGGATGCGCATCGAAGACACTGCGTTTCTCTGCGACGAAGTCGAGAACTCGATTCGCCGACAAATCCCTGCTTTCGAAGTGGCCAGCATCATCGACAACATTGGACTGCCCTATAGCGGCATCAATCTTTCCTACAGCAATTCAGCGCCGGTCGGCGCCTCTGATGCCGATATTCTCGTCACGCTTTCGCCGAAGCATCACCCGACAGCGAACTATGTCGAACGCCTGCGCTTGGACCTGGCAAAAGAATTCCCCGGCGTGATCTTCGCCTTCTTGCCATCCGACATGGTGAGCCAGATCCTGAACTTCGGCCTGCCAGCGCCCATCGATATTCAGGTTATTGGGAACAACCTGGAAGGAAACCGAGTCTGGGCCGATCAACTCCTGGAGAAGATTCGATATGTGCCGGGCGCAACCGACCTGAGAGTTCAGCAGCCGTTCGACAATCCATACCTACACTTGCAGATTGAACGAACCAAGGCGCAGGAACTTGGCTTCTCAGCTCACGACATCGCACAAAACCTGCTGGTCTCGCTGAGCGGCAGCTTCCAGACTTCGCCGACATTCTGGGTCGATCCGCGCAACGGCGTGAGCTATTCGATCGCAACCCAGACACCGCAGTATCGAGCAGCGAGTATCCAGCAGCTCGTGAATACTCCGATAACGGGCACGGATCCTTCCGCTCCTCCTTCACTGATGGCCAGCCTGGTGTCGCTGCAGCGCGGAAGCGGAATGGCCGAGGTCTCTCACTATAACGTCGCCCCGGTCATCGACATTTTCGGCTCAGTGGATGGACGTGACCTGGGTGGAGTCTCACGGGACATCAACAAGATCATCGATTCAGCGCGCACTCAATTGCCGCGCGGATCCCGGGTAGTGGTTCGCGGTCAGGTGCAGACAATGCGCTCGTCTTACACAGGCCTTCTGGTTGGCCTTATATTCGCGATTTTGCTCGACTACCTGCTGATCGTCGTAAATTTTCAGTCCTGGCTCGATCCTTTCATCATGATCTCAGCCTTGCCGGCGGCGTTGGCTGGAATCGCGTGGTTCCTGTTCATAACGCACACAACTCTCAGCGTTCCAGCACTGATGGGAACCATCATGTGCATGGGCGTGGCGACCGCGAACAGCATTCTGGTGGTGAGCTTTGCCCGAGAACAGATGAGTGAAGGCAAAGATCCGTTAACGGCTGCCTTGCAGGCCGGGTTCACGAGATTTCGCCCCGTTCTGATGACCGCTCTGGCGATGATCATCGGCATGGTTCCCATGGCCCTCGGACTAGGCGACGGAGGGGAACAAAACGCGCCGCTCGGACGAGCCGTGATCGGCGGTCTTCTCTTCGCTACGGTTTCTACGCTCTTCTTCGTTCCAACGTTTTTCAGCCTGCTGCACGGCTTGCGGCACAAAGCTGCAATGCCCGAGCAGCAGGAATAGGTGAACTCATATGACTAACTTCGAAATAAGAGAAATAGACAACAGCGTCGAGATTGTTCCAGAGATAGTTCCATTGGACCCAAACTCCGAGAAGGGCCGGTCATCAAAAGTCCAGCCGGCGCAACGCCGCTGGCTCCTGCCCGTGATCTGCGGCGTCGTTGTACTAGCCGTTTTGTTCTTTGGAATCCGGTCGCGCCTTAACGCGGAGGCCAGCTTGCGGACTGTGACGACACAGATGGCCGTGCCTTCCCTTTCGGTCGTGCAACCGAAGCCAACTGCACCGGCGCAGGAGATTATCCTGCCTGGAAATATTCAGCCCTTCATCTCATCCCCGGTTTACGCGCGCACCGATGGCTACTTGAAGAAGTGGTATTTCGATATTGGGGCGCATGTAAAAGCGGGCGAACTCCTCGCGACCATCCAGTCGCCCGAGATCGATGAACAACTTTCACAAGCGCAAAGCACGCTCGCCACCGCTCAAGCCAATCTGAATCTGGCTGAGATTACGAAGACGCGCTACGAAGCGATGTTCCAGAAGCATGCTGTTGCGCAGCAGGATCGGGACAATGCGGCGGGAACGTATAGCGCTAACAAAGCCATGGTCGACGCAGATATGGCGAATGTGCGCCACTACCAAGCACTCGTTTCTTTCGAAAAGGTATATGCGCCGTTCGATGGAGTGCTCACCGCGCGCAACACCGACATCGGTGACCTGATCAATGCCGGAAGCAGTTCCACGGCGAAGACTGATCTATTTCACATCGCCCAGACCAGCACCGTGCGCGTGTACGTGAACGTTCCTGAGGAGTATTCGCGAGGCATTAAACCAGGAGCGACCGAGGCAGATATCGTCCTCGCCGAATTTCCGGGTCAGAAGTTTCCTGGAAAAGTTGTCCGAACCGCCGAAGCGATCAACGGAACCACTCGCACACTTTTGACCGAAATTGACCTTCCAAATCCTGGCAATATCCTTCTTGCCGGTTCGTATGCGGAAGTGCACTTGCATATCCCTTCCGCGAACTCAACCTTCCTGATTCCCGTCAGCACGCTCATTTTCCGGTCCGAGCGCCTGCAGGCAGGCGTCGTGAGAAATGGCAAGGTCGAGCTTGCCGATCTTACTCCGGGTCACGACTTCGGGAGCGAGATCGAAGTAGTCGCCGGCCTGAAGGCTGACGATCAGGTCGTGATGAATCCACCCGACTCTCTGGTCTCGGGGCAGCAAGTGAATATTGTGCAGGCCTCCCTGCCAGGAGATGGGCAATGACACACACTCAGACGGTGGCACACAAGACTCAGCGTATCGGTCAGGTCCTTCTGTTGGGCATGACGATTCTTTCCTTAGCTGCTTGTGCTGTAGGACCTAAGTACAAAATTCCTGCGGTGCCGGCGCCGCCTGCATACAAGGAGATGGGCAACTGGAAAACCGCGCAACCCAGCGATCAGAATCTGGTCGGAAATTGGTGGGAGATTTTCCAGGACCCTCAACTCAACGCGCTAGAGCAACAGATTGACGTCTCGAACCAGAACCTGAAAGCAGCGGTTGCGCAGTACCAGGAGGCGCGCGCTGCACTTCGCTATGCTCGTGCCGACTATTATCCGACGGCCAGCATTGCTCCTTCGGCTACTCGAGAAAGATATTCAGACAACCGTCCGGCAAGTGCGGCTGCTGGTGGGACGACCTTCAACGATTTCGTGCTGCCCGTCAATGTCTCGTATCAGGTCAACGCGTGGGGCCGCGTCAGCAAGAATGTAGAGTCCTATCGAGAGCAGGCACAGGCAAGCGCTGCCGATCTGGCCGTGGTCAATCTAACTATGCACGCCGATCTCGCAATTGATTACTTTGCAGCGCGAACCCTCGATGCCGAAGAGAAACTGCTTCAGAACACCGTCGCACAGTACGAGCAAGCACTGCAGCTCAATGAAGAACGTTATCAGGGCGGACTAGCCTCCGAAGTGGAGGTTGAGCAGGCACGAACGATCCTTGAAACCACCCGGGCGCAACTCGTGGATGTGGGAGTTGCCCGAGCTCAGTACGAGCACGCGGCTGCCGTATTGGTCGGCAAGCCTCCGTCTGATTTCAGCTTGCCTCCGTTGCCACTTACAACTCCGCCACCGACGATCCCTGTTGGCGTTCCATCAGAGTTATTGGAACGGCGTCCTGATATTGCGGCTTCCGAGCGCCATGTAGCTTCCGCGAATGCTCAAGTTGGTCTGGCAAAAACCGCTTATTATCCGCTCGTCAATATTGTCGGATCCGGCGGATTGGAAAGCGGAACCATCACCACTTTGCTCCAGGGACCAAGCGCTCTGTGGTCGGTTGGCACATCCGCGGCCGCCACCATCTTCGATGGAGGACGGCGGCACGCCCTGAACGACGAAGCCAGGGCGACATACGACTCCTCAGTGGCGTCCTACCGGCAAACCGTGCTGAGTGCCTTTCAACAGGTGGAAGACAACCTAACTGCGTTACGGGTGCTGGAGCAGGAGGCTGGAGTACAGGCGACCGCAGTACGATCCGCGCAGCACTCGCTCGATCTCTCGAACACCAGATACGAAGGTGGCGTCACCAGCTACCTTGAGGTGATCACTGCGCAGAACGCGGCGCTGTCTGATGAAGTGACCGCGGTCAACATCCTGGGTCGGCGCATGGCAAGTGCAGTGTTACTCATCGAAGCGCTCGGTGGAGGGTGGGATCGATCGAATCTGCCCGATCGCCCGGAATGCTGCGGAAAGCTCGTAAGCGATAATGCCCCACCCAAACCCGTGAGATAGGAAAATGATCGCACCACGAACAAGGCGAATGACTTCTCGACGAAGCAAGCTCCTAGGTTCTCTCCTCACAGGAGCAGCCTATGTTTTCTCCATAATTGCAGGCGCTGGAATAGTGTCCGCCGAGACACCTGAGCAGTGAGCGTGGGAAATGCTGCGGTCTGGTGCAAGTCAGAAGAACACCGGAAAGCGCGTCCAGGCTGTCCGCGCATTACGCCTTCTACCGGGCGATTCCGAAGCGACGGAGATGGTTGAAACCGCTCTACGAGATCGCAAGCTGCAAGTAAGGGCTGCCGCTGCTACCGCATTGGGGTTGATGGGCGTGAAAGAAGCCATCCCGGCACTGAAGAAGGCGACGTTCGATAAGAAACCCGCGGTTGTGCTGGCTGCTGCGCATTCTCTGGAACTCCTCAAAGATCCCGCCGGCGATCAGGTTTATTACGAACTACTCACGCGCGAGCGCAAGCCCGCGGAGGGCTTGATTGCCCAGCAGATGGATACCCTGAAAGACAAGAAAAAGGTCGCGGAACTCGCTTTCGTGCAAGGACTCGGGTTTGTCCCTTTTGCGAGCGAAGGCTACGATGCATTTAAAGCTATACGGAAAGATGATGCTTCGCCGGTGCGCGCGACCGCAGCGCGCGCTCTCATTAAGGACTCGGACCCGCGCATCAATCAGGCCATGATACGAGCCACTTCTGACAAGAACTGGATCGTCCGGGCGTCGGCACTACTCGCGATTGCCAAGCGGGAAGATCCCGATCTCCTTGCCGCGATCATCCCGGCCATGTCCGACAAGAACCGGGTAGTGCGCTTCACCGCCGCTGCCGCAGTGATCAGACTGACCACGGTTACGGCGCGCAACGGTCGATCATCGTACTAATTTCGCCGAAGGTTCTGCGGCATTGGCTGATTTGCTGTCGCGCGTTCCTAGCCCGATTACCATGGCCATGTTTTTCGGATAGACCACATCGCGTCCGCGTGCCAGAAAATGATAATAGATGGACATCGCGGCTCCGTACGAACCGAAACTGGCTGATACCACGCGGGAATGTGCAGCGATTCCCACAACCATCCCTACCAACTTAAATCCCGATGCGCCGCTCGCCGCTCCGCCTCCCGCTTCACCCACACTCGGTCCCCCCTGTCCCGCATCCCGATCGGGAGACGCCTGCGTGGCCGCTAGCATTACTTGAATCCCCGTTGTCAGATATCGTGTGCGCGGAGTTGTAACCTCCGCGCCACCTTCATTGTCCAGCTTCAGGTGCTCGCCTTTGGCCACAGCAACGCCTTCCAAGTTCGTCTCAACCTTTTGCTCGATTCCATTCGGGGGCGCAACCTCTCGAAATAAGATTCGCAACTGCCCGTTGCGGCCCAATCGACGCGCTGAAGCAACTTGCATTACTGAGCCTTTGATCAGGCTGCCTTCCGGCAGAATAAGATGATTTGACGCGACGAGCGGCTCGGTAATCATCGCTTCCACTGGGTCTCCCACCTTCGCCGTCGCTGAGCTCAAAGCTGTCTCCAGCCGCGCATGTACCGCGCTGCCTGTCGGTGGTGGCGCTCCGATGTCGCTCATCGCTCCCGGCATAACTGCCTCAGTCCCGAAATTCAAAGGCTGCAATAAGTTCGCATTAAAACTTGTTCCTGCGTCCAGGTATTGCGGATGCACCGGCAACTGCGCCAAGACAATTCTCTTTACCTTGTGCATCTTTCCCGGTTCATGGATCTTGTTCTGCAAGTCGGTCCATTGCTGATGTATGGCTTGCCGCGTGGCGCTAACTTTGTTCGACGCGGCCTCCTGCACTTTGTTTTTTTTCTTCTCCGCCTCATTCGCAGAGACGAAGCGCAGCACTCCGTCCGGGGCAGGAGACGCGACCGTATGTAAAGCCACGGTTTTCCCATCGGCCATCACCATTTCGTCAAACTGCACATGCACCTTACGCACAGGAGAAAAGTTCCCATTCGCGGCCTGCATCGTTCGGGTCATCTTTGGTACAGGATCGATTGCTGACACTTTGCCATTCACCACCGTCCCAACCGGAATCAGCAATTTGTCGAACGCATACACTGGTTCCATCGTCTTACCCTGAATTGTCTGACCCACTGCGCGAATCCGTACCTCGGAGTCAATCGCCACTTTGATTGGAGTGCCCGCCTCAACAGTCATCGGCATCACGATCGGCACGTCGTCCACGATCGGAGAGCGCTCCACGCTTTCAGAGCCCTTCTGTGTTTCAGTCTTATCTTCGATCTGCTGTGTCCCTGCCGGAGGCCGCGGCTTGATGGTCTGCGCGACACTCACCCCACACAACCCAATCATCAACACTGCCAGTGCGAATACACTTCGTCGCATTCTAAAACACTCCAAATTGATCTTCGCGTAAGAAGAGTCGCCATTTAAGGCTACAGGAACCGCAAGGCCAAGTTGCGAATACACGATGCCGCAGAGCGAGAGAAGCCGTGTCCTCTATGAAGCACCAACAGGGCAAATGGTTGCAACTCGGTAAAGTTCGTCGAAGAAAGCGTAATCGTAAAGGAGGCGAAGAATGTTCGAAATAACCCTTGGATGAACAAATTGTCATGTTTCAGAAAGGCTCCGGTAATGTTGTGGACATAAGCTTATTCCCGGGTGCGTTGTCGCGTTGCGAGATCATTGCGGGATCATGAGGTGAAGGATGTTGAGTAATCTTTGGCGGAGTTCTGTCTCTGGCCTCCTTGTCGTCTCTCTCTTCGGGATGTTGGCTCCGTCTCTAATCGCTCAGACGGTTGGAAAGGGTGCATTGACAGGTAGGGTCACTGACGCGTCTGGTGGCGCGGTTGCAAATGCTTCCGTGACAGCAACAAGCATAGATTCCGGGCAGAAACAAACAGCGAGCACAGGGCCTGATGGTATGTACAAACTGGACCTGCCGGAAGGCAACTACCGAGTGACGTTTGTAGCCGCAGGGTTCAAGACTTTGGAGATTTCTTCCGCAACGGTTAGCGGGACGGCGCCAGAAGTTCTCAATGGAAAACTAGAGAAAAGCGAACCAGTCAATGGCAGTCTAGCGCCAACACAACAGGAGAACTTACCGAATGCGCCGTCGAGTAGCACGACCGCCCCTTCTCTTTCAGATCTAGGCCTTTCCCCGGAACAAACTCGGGGAAATCCTCAGGAGCAGGCGCTGCTGGATAAACGGACGCACATGCTGAGGATCCATCAACGAATGGGTTTGATCACGACGATACCGCTGGTTGCGACGGTGATCCTCGGTCCGGGCGCTGGCGGCAAAAGTGAAGGCACAGCCACTCGCGATTTACACGTGGCGCTAGGCAGCCTGACGGGAGATCTGTACGGCATCACCGCTTACTACGCCATTCGCGCCCCCAGAATCCCCGGAACCAAAAAGCGCGGTCCGATAAAATTTCACGAGGCGATGGCGTGGATTCACGGGCCGGGCATGATCCTCACTCCTATTCTTGGAGCAATGGCCTTCAGTCAGAAGAACAACGGAGAAAAAGTCCACGGGATCGCACAAGCGCATGGCCCGGTGGCCATCGTTACGGCCGGGGCATTTGGGGCTGCTCTTCTGTCGGTTTCGGTGAAGTTCTAAGCACAGTTTATGAACAGAAAAATACTGATTGCGTTCTTGTTCGCAGCCATTCCCACATTCGGTGCCGACAGTCAATGGGTGCTTCAACAGAACACGCTTACGTATCACGTATCGCATCCACTTCATCAGAGCGAGGGCGTGAGTCATGCGGCCAAAGGCAAGGGCGTCTGCCATGCTGGGCAATGCGAGTTTCTGATCGCTGTGCCAGTTAAATCTTTTGATTCCGGAGACAGCAACCGCGACCTCCACATGATTCAGGTAACGCGCGGCGCCGAGTTTCCGCTGGTCACGGTCCGCACTCGCTTGCCTGAATCGGATGCCACGGCGTCGACCATTAACGCTGATCTTGAGATCCAGTTTGCGGGCCAGACGGCCCAGTACAAGCAGGTTCCTTTCAAACTAGAGACAAAAGGCGACGAGATCCATATCACAGGAACAATTCCCGCCACGCTGACCGATTTTAAGATCGATCCGCCATCTCTGTTGACCATGCCAGTCAAGAACGACATTCCAATACGCGTAGACATGACCTGGCGACCGCAATAGATACGGGACGCGGACCGAAATCTCAGGGTGCGGGAAGAATAAATGGAGGATCAGCAAACCGGCCGTTCCTCCATGGGGAGTATTTCCAGTACACGAATGAGATTTATTTGCCGTCGCGATCTGGATCTCCAGCAGCCAAGTCGCCGGTGCTTTTCAGCGTAACTTTGTCTTGTGGTACCGCGCTGCTTGTCTGAGCTTGTGCTGCAGATTGATGCTGGCGAGCAGCCTGTTGCGCTACTTGATTGGTAGAGTCGGCGGCACTGCTAATTGGGTTGACCATATGACTCAGATCGGCCTTGCGAAGGATATCTTTAGCGAATCGATCGGTGCGAGCGGACTGTCATTGGCAGAAGGCCTACCGGCGAGGAGGCGGAGGCCTCGGAGACTCTTTTGATCTTGCGCGCTAAAACAATCGCCTCGCAACGTCTGTATGTATGGTTCCATTTGCTCTCCCCGGCAGGGAGGCAAGCAGCAGCCTTTCGTTAAGGGTCCTCTAACGCAGGGGCAGTTTCCTGCATCCCATCAGGATGGTGTAAAGTTTTGAACGGGCGGGAATCTCCCATGCGGTTATTGGTGGTTGAGGACGATATATCGATTCAGCACTTCCTCAAACGGGCGCTGATGGAAGCTGGATACCAGGTAGATGTGGCCAGTACAGCGAAAGCTGGGGAGACAATGGCGTTGGAAGGTGTTCACGATGCCTTCATCATCGATCTTGGCCTTCCCGATCTAGATGGATTGGACTTAATTGCGCGTTGCCGCGCCCAAGGCAATGCTGCGCCGGTTTTAATCTTGTCTGCCCGTCGTTCCGTAGACGAACGTGTTCGCGGACTGGAGCAGGGCGGAGACGATTACCTCACGAAGCCATTCGCCCTCCCGGAACTGCTGGCAAGATTGAGAAATCTTCTACGGAGGTCCGCGGTTTCACAGACTGAATCGGTGCGCCTGCAAGCTGCTGACTTACAGCTCGATTTGGTACGCCGGGAAGCACGACGGGGCGATCATTTGCTGCAACTGACTCCCCAGGAATTTTCTCTGCTGGAATATCTTTGCCGCAACGAAGGTCGCGTAGTGACGCGGACCATGATTCTGGACCATGTCTGGAAGATGAGGATTGACCCCGCAACCAACGTGGTTGACGTTCATATTTATCGCCTGCGCAGCAAAGTAGACCACGACGCACCGCGACCCCTGATTCATACGATTCGGGGTGTTGGCTACGTTCTCAAACATGCCTAGGAACATGCGTACGACCGCCGCATGGCGGATTTCTATCTGGACAACTCTGGCGTTTGCGCTCGGAACCGCTGGGGCGTTTTCCATAGTTTATTTGCTTGTCGCTCAGGGTCTTAGGGAGCGGAGTGACACTTGGCTTAACGGCGAAGCGGAAGTCCTAGCTCAAGTCTCCGCGGATACTCCGAGCGATCACCTATACAAGCAGATCGTGCGTGAGGTGGCTGAGCTCGCAACTCAGGAAGTACCGGATGAGCGCGATGCTCGCGGCGAAAGGCTAAATTCCGTTTTCTTCTTGGCAACAAATCCCAACAACACTGAGGGCCCGTTGTGGGTCGGCCCTGGCTCGAAGGATGCTTTCATTAAGGCGATTCAACAGACAAAGCTCGCTCTGGGGCCTCCGAAATCCATAACGGTCGAAGGATATCGACAAACGTTTCGAGTCGTTGTGAAGGCGCCAAACGGAAGAACTGTTTATCTCGGACTATCGGATCATGGCGCCAGGCATGTACTGCACACATTGGGTCGCCGCCTTCTGATGGTCTGGGGCGGCATGTTCCTTCTCGGTTTTGTCATCTCTTACTGGAGCGCACGTCGAACGCTACATCGCATTGAAAAAATCACCGAAACTGTCGCGCGAATTGGCACCGAGGGGTTAGAGGAACGGTTGCCTGAACCGGTGAACTCAGATGAAATCTCGCGATTGGCGAAGACTTTCAATCACATGCTGGACCGGCTGCAGGCTTCGGTGAATCAGCTCCGCACCGTTACTGGCGGTATCGCGCACGACCTCAAAAGCCCGGTGACTTTGATTCGTGGAACGCTCGAATCCGCATTATGCAATGAAGGAAATGACAAGTGGCGTGACTCGGTGGGGGAGGCGGTCGAAAACCTGGACAGGCTCTTGCAGTTATTGAACACAACACTAGACCTGGCGGAAGCAGAGGCGGGTGCTCTTCACATTGATCGCGGATCTGTCGACTTCTCGGATGTCGTGAAACAACTCGTTGATATTTACCAGCCGGCCATGGCCGAACACCGTCACGAGGTGACGACTGATCTGGAAGAGAACGTTGTTGTGGACGCAGACGTGACCCTGCTGAATCGCGTCGTGAGCAATTTGCTTGAAAACGAATTAACGCATTTGCCAGCGGGATGCAAAGTGAAGCTCCGCCTCTATTCGCACCAGGGATCAGCGGTATTGGTCGTTGAAGACAACGGACCGGGATTCCCTCCAGATATCGGCAGCCAGGTTTTCAAACGATTCGTAAAAGGAAAACACTCTCCCGGTCACGGCCTCGGGTTGGCGTTCGTGGATGCAGTTGCCCAGGCACATGGTGGTGGCACGCGAGTCTCGGACCGTTCGGGAGGTGGCGCCGTTATAACTTTATCGCTGCCCGTTAGCGTGCTCCGAGCGGCATAGACCAAGGCTGCCACTTTCCGTCAGTACTCGAACAACTTTTTGCGCACGTCCGGCCAAAATTCTTTGGTCACGTTGAAAAAGGTATCCAGGGCTATTTGTTGTCCCCACTTGTCTGCGGTATTTGAAAATGATCGATCCGAGGCCGGGTCGTAGAAATTGGAAATTCCTGCGGCCACCGCATTTCCGGCCAGTTCTGATGTGTTGAACTGGTTGCCGCCGCCATCGCCCCGGGTGACAAATTCCCGGCTGATGGCGTATCCAGTTCGCCTCCAAAATCCTCCCGTCCCTTTCACGAAATAACGAGGGTCCTGATGGAGAACAACTGGAAATAGGCCCTCCGTCATGATGTTGCCAATCGCTTGATCTGCGAAGGCTCCTCCGTAGTATTGGCCAAACCCTTGCGCTCCAGTGCCGAAGGGTGTGTACTGACGTTCCGCCATCGAGATACCAGTAAAAATGCCAGCCACTAGAAAGGCCGCGGGATCGAAAGAGTCGTCCAACGAAACTTTCATCTTTTTCGCAGGCGTCAACGCTTTGATCTCTCCTGGGGTTTCATCCGAACGATAGTTTGGGATGATCCACAAAATGTGATTCTTGCTCGGTTCGCGCTGCTCGTCGTGCTGTGTTCGGTTTGAGGGCTTCGATTGCGTCTGAGTTGTGCTCGGTGCATCCGGAAGCGCCGACGGTTCCTGACCAACAGCTACGACACATGCAAATAACAAATTACCGAAAAGCAGCACCCTGCAGACGATGGGAAGAAATGAACAGGCCGGCAACTTCCGCATACTATGGTTGATGCACATTGGACTGTCTGATGGGCCAAGATGAACAACTTGTCATCTGTTCGCCACGCCGGATTCATCATGTAACTGATAATCTTCCTCATGGGACGTTGTGACTCTGATCAAACGATGAGTTGTCGACATCTCGCGATCACTTTCCTGCTCGTCACCTTGAGCTTGGCTCACTCTTGCCGATGCTCAAGACAACTACGAAATTCAGGTGTACGGATCTGATCTGGTGGATCCCGGCCACACCATGGTTGAACTCCACAGCAATTTCACGATTGACGGCTCGAAGACGATTGTGGACGGAGTTTATCCCACCAATCACGCGGAGCATGAGACGGTGGAAATCACTCACGGCTTCAATAACTGGTTTGAGTGTGGCTTTTACATCTTCACTTCGATAACTGAGGGCCAGAGCTGGCAATGGGTAGGAGATCACATCAGGCCGCGAGTTGCCGTGCCGAAGAAATGGCACTGGCCTGGGCGACAGTCGAAATCCCGCACGCAATCGCATTAGTAAACACTGGCCACACAATTCGAAGCATTCACCCCGGTCCCGGCGGGGCAAGCTCCCTCCACACCCGTCCGGACTGATCCACCCACACTCTTTCAGACGCCGTCGAGATTTCCCAGAGTGGGTAGAACGGAGACCGCGTCGCCCGGCTTGGCTTCCAGACCAGGCGCGTCTCCACGGGTTGTGCGCAGTTCGCGATTTCGACCGCGCGGTCGTCCTTTATCAGCCAGGGTTGCTCGACGCGTTCCACCGCCGCACGCGCCATCACGCTTCCGTCCATGGCATCTACCATCACCGCCGCGCCACGTCCGCCGGGCTCGCCAAAGTGCACGAGGAAGTAAGGATGTTGGCCATCTAGCCGCTCCACAAGGTGCGCGGCAGCAGGCAGGCCCGATGCCTGGGCTGCATCCACCGCTACTCTGACGGCTCGTTCTTCCGAAATGCGCGCGCCCCTCACATTGTTAGATTCCACGATCTCCCGTGTGCAGCGATGTGAAAATCGCCCCATCTGTCCTTACGTAGATGCGCTCGCTTCCAATGGTGAACATGTGGAAGGGGTACATCGGCGATAGCGATTCCCGGCAAGGCATCCACACCAGCCTCGGGTACTGGCACAGCGCCTCTCGCCGCACCGGAATGCGTACGCCACCATCCGGAAGCTCCACAATCTTTCCGATGATCGATTTCGCCACCTCTTCGGCGGACCCGAACCGGAGCAGGTTGCCCTCCGGGTTGGCGTGTACTGCCGACTGCATGTAGAGCCCCGACTTCGCATCCACCGCCACCGCCAGCGTGTTGAATGAGCCTTCAGTCGCCGGAACAATCCAGTAGAAGGTATCCGGCAGATCTAGCCGCTGCACCAACACAGCCTCTCCAAATTTGGCGCGTCCCAACGCTCGACTATAGTGGTCGCGCGTGGCCAACCCGTAAGCTTTCAAGCTCTCTTCTGCGCGCGCGGTAGCCTGGGCGGCTCGCAACAGCTCGCCCCGGTAATCGAGCGGCTTCATCAGCGGCCGCGAAGGCACGCCGCGCAAGGTCGGTGGCGGCGCAGGATCGGCAACTGCCACAAATTTCCCGCCCCAATACCCACCGGGAATCCCGGTCATGTAGGTGCTCTGCCAGGTGCTGTAGCTGATATTCTCGTTGGCCAGCCCGCGACTGCCGCCTGTGCCGCATCCGTCCGTGCCGTCCGCGTGCGGAGGTGGAGGCGCGAGTGACGGATTACTCCCGCCCGGCGTCGGCGGTTCGGGGTTATTCACATCGAACGAGTCGATCGTGTAGGTCGTATCGCTGTAGTCCGTCGGCGCTGCGCTGGCTGTGTAGCCCCGCACGACAATCCAGTGTGCCGAGCCGAAGACCATGGCGATCGGAGCAGCCTTATAGTTATGAATTGTCCAGACAATCTTGCGCGAGATCAAGTCCTCAGTGTCCAGCGCAAAAAGCACAAAGTCGTACGACCCGTAGTGCGGAGGCCCCGGCGGAGCGGGAGGCTCCAGGTTATGCATGGTCCACTGCAGACCGTCCGGCGCCGTGTACCAGCCAGCCTCCGTGGTGCTATGGCTGTGGTTGTCGTTGTAGAGGACATTCTGATCCAGCAGCCCGGCGCCCAGTGAATCAAGCACCATCTGCGCGCAAGCCGCTCCGCAATAGTAATCCGTGTCCTGCTGGTGATATGGGACCACCAGGCTTTCATGCGTAGGCATAATTCATCCTCTTTTTTTCACCACCCCGTGCTTTCCGGGAAGCAATGAAATGGTTAGAACTGGAACCAAAACTCTTAATGAGCCCTCTGCAGCATTGATCACAACGTATTCATAGTGATCGTGAGGGCTCCGGCGTTTCATCCTTCATCAGAGACTCGCGGCGTCCGTTCCGCTTCGGACCTGCCTACGTTAGATGCTGCACATAAACCCTCGCCATCAGACCGCCCCGTCATCCCTAAGTACTACGGGAAGCAGGTCGAAGATTCCGATTCCCCCGCGCAGCGCCGTCTTCAGAGATGGCAAACACTGCGGCCGACCGTCGGCAACGAACTCTCCTTCACATATTGATCATAGGCTTCCATGTTGGAACCAATAGACAAAGCGACTCACTGCGCGTTGGGCTATGGGCAATCCTTCGGATCACTCCCCTGAAACGCCCAAGGGACTAGGAATGCCACTCGGCCCGTTTCGCAGCGGCCATCTACCTGAGCGAATGATCGCCACGCCGGCGATTGGCCCACAATGGGTGTTGAGTGCTTTGGTCCGATAGGCAAGTTGTAACAGTTGTAACCCACGTGAAGCGATCGGTTTAGTCAACACTAGCCGACTCCCAAGGAACATCACCCGTTCTGTAGGGGGATGACTTGAAACCCGAGCTGAGCTGCTTGCCTTCCGAGCCGAAATTGCGCGCGTTTTAGAGCTTCTTCGTCGCAGCGGTGAAAGACACTCTCGTCATAAGCTTCCCTCGTGCCAAGCAGGTGATACACAATGCGTGCGAGTTTGTGAGCGGTGGCGGTGATTGCCTGGGGCTTGCCAAGTTTCCGAGTGATGCGCCGAAAGAACTCGCCGAGATAATCTTTTGCATGATGCAGCGAGTTGGCCGCCATTCGTAGCGCAGTAGCAACGCGGCTCCTGACGCGGCGACTCTTGGTATAGAGCACCTTGCCACCACTGATCTTGTTCTCAGGACAGAGTCCCAACCAGGATGCAAAGGCGGAAGCATTGCGAAACCGGGACACATCTGTGCCGATCTCGCAGAGGATGGTTTGGGCTGTAATCGCGCTGATGCCAGGCACGTTGGTGAGATCGACTCCGAAGATTCGATACAGCTCACCGCGGAGGTCGAACGTCTTCGGCTCATACCGGCGTCGCTGATATGCGGACGCCTTGGTTCGTTTGGGTACTGTTGGCTCCGCAGTCGTCGCTGTCTTCAGAGTGCCGAGTTGACGTTGAATCTCTCGATCCACCTCAACGACCAGCTGTTGGTAGTAGCGGAACGCAGCCAGTGACTGTCGGAGCGCGAACAAGTGCTCTGGGCGATAGTCACCCTCAAGCGATTTCGCGATCGTGTCCTCACTGCTTTTTACGCCGCCATGACAGAGCCGAGCTAAGGTCTCGGGATCTTGTTCGCCAGCGAGGATTGCATCCAGTATCCGGAGGCCGCTCATTCCGGTGATGTCGTTCAGGACGCGGTGAATCTGGAGATTCATCTGATCAAGCGCCTTCTGCATGTGCAGCACATGCTCTGCCGCCTGTCCGTCGTCAAAACTCCACGCGGGCGCGCGACCTTCCGAATCAGTAATTTACCAACCGCAACCATCCGATTGCTCCCAACCTGGCTTGAGCGCGGTGAGGGTGTAACAATGTTACACGTGGCCCAATTCCAGGCGGATGGAGTTTTGGCGAGGGACAGTATACAAATCGAGCGTGGTTTGAATCTTGGTATGACGCGGGATTCCCTGAATGGTTTCGCTTCCTTAGACCAGCGCCAAGAGAGTGGACGCCAATCTGTGGGCAGCTCCGGGCTTTCTCGTCAAGAACAGAGCAGGCTCGATCAACTCCAGCTCCATCAGCCGCAAACCTGTCGGCCCGGGCAAAATATCAACTCGAGCGAACGCGAGCTTCCTACTATCTGAGACCTCAAGTACCTGGGTTGAGAACGCTATCTCTGTTTCTTCAGCTTCATGATCGAATTCGGGCAAGTCGGGCGTGTCTCCGGTGTTAAATGGTAGACGACGGACAGCGTGTGAATACTCGCCACCTATGAATACGAGGGAGCGTTCCGCAAGAGTAGTCACTGTCTCCTCAAAACGCTGCACCAGGGCTCCAGTGCGGCTGAGAATCTCGTTTAGGTGATCTTCCAGCAGCGAAAGTTCGCATGGCATGGAGAATCGGCGAACCGCGAACGAGCTTGCGCCGATGGACGGCTTTGCGACAACCTCCGGCCAATTAACGTCCGTTGGATTCAGAGAAATACGGCTTCCCGCCTGAAAGTAGATCGTTGGGATTACCTTAATGCCCCGTCTCTGCAAGTCCGTGAGATAGTGCTTTTCGAAGTTCCACAATATTTTTCCTACAGGATTACAGACACGCGTTTCCGCTTCGATTCGCCGCAGCCAGAGTTCGAATTCTCGAAATCGTGCGCATGCATCCCAAGTCGATCGAATAACTGTGAGACTTGACGCAGACCAGTCGACTTTACTATCGGTCCATATGGCAACCCGAACGGATGCTCCTAAGTTCTCCAGCTCCTCCTTTAGAGCTCGATCGCTTCGCGTCAGAACCGATTGAGCGTCACACGTTACCAGCGTCACGGCGTAGCGAGTTTGAATCAAGGCACAATTCCTGCCTGAAAGGTTATTGCAGCGATTGGTCGATCTAGAAAAATATATCATTCATCATTGGCCACGCCTGCGCGCATGCTGGTGAAGATCGCGCGATATTCAGTACTGTTGATAACGCCTAAGTGTGCATAACACTCCAACACTTCAGGCCAAACCTGGTAAGTTCTGGGAAACGAAGGTAGCGCTGCTCCTGAGTCTGTGAACTCAATTCCGACCCACAGCCCAACCCACAACATAAGATGTCTTGTACGACTTCCGCGCAGTCTGGCAGTCCCCGCGGTCTTGTAGGTTGTTGTAAAACCTAACCACGTTAGCCTTCACGGCAGAGGCCGCTGGTTCGAGTCCCGTCGTCCCGCCATTCCTTTTCCAGCACTTGCAACCCTATCGTCCACAAATCAGGGGATAATAGGGGACGATAAACGCCGAACAAGAAAGGCCCCCCCTCCGAGTTGCTCCTTCAAAATGATCTCTTTCGCAAACATCAATAAGCAGTATGGCAAGCAGTTAATCTTCGTGGATGCATCGTTCCAGTTGAATCCCGGCGAAAAAGTTGGGCTGGTCGGCCCCAATGGCGCGGGCAAGACAACGCTCTTCCGGATGGTGGTCGGCGAGGAAAGTTCCGACCATGGCACGGTCTCAGTTCCCAAGAAGTTGACGATCGGCTACTTTCGCCAGGACGTCGAGGAGATGCAGGGCCGTTCGGTCCTGGATGAAGCGATCGCAGGCAGCGGACGCGTCGGCGATCTCCACCATGAGCTCGAAGCCCTGCAGCGAGAAATGTCCGACCCCGACAAGGCTGATGACATGGAGCGCATCCTTGATCGCTTCGGTCACGTTCAGGAGGAGTACGAGCATTTAGGCGGTTACGCGCTCGAATCGCAAGCCCGTGAAGTGCTCCACGGTCTGGGGTTCAAGGACGATCAGATTGACGGC
>Ga0210390_10001295_pt1 | contig 24294 bp, 24 predicted proteins | sample IncBWH11OmetaG_FD_161050 | JGI IMG/M metagenome (GOLD analysis project Ga0210390, IMG submission 161050) | Forest soil microbial communities from Barre Woods Harvard Forest LTER site, Petersham, Massachusetts, United States - Inc-BW-H-11-O ... | reverse complement strand
GCATTACTATCCGGACTTGTTCGGCGATCTCGCCTTCAACGGTATCGGCCAGAATGCGGGACGGACCAGCTTGGCCAACAACCTTCAGGCGGAGGGCACCTACCGGCTGACCCCAAACCACACCATCCGCGGCGGCATTCTCGTCACCGCCGAACACGTGACGGCGAACACGAATTCGGCCGTGCTCGACCAGATCGCCACCGACAGCTCCGGAAATCCGATCTACGCGACGACGCCGACATATATCCAGGCCGGTAGCGCCAAGACGAGTTTTACCTACAGCGCCTATCTCCAGGACGAATGGAAAGCCCTGCCCAAAGTTACCGTCAACTACGGCGCCCGGTTCGATGTCGTCAACGGCTATACCCAGGGCAGTCAGCTCAGCCCGCGCGTCAACATGGTGTGGCAGGCGACGCCGACGACAACCTTTCACGCCGGGTACGCCCGCTACTTCACCCCGCCCCCGCAAGAGCTGGTCTCGACCACAAATCTCGCGCTTTATGCAAACACCACTGCAGCACCCGCGGTCACGCAAAATTCGCCAATTCAGAACGAGTCAGCCAATTATCTGGACATCGGCGTCAAACAGCAGGCGTTCACCGGTCTTACGGTGGGCCTCGACGGCTACTATAAGTTCGCGAACAACCTGCTCGACGAAGGGCAGTTTGGCGCACCGATTGTTCTGACACCATTCAATTACAAGATTGGCATCAACAAGGGCGTGGAGCTGACGAGCGACTATAATATTGGCAATTTCAGCTTTTACGGCAATCTGGCGATCGCCAACCAATTGGCGAAGGGCATCGAATCGTCACAATTCAACTTTAGCCCGTCTGACCTTCTTTCGGCCGATGGCGGTTTAGTCAATACCGATCACAGCCAGCTCAAGACCGAATCCGCCGGTGTGGCCTATTTGTGGCGCGGCACGCGGTTCAGCGCCGACCTGGTCGCCGGTTCCGGCCTGCGAACCGCAAATGGCGTGACATACAACGGCGGAACCGTCCCGTCTTACCAGCAGGTAAATTTCGGCATCTCGCACGTCTTTCCGACGAGTTTCGGCGGCCCGGTCACCGTCCGCCTGGCGGTCATCAACCTGCTCGACCAGATCTACCTGTTGCGCAGCATGACCGGCGTTGGTGAGTTCTCCAACCAATATGGGCCGCGCCGCTCGGTCTACCTCGGCGTCAAGAAGGAATTCTGAGTTGCCGGAGCCTTGGCTCGGCATCCCGTTCGGACTCGGCGCGCCGCAACCGCGAAAAGGCAGCCCCGCGGTCGCGTTGGCGAGCACCGGGTACGCCTTGCGATATCCGAACAACGGCACAAAGTCGGAAAACGATGCCGTGGACCGGCTTGATGACCCCCGGCCGGTTGAGCACGGTCAGCTAGGCGGTGACCTGCACCGGGGTTCCGCCGTAGACCTGCTTGAGGAAAAAAATATGCGGCTGGGCGATCAGCCCGCCGGTCTGGCCGAGCCCTTCGAAAACATAGAACGAGCGCAAAAAACAGCATGAGCCGGCTGATCTCTCGGCTCGGCTCCCGCGGCTGAGCAGACGCGGCGACATCATTTCCTCGATCCACGCAAACGAGGCTCTAGCGGCAGCGGTATTCCGCGACCTCGGCACTGCCGTCCTCGGCGTTCGACATCAGCTCGGCCGACTTCGCCCATGACCCGCAATGCAATTGCGCGACCTGGTTCGCCGCGGCGAGCGGCGTCGTGTCGGAATACCAGCGCAGCGAAATCCCCGCGGGCGACTGGTTGAGCGTCCACGGTGGCGCGCTGCACCCGGTGAGGGCCGCAAGCGCTGCGAACCCCGCGGCTCCCAGCGCAACATTCCATTTCGGCACGGCCGCCTCGCCAGCTGGTGATCGTGGGTACAAACCTAAGGCGAACGCGCCGGGGGGCCGCCGAGTTCTGCCTCGGCAATCAAGACGAGCCGTTCTCGGTCAGCCCGGCGCGGCGCAGCGCGGGGAAATAGTTGGCCTCGGCGAGCGCGCGGATTTTGGGGTTGTCGTACCAGATCGATTTCTTGACCGCGGCGAGGCTGGCGTAGCCGGTGCCGAGCCGCTGGGCCGCGGCAAGCTCTGTGCCGGCGCGCTTGAGGTCGCCCTTCGTGGCATAGGCGGCGGCGAGATAGGCGTGGACAAACGGCAGCCGGGCATTCTCGCTGCGCGCCCGGCCGAGCGAGGCGAGAGCGTCGTCGACGTTGCCCTGGAGCAGCTCCATGACCCCGATCCGCCCATACCACGCCGCGATGCCGGGCTCGTGCGGGCTCAAATGGATCGCCTGCTCGATATAGGGTATCGCACCGTCAAGCGTGCCGGACAGAAACTTGCACCACCCGACATGGGCGTAGGCCGGCGCCCGGCTGCGGTCGAGCGCGATCGCGATCTGGTATTCGGGGATCGCTTCGCCGCAGCGCGATTGCGCACGCAGGACCTGCCCCCGGACATAATGGGCGATGGCGCTGTTCGGCGCGGCGGCTATGGCGCGCGCATCGAGATCCTCGGCCCGGCGCAGGTCGAGATCGGGGAAGTCGCTAAGCTCGTCGAGAACGCGCACGACCAGCACCGCGGCAAGCCACGCCTGCGCGTCGGCCGAGCGGGGGTCGAAGGCGAGTGCGGTCTCGAAGTCGCGAACCGCCTCGTCATAGGTCTCGCGGGCGATCGGCTTGGTGACCTCGGCGCGCCCGCGCAAGATGAAGTCGAGCGCGTCGGGGTGCGCTGTCGGGCGGGCGGCCTCGGCGATCGCCAGCTGGGATTGCAATGCGCGGGCGACGCGCGCGGTGATCTCGTTTTGCAGCGCGAACAGATCGCCCACGTCGCGGTCGAACCGCTCCGCCCACAGCTGCGCGCCGGTCGTGGCGTCGACCAACTGGACGTTGACCCGCGCCTCGTTGCCCGAGCGCTGGACGCTGCCCTCGACGACATAGCGCACGCCGAGCTCGCGGCCGATCTTGCGCGCGTCGACCTCCTTGCCCTTGTAGGTAAAGGCGGTGTTGCGCGCGATCACTACGCTGTCCTCGATCCGTGACAGGTCGGTCGTCAGGTCGTCGGTGACGCCGTCGGCGAAATATTCCTGCTGCGGGTCGTTGCTGAGGTTGGCGAACGGCAGCACGACCATTGACAGCCGCGGCGCCGCAAAGGGCTGCCCGTTGTACGCGGCAAGCGGGCCGCTGCGCAGCCACCACGCCGAGCCCACCGCGATCAGCGCCAGCACCGCAAGGGCGAGAGCGCCGAGCGCGAGCCGCCGTCGCGGACGGCGCGAGGCGGCGGCCGTCAAGGCCGGCCCGAGGCCCGGGCTCCCGTCGAGCCTGAATGCGCGCACCGGCTCGGCGATGTTTTTGACGCGCTGCTCCCCCAACGTCGTGAACGCCACGGGCAGCCGGCTGCCGATCTGGTCGCGGACGACACTGGACAGGCAGACGCCGCCGGGTTCGGCCAATGCTTCGAGGCGGGCGGCGATGTTGACGCTGTCGCCATAGAGGTTCGAGCCCTCGACGATCACGTCGCCAACGTGGACGCCAATACGAAACCGCATCTGCTCTTCGTGAGGGCGGTCGGCGTTCTCCTCGGCGATCGCCCGCTGCACCGCGAGCGCGCATTCGACGGCGTCGACGGCGCTGGCGAAATCGGCGACGACGCTGTCGCCGGCGGTGTTGAAGACCCGGCCGTGATGAACCGCGACCAGATTTTCGAGGATCGCCTGGTAGGCTTGCAGACGGCGCAAGGTGCCGAGCTCGTCGGCGCCCATCAGCCGGCTGTACTCGGCAACGTCGGCGGCAAAGATCGCGGCGAGCTTTCGTTCGACCGCAGGGTTGTCTACCACCAGGTTCTCCTCAAACCGCGCTCGCTTGAACCGAGTAGTCGAGCGCGCAGCATAGCATTTCCTCTCCCTGTTGGCTTAAGCCGCAGCCCGTCGGTGCGCCGAACTTCCGGCCTTTCGGGTGCACGCTGCGGCCGGCGGGTGCAAAAACGATAGGGGCTTCCGTCAGAACAGGATCGAGGGCAGGTAGGCGCCGGCCGGTTCGTTGTAGAGACCGATCGTCATCAAGGTCATCTGGTGGACGAGCCGCAGCCCGTGGCTCAGGCACCAGCGGAACAGCTCCGCGTTGCGCGTCGGGACAAGAAAGCCGCCGTGCTCGAACCCAGGGGCGGCGCCGATCAGCGCCTGCAAGCCATCGTTGGTCTCGGCCACGGCATGGCCGAAAAAGGCGATCTCGCTGGCATACGCGGTGATCCTCCCGAGATGCTCGACGACGCGCGCCGTCCCCTGGCTTACCGCGTCGCTCAGCTCGCCGCCGCGGTCATGCCCATGGACCCGCCGGCACAGCGCGTTGCAGGCCGGGATGTCGGCCGCCGCCGCCGCGCGCACGGCATAGCCCGGCAGCGCGACGCCGACCCGCGGCCCGTCGATCTTCGAGCACGCTTCGCGGCTGTCAAAGCCGAGCTTTGTGTAAAGGCACAGCGAGCGGTTGTGGTAGGCGGATTGCAGTAGGCGGATCCCGGCGGCGCCGCGCGATGTCGAGCGCTCGATCGCCGTGGTCATGAGCTGCCGGCCGATCGACTGGTTCTGCACCGCGGGGGCGACGGTGATCGGTCCGACACCCGCGACGACCCCGCGCTCGTCGACAAAATTGCTGCCGACGACCGTCCCGCCCTGTTCGGCTACGACGGAATAAAAGGCGGGATGCGACAGCAAGGTCTTCATCAGCCCGATCGCGACGCCGGGCGACGGAAAATCCCACGGAAAATTGTGCGCGCTGGAGATCGCCCGAAACGCCTCGAAAGCGATCGTGCCGCAATTTTCGGCATCAGCGGGCATGCCCGGCCGCAGCGTCACCGTCATCCGTCGCTCCGTTCCTCGGTGAGTGCACCGATCATAGCACAATCTGGTAAATAGACCGGCAAAGGCTCGAAGCCCCCGGCGCCCTTGCTCTCGGCGCGCCATCGGCCGATTATCGGTTTTGGCTTGCTGTTATCCAGCGCAGCACTGTTGAAGATGACGAGAGGAGCGAGACGATGCTGTCACCCGAAGACAACGAACTGATCACCCGTGTCGGGCCGGGGACGCCGATGGGCGACGTGCTGCGCCGCTATTGGATCCCGGCGCTGATGACCCGCGAACTGCCCGAACCCGACGGCGAGCCGGTGCGCGTGCAGTTGCTGGGCGAGAAGCTTCTCGGGTTTCGCGACAGCAGCGGCCGGGTCGGCCTCGTTGACGAGTTCTGCCCGCATCGCCGCGCCTCGCTGTGGTTTGGGCGCAATGAGGAGAACGGGCTGCGCTGCGTCTATCACGGCTGGAAATTCGACGTCGACGGCAACTGCACCGAGCAGATGAACGAGCCCGAGCCGTTCTGCCATAAGGTCCGCCTGACCGCCTATCCGACGGTCGAAATGGGCGGCGTCATCTGGGCCTATATGGGGCCCAGGGACAAAATGCCGGCACCGCCCGCTTTCGAGTGGACGCAGGTGCCCGAAACCCACCGCCATGTCTCCAAGGTGTGGGAGGAATGCAACTGGCTGCAGGCGCTCGAGGGCGGCATCGACACCTCGCACGCCCCGATCCTGCACCGCACGATCACCCCCAACACCAGCCGCCCTGGCATCCCGGTGCAGGGTCCGTTTGTGCGCGGCAAGGCGCCGCTGCTCGAGGTCGACATCACCGATTACGGCTATCGCTATGTCGGCATCCGGCCGCTCGACGAAGACAAGACATATGTCCGCTCCTACCATTTCGTGATGCCGTTCACGCAGATCCGCCCGCAGCAACTGGGGCGCGCGATGGGCGGCGGCGACCGCACCAACATCGCCGGCCACATCTGGGTCCCGGTCGACGACGCCAACTGCATGGTGTGGAACTGGATGTACAGCTTTGGGCCGGAGGGGCTGAGCGAGGACGATCGCCTGGAGCGCGGCAACGGCAACGGCCCCGATTACGTCGAGCAGTCGGGCGAGTTCCGGTCGTTGCGCAACGCGCGCAACAACTGGATGATCGACCGCAAGGTCCAGAAATACGAAACCTTCACCGGCGTCGACGGCATCAACACCCAGGACCGCGCATTGCAGGAAGGGATGGGTCCGGTCGTCGACCGCTCGAAGGAGCATCTGGGGCCGGCCGACCGCGCGATCATCGCGACCCGCCGCCTGCTGCTCGATTCGGTCAAGGCGGTGCAGGCGGGCGGCAACCCGCCGGGGACCGACACCAGCTATTACCAGGCGCGCGCGATCGAAAAGATCTTTCCGCGGCGGGAAACCTGGCGCGAGACTGTGTTGCCCGAGATGTACGCCGAAGACCTGCCGGTCGCCGCCAAATAGCCGCAACGAGTTCTGAGACGCATTCACGATCGTCATGCCCGGCCTTGTGCCGGGCATCCACGAAAGTCGGCAGAGCTCGTGCCGCGAGTCGTGGATGGCCGGGACGCGTCCGGCCATGACTTGTGCCCGCGTCTGGGCCGTTGTGTCCTGATCGAGAAGTTCTGCACATCTCCCGCATTGCCATCCTGACAAAGGTCGGGGCCCATTTCGGGCATGGGTACCGGCCGGAGCCTGCCCCGGGCCGGCCAACGGCCGGACCCGTGGGCCGGCATCGTGAGAGAGAAATTGCCGTAACCAAATCGCTCGAATTTCTCGATTCACCACAAAAGAAACGATTCAGATGACCGCCCTCAACGGAGGGGACGTATTCCTTGGATTTCTCCTGGTGGTTCTGCTGGTCTCGCTCTATTTCCTTCCGGCAATTATTTCAGCGGGTCGTGGAAAGCACCCAAACCGAGACGCAATTCTCGCTCTCAACCTGTTCCTCGGGTGGACGCTGATCGGCTGGGTTGGCGCCCTGGTCTGGGCGCTGGCCCAACCGTCGGCTGCGACCGCCAAGGTCGGGCGGGACGCATCGCCCGGACCGGCGATACCGACGGAAGCGCGCCGCCCTTGTCCGTTTTGCGCCGAGCCGATCCTGCCGGCGGCGAGTGTCTGCCACTATTGCCGCAGCGCGTTACCCGGCGGCTGGGCGGTCGCGGCCAAATAGCCGCGCGCGTAATTAAGGGTTCGCTTACCCCGATCGGCGAGGCTTCAACCCGCGTGTAGGGTCGAGCTGTGCCCGGCCTACGCGCCGGAGGGCGCCGGCCATCGCGCAGATCGATCTATCGGGATGGGCCGTTGGCCGAGTGTCCGGGCGGGCTGGGCTGTGGGCGAGGCTGGTTCCGCCCTGGCCGCTGATCGTCGCGTTGCTGGCGTTCGCACGCGCGCTGGCGCAACCGGGCGCGGTATTGCACGACCCCGACACTTATCTGCACATCGCCGCCGGAAGGTGGATGGTAACGCGTTGGGCATTGCCGACGCACGACCCGTTCTCCTACACCTTTGCCGGCGGGCATTGGGCGGCACCCGAGTGGCTCGCCGAAATCGTGCTGGCGGCGGTCTTCCGTGCGAGCGGGTGGGGCGGGTTGGCGCTGGCCGCGATCGGCTGCTTTGCCGCCAGCCTCGCGCTGTTGACGCGGTTTCTGCTGCGCTCGTGCGAGCCGTTTACTGCGCTGATCGCGGTGGCGCTCGGCGCCGTGATGGTCGAGCCGCATCTGTTGGCCCGGCCGCATATCCTGGCGTTGCCGCTCCTGGTATTGTGGTCGGGGGCCTTATTCGCCGCCCGCGACACAGGCGAAGCGCCGCCGTTCCGGTTGCTGCCGGCGATGGTTTTGTGGGCGAATTTGCACGCCAGTTTTTTGTTTGGGCTCGGCCTTGCCGTCTTCCTCGGCGCCGAGGCGGTGTTGTTGGGGACGCGCGCGACCGAGGCTCGGCGCTGGGGACGATTCGTGGCATTGGCGTTCGCGGCCGCGCTGTTGACCCCCAACGGCATCGCCGGTCTCGTCGAGCCGTTTCGGCTGATCGCGATGCCGGCGTTGCAATCGTCGATTATCGAATGGCGCGGCCCCGATTTCCAGCAATTCCAGCCGCTCGAAGTCTGGCTCTTGGGTCTGACGGCGCTCGGCCTGACGACCGGCATCCGGTTGCCGTTGTCTCGGGTTCTGCTGTTGCTGGCGCTGTGCTCTATGGCGCTCGCCCATGCCCGCCATGCCGATTTGCTTGGGCTCGTCGGGCCGCTCGTCATGGCCGGATCGTTGGGGCCTCAGCTCGCCGCGCGTATTCGCACCGAGCCGCCGTCGCCGCTGTGCCGCGCCGCCGCTCGGCTTGCCGAGCCGGCCGCCCCGCCGGCCATCGCGCTCGCGCTTGGCATGATGCTGGCGATCAGCCTGCCGCGGCTGGCGCACCCGATCATCCGCGCCGACGACCCGGCTACCCCGTCGTCAGCGCTGGCCGCCGCCACGCGGCTGCGGATTGCGGGGCACGTCTTTAACGCCGAAGGGTTCGGCGGCTATCTCGTCTATCGCGGCGTCCCGACCTTTATCGACGGGCGCATCGAACTGTTCGGCGACGCGTTTCTCGCCCGCTATGTCGCCGCGGCAGGCGGCGACGCCGACGCGTTAGGCGATCTGCTCGACCATTGGGACGTGCGCTGGACGTTGCTCGCGCCGGACCAACCGGCGGTCGGGCTGCTCGACCATCTGCCGGGCTGGCGGCGGATCTATGCCGATGCCCGCGCCGTGATCCATGTCCGCACCGGAGAGGTGCGCGGCACCGCGCCGCGCTGACCCTCCCCGCGCCGCCGCCTAGTGGTCCGATTGAAACGCTTCGTTACAAGCGTTCCGTGAATCGGCCCACCAGATCAGCGGTTGGTGGTGAGATGGAGCCAGCGGATGGGAGTCACCCGTTGGCATCGCACTACTAGCCACCGCCCAAGGCGTCGATTTCGGCGTCTTCGGGAAACCGCCCGAGTTGCTTTTTCGAGAAGGCGAGCTTGCCGTCGACGGTGATCTCGAACACACCGCTTGTCCCTTTCACGAGCTCGACCTCGGCACCGTACTTTTCCTCAAGCTGCGCCCTCGCACGGAGGGCTCTCGGCAGGTAGTTTCAAGGCACGCAGTATTCGATCCTAACCTTCATCGCCGTGCTCCCTGCAGGAAACGACCGGGGCAATCTATCACAGCGCCGGCGCGGCCGCGACGGTCCCCATCGCTTCGTCTCGTCGTATATAACGACCCGATGACCGCAGAGAAATCGGGAGCCAGCGATAGCCCGACCCGCGGCTGCCCCGGCCGCGGCGGCTGATGCACCTCCTCGGACTGACCCCGGACGAGGCCGACGCGGTGCGACTCAGCCTCCGCGTTGCGTTCTGGGCGATGCTGTGCAGCCTGCCTTTTGGCCTGGCGACGGCGTTGGTGCTGGCGCGCGGGCGGTTTTACGGCAAGAGCCTCGTCGACGGTTTTGTTCACCTGCCGCTCGTCATGCCGCCGGTCGTCACCGGCTATCTGCTGCTGCTGTTGTTTGGGCACAACGGCCCGCTTGGCCGCTTCTTCGCTGTGTTCGGGGTCGTCTTTGCCTTTCGCTGGACCGGGGCCGCGCTGGCCGCCGCTGTCACCGCCTTTCCGCTGATGGTGCGGGCGATGCGGTTGTCGCTCGAGGCGGTCGACCGCCGCCTCGAGGAGGCCGCCGGCACACTCGGCGCCGGGCGGGTCTTCGCCTTTGTCCTGGTCACACTGCCGCTGACGATGCCGGGAATCGTCGCCGGCATGGTGCTGTCTTTTGCCCGCAGCCTCGGCGAGTTCGGCGCCACGATCACCTTCGTCTCCAACATCCCGGGCGAGACGCAGACGATCCCGCTCGCGATCTACACGCTGACCCAGACTCCCGGCGGCGACGCCGCGGCATTGCGACTGACCGCCGTGTCGGTGCTGCTGTCGCTGTTGGCGCTGCTCGCCTCCGAGATCCTGGCGCGGCAGCTTGGCCGCCGGCTTTCCGGCGATTAAGCGCGTGCTCAGCGTCGACATCGAGCACCGCCTCGGCGGTTTCGCGCTCGCCGCGCGGTTCGAGAGCGGGCGCGGGCTGACCGCGCTGTTCGGCCGCTCGGGCGCCGGCAAGACTTCGGTCGTCAACGCGATCGCCGGGCTGATCCGACCGCAGCACGGGCAGATCGCCATCGATGGCACGGTGCTGCTCGATACCGAGCGCGGCGTCTTTGTCGCGCCGCACCGGCGGCGGGTCGGCTACGTCTTTCAGGAAGGGCGGCTCTTTCCGCACTTGACCGTGCGCCAGAACCTGCTGTTCGGGCGCTGGTTCGCCCCGCGCGGCGACGCGGTCCCGACGCGGCTCGACGACGTGGTCGAGTTGCTCGGCATCGGGCCGCTGCTCGCGCGGCGCCCGGGGCGGCTCTCCGGCGGCGAAAAGCAGCGCGTCGCGATCGGGCGCGCGCTGTTGGCCAACCCGCGCCTCCTGTTGATGGACGAGCCGTTGGCCTCGCTGGATGCCGCCCGAAAGGACGAAATCCTGCCCTATCTCGAGCGCCTGCGCGACGAGGCGGATGTCCCGATCATCTATGTCAGCCACGCCGCGGCGGAAATCGCCCGGCTCGCCACGACGATCGTGCTGATCGCGAACGGCCGGGTGCAGGCGGTCGGCCCGGTCGGCGACATCATGGGGCGTGCCGGGCAATACCCGCTCGCCGGCGATTTTGAGGCGGGTGCGGTGCTCGCGGTCACGGTCGTCGGGCACGACCCGCGCTGGGGCTTGACCGAGCTCGCCGGCGGCTTTGGCCGGCTCGTCGTGCCGCGCCTCGACCTGCCGGTCGGCAGCCCGTCGCGGGTCCGCATCCGCGCCCGCGACGTGATCCTCGCCACCCAGCCGCCAAACGGGGTCAGCGCGCTGAACGTGCTGGCCGGCACCGTCGAGGCGCTGATCCCGATCGGCGACGAGGCGGTCGAGGTGCAGTTGCGCCTGAACAGCGAGCACCTGCTGGCTCGGATCACGCGGCGCTCTCAGGAAGGGCTCGGGCTGGCGCCGGGGCTCCCGGTCTTTGCGCTGGTCAAGACCGTGGCGATCGACCGCGGCAGCCTGCGTCACGACGGCGAAGCCGATTTCGAGGAAGTGGACGGCTGAATCTCAGGCAGTCCGCAGCGGGATTTCTTTCAATCCGAACGACCCGATCGCGGTCAGCGCCGAAATCGCCGTCGCGTAGACGAAGACGTGGGTAAACGCGGCGCGCAAGACGCGCTCCAGCCCCTCCATCAAGCCGGGGTTGACTGCTTCGGCCTGGTCGAGGTGGAGGAGGGCGATCCCTGGGTTGGCGCCGAGCACCGCATGCCCCGGCACCGTCAGCGCGCCGGCGTTGAGCTCGCCCACGAGGAGTGCCGTCAGCAATGCCACGCCAAAGGCGCCGCCGATCAGCCGGAAGAACATCAGCACCGACAAGCCGATCCCGGTGTCGTCGAGCTCGAGCGCGTTTTGCACCGCAACCACGACCGGCGACATCTGGAAGCCGAACGAGAGGCCGAGGCCGCCGGTCAAGAGCGTGTCGCTTAGCACCGAGTTGCCAAGCCCGTAAAACGCAAGCCCCACGCACAGGCCGGTCATCGCCACCGCGCCGGCGATCGGAAAAATGCGGTAGCGGCCGGTGTAGGTGACCAGTTGCCCGGCGATGAACGAGCCGAGCACGGTGCCGCCGGTCATCGGGATCAGCCGGATGCCGGCCTCGTTCGCCGCCAGCCCCGACACCAGCTCGAAATCGAGCGGCACCAGGATGATCAGCGCGATCATGACCATCGAGTTGGTGAAGGCGATCGTGCTCCCGACCGCGAAGATGCGGTTGAGGAAGAGCCGCAGCGGGATCATCGGCTCGCGCGCCTCGCTCTCGTGAACAATGAGCCAGCCGAGAAACACAACCCCGATCGCGACCGGGAGCAGCACGTCCAGCCGGCCCCAGCCGCCGGCTGATTCGACATCGCCGATGCCGATCAGGATCGGGGTCGTCGAGGCGATGATCAGCACCGCGCCGAGCCAGTCGATGACCGGCTTGCGCCGCGGCCTGGGCAGTCGGCGCAGGTTGCGGTTGCACAAAAAAAGCGCCAGCACGCCGAACGGGATGTTGATCCAAAAAATCCAGTGCCATGACAAGTAATCGGCAAAGAACCCGCCGAGCACCGGGCCCAGCAGGTTAGAGACCGCCATCACGCTCGAAAAATAGCCCTGGTACTTGCCGCGCTCGCGCGGCGGGACCACGTCGGCGATCGCCGCCTGCGAGACCGAGCGCAAGCCGCCGCCGCCGATCCCCTGAATGACGCGGGCGGCGATCAGCTCCAGCATCGTCTGCGAGAGCGCGCACAATACCGAGGCCAGCACGAAGAGAGCGATCGACACCAAGAGGATCGGCCGCCTGCCGTAGAGGTCGCTGAGCCGGCCGTAGATCGGCGTCGTCACCGTCGAGGCGACAAGATACGCCGAAACCACCCAGGCCATCAGCGACCAGCCGTTCAGGTCTTGCGCCATCGTCGACAGCGAGGTCGCGACGATCGTCTGGTCGAGGCTGGCGAGGAACATCGCCAGCAACAAACCCGACAGGACCGACAGGACCTCCCGTCGGGTGAAATGCAAGGGCAGGGCGCGGACTTCTTCGGTCATCCAGGGGCTACGAAAGCAGATGCTCGCCGGTGGGGCAAACGGCGCGCCAATGGGATCGCGACACGTCGTCCTTCAGCGGGCGGGTATGTCGCGCAACGGCTGCTCCGGCAGCAGCAACAGCAGCACGAGGCCGCATCCGGCGATCGCGGCGCCGGTAGCGAAGGTCGTCCCGATGGCCTGGCGATAGGCCTCGGCGACAAGGCCGTGGAGTTGGGGCGGCAGGTCGGCGACGCCGCCAAGGCCGCCGGCGACCGCGCGCCGCGCCGCGGCGGCAGCATTTCCCGCCGCGGCGAGCGACGCGTCGACCCGGCGCGTCACCAAGCTGCCCGACAGCGCCACCCCGAACGCCCCGCCGAGCGAGCGGAAGAACGACACCGCCGAGGTCGCGGCCCCAAGCGTTTCGCGGGCGACGGCATTCTGGATCGCGACCGTCAGGTTCGGCATGACGAGCCCAAGCCCGGCGCCGATGACGACGAGTGCCGCTTCGATCGCCGGCAACGGAGCCGCCTCGCGCACCGCCGCGGCGATCGCGACAAGACCCGCAACCGCAAGACTGAGGCCGAGCACAGACAAGGCTTTGTATCGGCCGAGCGCGGAGACCAGCCGGCCGCCGATCACCGAGGCGACGATCAGCCCGGCCATCAGCGGAGCCGTCAACAGCCCGGCGTTTGACGGGCTCTCGCCCTGCACCAGCTGAAAGAAGGTCGGCAGAAAGACAAAGGTGCCGAACAGCGCCGTCGCGGTGACCGCGACGACGGCGACGGCGACGGCGAAGACCGGATTGGCGAACAGCCGCAACGGCAGGATCGGCTCGGCGGCGACACGCTCGCGCACGAGCAACAGGGCGAACAGCCCCGCGGTGCCGAGCCCGAGCCCGACGATCGTCGGCGACCGCCACGGCGCGGCCACTCCACCCCAGCTCAGCAACAGCAACAACGCGGCTGTCGTCGAGGTCACCAGCGCTGCCCCCGCATAGTCGATCCGGTGGCGCATCGGCAGCCGCCGCGAGCGTGGCAAGGCGGTCAGGATCAGGCACAGCGCCACCGCGCCGACCGGCAGGTTGACGTAAAAGATCCAGCGCCACGACAGCGTGTCGGTGATGACCCCGCCGAGCACCGGCCCGGTCACGCTGCAAAATGCGAAGACGCCGGTGATCAGCCCCTGGTACCGGCCGCGCTGCCGCGGCGGGACGAGATCGGCGATCGTGGTCTGCGCCAACACCATCAGGCCGCCGGCGCCAAGGCCCTGCAGCCCGCGGAACAGGATCAGCCCGGGCATCGAGCGTGCAAGGCCGCACAATGCCGAGCCGGCGATGAACACCAGGATCGCGACGACAAACAGCGGCCGCCGGCCGTACATGTCGCTGAGCTTGCCGTAGAGCGGCGCGGTCGCGGTCGTGGTCAGCATAAATGCCGTGATCACCCACGGCAGGTGAGCGAGACCGCCGAGCTCGCCGACGATGCGCGGCAGCGCCGTCGCGACGATGTTCTGGTCGAGCGAGGCGAGCGCCATCGTGGTCAAGAGCCCGGCAAAGCCGAGGCGAAAGGCGCGCCGCGCGACACGTTCACCGGCCGCACCGCCCGTCACGGACGAATCGGGCATCCACGTTCCTTCGTCGGTCACGACATCGCATTACGCCATCGCCGCTAACGGCGCGAGGCCGTGCCGCGTACCAATCTCTGCGCCGACTTCGATAAGATCGCGAGCGGCTCGGGGGCCGCGGCGCCCCGCATAGACGCCGCGGACAGAAATATCGGCGACTGTGCGGCGCGGTGCGACGTCAACGCCTTTGAGGTCGGCGGCTCCAGCCGACCGATCCACCCGCCTACGAGGCGCAACACAAAATCTCGCCGCCTGCCCACCGCTTCCGCGCGGCGCTGCTTGGCTCCGGCTAACGTTTCGGCTCACCTACCAGTTTGAGAACGGCGTCATTGCGAGATCCGACGAAGCAACCCGCAGAGAAACGGAATTGGCGAGATTGCATCCTCCGCTCGTATGACACGGCCAGCGCGCCCGTGGACCCAACCGGCTTTCTCATCGTTGTTAACGCGGAGTCAGATCCTGTCAGACTTAGAAAGGGAAGGGCGAAGGAGTGCCGTTCGTCGGGCGGTGGGCAAAAATTAAGATTTTCGGGAAGTTCCGTAGATGTGGTCGATAGTGCTTCCAAAATTTGGCGGCGGCCCTACCTTCAGCCGGTGAAGGCGGGGCGGCGCTTTTCGAGAAAGGCGCGCACGCCTTCGACAAAATCGTCGGTCGCGGCACAGACGGCAAAGCTTTCGGCTTCGCGGCGCAGTTGCGCGTCGAAGGCGTCGCCGAGGCTCGCCTGGATCAGCGCCTTGGTGCGGGCATAGGCTTCGCCCGGACCCGCCGCGAGCCGCTGCGCCAACGCCTCGGCCTCGGCCATCAGCCGGTCCGGGGCGACGACGCGGTTGACGATGCCGAGCTTGAGCGCGCGCGACGCGTCGAAGCGGTCGCCGAGCAGCATCAATTCGGCGGCGCGCTTGAGGCCGACGATTGCCGGCAGCATCGCGGTCATCCCGCCATCGGGACTGGTCCCGAGATGAACATACCCGCAGGTAAAGACCGCATCCTCGGCGGCAAGCGCCAGATCGGCGGCGAGAACGAGGCTGAGCCCAAACCCGGCCGCGGCACCCTGCACCGCGGCGACAACCGGCTTTGGCATGTGGCGCAGCCGCACCAACAGCGGGTGCAGCGCGTCGACGGTCTGGTAGAGCAGGCGGCGGCGCTCCTCCAGCGGCAGGCGGATCAGCTCGCCGAACATCGTGATGTCGCCGCCGGCGCAGAAATGCGCACCTTCGCCGCGCAGCAGCACAACACGGATGTCAGCGTTTTCGGCGGCGTCGGCAGCGGCGGCGGCGAGCGCGGCAATCGTTTCGCGGTCGACGGCGTTCAGCAATTCCGGCCGGTTGAGGCGGATCTCGCACACCGCGCCCTTCCGCTCGACGACCACCTTCGGCATTGCTCGGCCCCCCGCCCGTCTCGGCTTATCATGCCGACCGGCTTCACCAAGGGGAGAATAACATGGCCTGGACGATCCTGCGCGGCGGCCGGGTGCTCGACATCGCCGCCGGCACCGCCGACTTCGCCGACATCCTGGTCGAGGGTGACACGATCCGCGAAATCGGCCCGCCCGGCCTGGCCGCCCCGGCAGAAGCAGCCGAAATCTCCGCCCACCGCCGACTATTGCATCCCGGCCTGGTCAACGCCCACACCCACGGCCACGGCAACCTCGGCAAGGGCATGGGCGACCGTTGGACGCTCGAACTGTTGCTGACCGCCGCACCTTGGATCACCGGCAACCGCACCCTCGAGGACCGCTATCTGTCGACCCAGCTGGGTGCGGTCGAGATGGTCATGAAGGGCTGCACCGCGTGCTACGATCTGTCGTTCGAGTGGCCGCTGCCGACCGCCGAAGGGCTGAATGCGGCGGCGCGGGCCTATGCCGATGTCGGCATGCGCGCGGTATTGGCGCCGATGGTCGCCGACCGCAGCTTTTTCGAGGCGATCCCGGGCCTTATGGAGGCATTGCCGCCGGCATTGCAGGGGCGCGCCGCCGAACTGCGGCTGCCGCCCGGCGCGGCGACGATCGCCGGGATGCGCGCGGCACTCGCCGGCTGGTCCTTCGACCGCGAGCAGCTATGCCCGGCGGTGGCGCCGACGATCCCGCATCACTGCTCGGACGCGTTCATCATTGGCTGCGCCGATCTGGCGCGCGAATTCGACGCGCCGTTGCACAGCCACGTCGCCGAGTCGAAGGTCCAGGCGGTGACCGGCATCCGGGTTTACGGCACGACCCAGACGGCTCACCTCGACGCGCTCGGCGTGCTCGGGCCGCATTTCACCGTCGCGCACGGGGTGTGGCTCGACGACGACGACATGCGCCGGCTCGGCGACCACGGCGCCTCGGTCGCGCACAACCCCGGCAGCAACATGCGGCTTGGCGGCGGGCTCGCCGACACGAGGGGAATGCTGGAGCGCCGGGTCAATCTCGGGATCGGCACCGATGGCGCCAACTGCTCCGACAACCAGAACATGTACGAGGCGATGCGGCTGGCCTCGCTCGCCTCGAAGGTGCGGGGGCCCGACTGGCGGCGGTGGCTGACGACGCGCGAGGCGGCATTGGCCGCGACCGAGGGCAGCGCCCGCGCCCTCGGCTTTGCCGGCCGGATCGGCAGACTGATGCCCGGCTACAAGGCCGACATCGTCATGCTCGACCTCGACCACCCAAACTGGCTGCCGCTGAACGACCCGGTCAACCAGCTGGTCCACACCGAAGACGGCACCGCGGTCGCGAGCGTCATGATTGGCGGGCGCCTCGTCGTCGACAACCACCGGGTCACGACCGTCGACTTGCCGCGCCTGGCGCAGCGCGTCGAAGTAACGCGCGAGCGCCTCGCCGCCGCCAACGCCGACAACCGCCGCCTTTACGAGGCGCTCGAACCCGTCGTCGGCAGCCACTGCCCCGGCATGGCCCGTGCTCCCTACCACATCCACCGCTACGGCGCCCCGCTCGACTAGCCCGTGTGTCGCCAGTCAGGCGGGTGCCGCGCCGAAAGCCCTGGCCAAATCCACGCCACACCGGCGCAGGCCGGTGCGCCCATGGCAGAAATGGGTCCCGGCCTTCGCCGGGATGGTGAGCGCGGAGGTATATAGAGCGGCTCCGACGCGAATCTGCCGCGACCGGCCCGGCGGCGGCTCAGCCGGCCTGGCGATGGATGAACTCGGCGATCAGGCCGAGGGCGCGCCGTGCGTTTTCCGAGTTGGGGTCGCGGCCGATAAAGGCGTGCGGCTCGCCTTCGAATTCATGAAAGGAGATGGTTCCGCCGGCTCTGGTGTAGGCGGCGGCAAAGTTCCTCGCCATGTCGGGCGTCAGGTTGTCGTCGTTGGTGCCCTGCATGATCAGCGCCGCAGGCTTCTCTGCGGCCTCGCCGCGCTCGAGGATCAGCTGCGGATTGCCTTCGGCCATTGCCGCCTCGGACGGCCAGAACTGGTCGTGGGCGGCGGCAAGCCGGGCGTTGCCGCGCTCGCGCACTGCCCGGTAGCGGGCGAGCGGGTCGGCGACCGGCCAGCAGGCGACCGCGAAAGCGACGTTGGCGTCGACGCCGGAAAGCGGCAGTGCTGTATAGCGCGGATCGCGCGGCCGCAGCACGTTCAGCAGCAGCAAGTGGCCGCCCGACGACGTCCCGAGCCCGCCGACCAGCTCGGCGCGGGTGGAGAAGCGCGCGGCGTTCGCCTTCAGAAAGCGGATGCCGAAGTTCACGTCGGCGACAGTTTCCGGATAGCGGGCGACAGGCGGCATGCGGAAATCGATCGACAGCATGACGACCCCGCGAGCCGCCAGATATTCGCCGATCGCGGCGTTGTTGAGCCGGTCGCCGGAGGTCCACGCACCGCCGTGCACCTCCAGAAGCGCGGGAAACACCCCGTCGCCTTCGGGGCGGTAAAGACGCGCCAATAACGGGCCGCCGGCGTCGCGACGGTATTCAAGGTCTTCGATATGGATCGGCATCACGGCTCTGCTCGGCAGGAGGGCGCCGCACGAAACTCGCGCGCCGCGGTCGGGGCGACCCTAGCCTTGCACCGTGCGGTCGGGCAAGGACCGGAAGGCCCGGCGGATCGCCACCCGGTCATAGGCGTTCGAGGGTCAGCGGGTCAAAGCCGTCCGGGAAGTATTTGCCGATCGCCTCGGTAAAGAGCGTGCTGTCGTGCGTCGCGTGGGCGAACAAGGTCATCGACGAGCGGAATTTGAGGTCGTCGGGGTAGCCGAAAATCTCGCGGACGGCGCGGCCCTCGATTGCCCTCACCAGCTCGGTGCATTCGCGCAACCGCGGCCCGAGGAGCGGGTGCGCCAGGTAAGCTTCGGCCTCGGCCAGCGAGGAGACCGCATAACGGTCCGCCGTCGGGCTCGCGCCGAGGCCGCTGATCTGCGGAAAAACAAACCACATCCAGTGCCCGCGCTTGCGGCCGGCGCGAAGCTCCGCGCGAACCTCGTCGAAAACCGGCGCCTGGGCATCGACAAAGCGCTGCAAGCGAAAGGGATCGGCCATGTTTGTGGTTCCCGAAGCGTTCGACGGCTTTTGTCAAATGGAGCGACGCCAGGTCTTTGTTTAGCGGACGAGGCGCGCACTCGCGCTCGAACCGACGTGATCGGGTATGCCCGCCATGCGCGGCGGCACCCGCTCTTGTTACCGGGGCGTGCGCCGTCGTAACACTCGCCCCAACGGCGCGGCAGAAGCTGCCATGGGAGGAACGACCGCCTTGCACGACGAACTCGCCGCGCGCCCCGAGGCGTGCGACTGCGGTACGCCCCTCTCCTGCGCCCGCTAGCCCCCGATGGCGACCGCATCCCTTGGCGGCACCGGCAGCGTCGAGACTCGCCGGTCCTGGCTTGTCGCCGGCAGCGCGCTCGGAATCCTGTCGGTGTCGTTTGGTGCGCCGACGATCACGATCGTAGCTTTGCAGCCGATCGCGGCCGCTTTTGGCGACGCCCGCTCGGTACCGGCGCTGTGCTCGGCGCTTGCCTGGCTCGGCTCGTCGGTCGGCGGGATTGCGATGGGCCAGATCGCCGAGCGCGTCGGGGTGCGCTGGACAGTCATGTTTGGCGCGCTGATGATCGCGACCGGTCTCTTGCTGGCGAGCCTCGGCCACCGGATAGACCTCTATCTCGGGCACGGGCTCTTCATGGGCCTCCTCGGCAACGCCGGGCTCAACGCGCCGCTCTACGTCTACGTCGCGCGCTGGTTTGACCGGCGCCGCGGCACCGCACTGGCGCTGATCGCGAGCGGCCAGGCTGTCGCCGGCACCATCTGGGCGCCACTGTTCGCCCACGCGCTGCCGTGGATCGGCTGGCAACGCATGATGCAGGTTTATGCGCTGTTCGCGGTCGCGGTGATCCTGCCGGTCGCGTTTTTGGTGTTTCGACGCGTGCCAGGCGTCGCCCGCGCTGCGGGCGCCCCGGCCGAGCCGGCGGCGGGCGCGCCGGTGCTCGGGCTCAAGCCGCGGACCGCGCTTGGGCTCTTGAGCCTGGCGAGCTTTTTGTGCTGCGTCCCGATGGCGATGCCGCAAGGTCACCTGGTCGCGTTCTGCAGCGATGTCGGCATTCCGCTGACCCAGGGCAGCGCGATGCTGTCGCTGCTGCTGGCCTGCGCCTTTGCCGGCCGCCAGTTCTGGGGCTTTGTTGCCGACCGCTATGGCGGCCTGCGCGCCGTGCTCGCCGGCTCCGCCTGTCAGGTGACGGCGATGACCGGGTTCCTGTTGACCCAGAACGAGGCCGGGCTGTTTGTCGTCTCGGCCGCGTTCGGGCTCGGCTTCAGCGGCATCATCCCGGCCTATGTGCTGGCGATCCGCGAATTGTTTCCGGCGAGCGAGGCGTCGTGGCGGGTCCCGACCTTGCTGCTGTGCAGCGGCTCGGGCATGGCGGCGGGCGGCTGGATGGCGGGCGCCATCTACGATCACGTCGGCTTTTACGCCGCCGCCTTCGCCGCCGGAATCCTGTTCAACCTCGCCAATCTCGTTGTCGTCGGCGCGCTGGTGTTGCGCCAAAGCCGCTTTGCGTCGCCCGTCCTGGCGCGCGCATAGTTGCCGCTGACGGGCGTTTTGCGGACGGCCCCGCGAAACGCGATTGGGGTCGTCAGTCCGGCTTGAAGCCTTGGCGCGCCAGCAGCTTCCAGCCGCCGTCTTGCTTTTGCCAGACGGCGAGAACGCCGAGCCTGATGTTGTTGGCTTTGCCGTCGCTCTCGGATTGCGACACCCAGAGGTGGCGCGCGATCGCGGCGTCGCCCGCCAAGGATACGGTCAGGTCGGGAAAGCTCAGCGACTTGAGGACCGCCTTGCGGTTCACCACTCCGTCGACGAACTCGCCCTTGTTCTGGACTTTGCCGCTTGAGTGGCCGTAGCTCAGTTGCGCGGCCGTCAACTGCACCAATTGAACCTTGTCCGCCGACAACAGCGCCCTGCGCAATGCTTCGACATTGTCTTTGACGGCCGCCTCGTCGCCGGCATCGGCGAGCGCCGCCGAACCGCGCAGCAGGCTCGCCGCGCCGAGCGCCAACGCACCGGCGACCGCCATATCACGACGGGTCACATCCATGTTTTCCTCCCAAGGCATCGTGGATTCGGATAAACCGGCGTACCCGAAGCCTAACCTGATCTCCCCGGTAATCTCCCACAGCCGGCTCGAAGTACGTAGGAATATTTTATAGCGACAAGTCCGGAATGACGCTTTTGGCGAGCTAAGCCGCTTTTGGCGAAATATATCCTGCATGTCAAAATGTTCGTAGAAAAACATAAATCCGTCCCCATATCTTGTGATCGACAGCCGAGAGCAGGATGGTCCAATGCGTATTTCCTTGGCGGACAGCTATGCACACGGGTTCAACAAATGGTGCGCCGCGCACGACCCCGGCTGCGACAACGACGGGCGCACCCCCGCGGACACTGTTATCCTGGCGAGCGCGATCGTTTACGAGGCGGTCATATCGCCGCCCGACCGGCCGCATCGCCCTTGGCTTGTCCCCGGCGCAGGGACGCTCTGAACCCGACCATGACCGAGGAGCACTGTCGCCGCCGTGCTCGCCAAGCCCGCGAGGATCAGGCGTTATGCCTCAGCAGCCGTTCTATCTGATCGTCAGTGACAAGGACGAGGAGACGTTTTCTGTCGAAGGCCCGATGACCGACGACAGGCAGTGGAATCGCGCCGTCGTCGCGGCTCAGAGATCGGGCCGCCGGGTCAGGTGCTCCATCGCAAGCTGGTCGTCTCCCGACGATGCCGCCCGCGACTGGCTGGAACAATTTTCCGGAACGCGGGTGCCGCCCGGTGAGATCGTCCGCCTGTAGAGGAGGTTGCAGCCATGCCTTCCCAATCCGTATCGAACGAATCCAGCCGCCGCCGAGCCGAGGGCCAGTTCAAGTCGAAAAAGAAGGCCGATGCGCAAGGCGCGCAGGCCGACACGACTGCGCGGCGCGCAGAGGCCGAGAAAACCGCGCGCTTGCGGGCACTTCGGCTGGCAAAGGAAGCGGCCGACAAGGATGCGGCAAACCGCAAGGCGGCGGCCTTAGCCCTCAACAAGCCGCAACCGCGTCGGCGCGTTCCACGATCTCGGGTCTCGGAACCTACCTAAGGGGTTGGTCGGCGGCTGTTTCGCAGCCGGAAGGCCAGGGGCGCGCGCGAGCCGCAGACTCCCAAACCGTTGCCGGGAGGAGTGGCACCCGGCGCCGTTCCCACGCTCTCTCTCGCGAGCCGGGCGAGGGTGGGCCTAAGCAATAAATACGAACGAACCTTCCTAGCGGTCGGATCCGGGGCGGCGCCGTTGCTTGAGCGCGGCGCGGCGGGATTTTTGTTCGAGGCGCCGCTCGATCGAGGCGATGGTCGGCCGGGTAGCGCGGCGCGGGGTGGGCGGCTCGGCGGCGCGGCGCAACAGGGCGATCAATCGGTCGAGTGCGTCCTGGCGATTGCGTTCCTGACTGCGGAAGCGGCGCGCGGCGATGACGAGGACGCCGTCCTGGGTCAGCCTGCGGCCGGCCAAGCGCGCGACGCGGCGGCTGATCTCGGGCGTCAGCCCCGCCACATCGGCGAGCGCGAGGCGCAATTGCACCGCGGTCGCGACTTTGTTGACGTTCTGCCCGCCGGGGCCGGAGGCGCGGATGAACGTTTCGTCGATCCGGCTGTCATCGACGGCGATTTGTCCTATGATCGGGATCATGGTGCGGTGCAGCGGCGCATCCCCGGGGGATCGGCGGAACATAGCGCTTCACGACGCATCGGGTGATAGTGTAATCGAGACGGCAGGTGCTTGCGGTTGCCCCCCGGATCCGGCCGCACCGCGCCAAGAAATCTCGGCGGGCGGGACCCTGCGTCTCAATGCCCGCGGCAATCAGGAGCGAACATGCCCAATTTGAGCTTCACCGCACCAACCACCGTGGACGAGGCCGTGCGGATGCTGGCCGGCAGCGCGGGCCTCGCAAAACCTCTGTCGGGCGGGACCGACCTTCTGGTCCAGCTGCGCTCGGGTCGGATGCGGCCGGAAACGATCGTCGACCTCAAGCGCATCCCCGGGCTGATCGGCATCCGCGAGGAAGCCGGCGAGTTTGTGATCGGCGGCGCCACCCCCGGAAACGTGGTCTTCGAAAACGAAGCGCTGCAAAAGGCGTGGCCGGGCATCGTCGAGGGCCTCGACCTGATCGGCTCGCAGCAGATCCAGGGCCGCGCCTCGCTCGCCGGCAATTTGTGCAACGCCTCGCCGGCGGCCGACAGCGTGCCGGCATTGATCGCGGCGCGCGCCACCTGCGTCATCGCCGGGCCCAACGGACGGCGCACCGCGCCGGTCGAGGCGATTGTCACCGGCCCCGGCCGCACCTCGCTCGAAAAGGGCGAGTTCATCGTCGAATTCCACGTCCCGAAACCCAAGCTGCACCAGTCCGACGCCTATCTGCGCTTTATTCCGCGCACCGAGATGGACATCGCCGTCGTCGGCTGTGCGGTCAACGTGACGTTGGACGGCAGCGGCGTGTGCATCGATGCGCGCGTCGTGCTGGGTGCCGTTGCGCCGACCCAGGTGATCTGCGAGGAGTCGGCCAAGGCATTGATCGGGCACAAGCTCGATGACGCGACAAACGCAGCCCTCGATGCTGCCGCGGGGCGCGCCTGCAACCCGATCACCGACAAACGCGGCACGATCGAATACCGCACCAAGGTTGCCGGCGTCCTCGCACGCCGCGCCGCCAAAATCGCCTTTGAACGCGCTGGAGCACGCTAATGGCCAAAACCCACGTATCGACCGTCATCAACGGCGAACCCGTCGAATATCTGTGCGAGCCGCAGCAGACCCTGCTCGACGTATTGCGCGACGAGTTGAACCTGACGGGCAGCAAGGAAGGCTGCAGCTCGGGTGACTGCGGCGCCTGCACGGTCATTTGCGACGGCAACATCGTCTGCTCGTGCCTGATGCTCGGCGCCGAGGCCGAGGGCCGCAGCATAACGACCGTCGAGGGCATCGCCGAGGGCGACAAGCTGCACCCGGTGCAGCAGAAGTTCCTCGAGCATGCGGCGTTGCAATGCGGCTTCTGCACGCCCGGGTTCATCGTCGCGGCGAAGGCGCTGCTCGACGAGAACCAGAACCCGACCGAGGAAGAAACCCGCTATTGGCTCGCCGGCAATCTGTGCCGGTGCACCGGCTATGACAAGATCATCCGCGCCGTGCTCGACGCCGCCGCGGTCATGCGAGGGGAGGCCGCGCGATGAGTTTCCTCGACAAGGACACGCTCAAAGTCGTCGGCACCCGCCCGGTTCGCCCGGACGGCGTCGACAAGGTCACCGGGCGCGCCAATTTTGGCGCTGACATGAAAATGCCCGGCATGCTGTGGGGCAAAATCAAGCGCAGCCCGCACGCCCATGCGCGGATCGTGTCGATCAACACCGACAAGGCGATGGCGTTGCCCGGGGTCAAGGCGGTGACGACGCGCGCCGACTTCCCGGATATCCCGCCGGATAAGCGCGTCCTCGGCGCCGCGCCGGCCAATCTGTGGGACCTGTCGCGCAATTGCATGGCCAAGGGCAAAGCGCTCTACGAGGGCCACGCGGTCGCCGCCGTCGCGGCGGTGTCGCCGGCAATCGCCGAGGAGGCGCTCGAGCTGATCGAGGTCGAGTACGAGGTGCTGCCCTATGTGATGGACGTGGAGGCGGCGATGGCCCCTGACGCGCCCGTCCTCCTCGACGACATCTTCACCGCGGGGGTCGAGCCAAAGCCAACCAAGCCCTCGAACATCTCCAAGGTC
>Ga0210390_10001291_pt1 | contig 24313 bp, 14 predicted proteins | sample IncBWH11OmetaG_FD_161050 | JGI IMG/M metagenome (GOLD analysis project Ga0210390, IMG submission 161050) | Forest soil microbial communities from Barre Woods Harvard Forest LTER site, Petersham, Massachusetts, United States - Inc-BW-H-11-O ... | reverse complement strand
CACACTCGTCGTAACTGGCGCCAGCCGGGGAATCGGCGCAGCCATCGCCATACTCGCCGCTGAACACGCATACTCCGTTGCCGTCAACTTCGCCACGGGCGAGGTCGAAGCAGAGAAGGTCGCCGAAGAAATTCGCGCCGCCGGCGGGCGCGCTGTTGCCATTCGAGCCGACGTCTCGCACGAACAAGATATCCTGCGCCTGTTCGAAACCGCGGAGCGCGAACTCGGTCCACTGAAAGCCCTGGTCAACAACGCCGGGATCACCGGGGGATTCGCGCGAGTCGAAGAAGTATCGGCGAAAGCCATAGACAATGTTTTCGCGATCAATGTTCGCGGGACTATTTTGTGTTCTCGCGAAGCTGTGCGGCGAATGTCGACCAACCGAGGCCGAAGCGGCGGCGCCATCGTAAATATCTCTTCGCGTGCCGCGCACACCGGGGCAGCGGGCGAGTGGGTGCACTACGCCGCATCAAAAGGCGCTGTCGACAGTTTCACCATCGGGCTCGCCCGCGAAGTGGCGACTGAAGGCATCCGCGTAAACGCCGTCGCTCCAGGATTGGTCGACACCGGACTGCACGCCGCCAGCGGCGAACCCGGCCGGCTGCAGAGGCTCATGGGAACGATCCCGATGGGAAGGCCCGGCACGCCCCGCGAAGTCGCCGAGGGCGTACTCTGGCTGCTATCGCCCGCAGCATCCTACACAACAGGAGCGATTCTCGAGATTGGCGGCGGGCGGTAGCTTCGTTTACTTCCTGGCCTTCAGTTGTTCCCTCAGGTAATTCTTGCTTTTCTCCGGCAGACGCGAAGCATGCAGAATGTCGCGCAATTGCGCCGGTGGAACGCGGCGGGCAAATTCGAGCGCGCGAGTCAGAGGAACGGATTCATTGCGTAACAGGGCACACCGAACCTCGGGGCGCACTGACCATTTCGCGTGATGACATACGGCCGTCACGAAAGCCGCCGTCGCGCCCGGACGCAGCAGCGCCTTCACCAGCGCAGATTCCGAAAGGCGCGGATTCTCCACCGCCGTCTGCCAGACACGCGCTTCCTTATCGAGCAACAGCGCTCCCGCCACCATGCCCGACGAACGGCGGGCAAGCGAAATCCGCTCCCCGAGAGTAATCGAAGCGAGGCGCGCAACGAGCAACTCATCAGCCGCTCGCTTCAAATCGGCCGCCACTGCCGGCAAAAGCGCGAGCATGAGGTCGAACGTGTAAAGCTCACGAATCAGCCGCAGCGCGATGCGGCGCGGAGCACGAGGATGCGCGGCCACGGCAACCCGCACCTTGCGCGACTTCATCACTGCAGTATTTCGGCTGATTTGTTCGATCGCTTCCGGGGCCAGGTTGCGATCCTTCAGCATCGCAAGCGCGAGGTCGGCCGTGAGCGCGGGGTCGGCGGCGCTCGAGTGGTCAGGGGAGGTTGCCACCGCGCCGGATGTGGTGCCAGAATCGACGTCGATGCCAGTGTCGGATTGGGGTTCTGCCGGAATCATGTCGCCTGCTGACGAAGCACCTTCAGGACTCCGCTCTTTCCCGCGCGAGCCTGCGTTATCGAGCCCCGACATCCCGGGCGGTGGCTCTTCGCGCCATGCGCAGCGCTCCCTCAACCGGTTCCACTACCTGCGGATTCACTTCTGCGCGCGGCTCCAGCATACGAAGTTCATTGTAAAAAACCTGCCGCACCAGCGCCGCGTGACGAAAGACGCCTCCAGTCATGGCCACCGGGACCGGTCCGGTCTCGTCTTTCGGAAACTGGCGACTCGCCACGACCAAAGCCACCTGGGCAAGCTCACTCCCAGCATTCGTGAGAACTCGCCGGGCCAGGTCATCCTCACTGGCCGCAACCGCCGGAAACAGTGTCGCGAAGTCCGGAGGAGGAATTGAATTCGCAGCGCGCGCAAGATCGACCAGCGACCTCACTCCCCAGGCTTTGCAGAGAGCCTCCGCCAGCGACGAGTACGCGCCGGTCTTCAGAGTTGGAGGTCGATCACGCAACTCGGCAGGCGAAATATCGGACGGCCCAACATCGGATGAACTAACATCGGCAGCCCGCAGAACCGCGCTCACCGCGGTGCGCCCAATCCAGTGCGCAGAACCCTCGTCGCCGATAGCAAATCCCCAACCCCCGGCGCGAACCGTCCTTCCCTGCCGGTCGCGCCCGTAGGCAATCGATCCCGTGCCGGCAATCACAATCACACCGGCTCCGGTATCGAACGCGGCATCGAGTGCGATCTGCATGTCTCCGACAACGTCGATCGGAGTGGAGAGAATTTCCGCCAGAGACCTGCGCACGATCTCGGCCAGTTCCGGCCGCGCCGCGCCAGCGCCCCCGACGCAAGTGCGTTCAACCTGTGCAGGTGCAATACCGGCGGCGGCGCATGCCTGGCCCACCGCCTGTTGCAACGACTTGCGGGCCTCCACTTCTCCCACGCGGACAACGTTGCTGGGCCCCGCCGTCGCGGTCGCAATCAGCCGCAATTCATCGCCCACAGCGCAGGTCGTCTTCGTACCGCCGCCGTCGATGCCAAGATAATAGGGCACGATTATTTCTAACACAGGGCAATGGCCCAATTGGCCGTGCAAGTTGGTTAGTCCTCACCCCCGAGGTCTACAGAGTCTCACTCGCAGAAAAGCAGCGCCACATCCATAATTAGAATTTGAATCGAGAAGAGCAAGCGAGAGTGAACACCACGAAAGAACGTTGTCATTCCGACGCTGAGCGAAGCGCAGGCGGAGGAATCTGCTTCCCGCTACAGCAGCTCTGACCACACATGGGCTTGAATAAGCTGGACTTTGCCATCATCGCGCTGTACCTGGCAGGAATCACGCTGTTTGGCTTGCGCTTCCGAAAAAAGCAACGCTCGCTGCGCGACTACTTTCTCGCCGGGCGCGACATCCCATGGTGGGCGATTGCGCTGTCCATCGTCGCCGCAGAAACCAGCACGCTCACCATCATCAGCATTCCGGGCCTGGCCTACGACACGAACTTCACATTTCTGCAAGTCATCATGGGATACGTGCTTGGCCGCGTAGTCATCAGCTTCGTGCTGCTGCCGCACTACTTTCGCGGCGATCTCTATACCGCTTACGAACTCATCGAGCGCCGCTTCGGGCGCGGCCTGCGCTCGCTCACCGCCGGCTTGTTTCTGCTGACCCGCGCCGCCGCCGAAGGCGTGCGCGTCTACGCCGTGTCGATCGTCGTGTCGATTGCGCTGGGAACGGGCGAGGTAGCGTCGATTGCCATCATCACCGCATTGACGGTGATCTATACGTTTGAAGGCGGACTCGCCGCCGTGATCTGGACCGATGTCGTCCAAACCGCAATCTATGTGGGCGGAACGTTGGTCGGGCTGGTGACGATTTTGCACCTGGTACCCGGCGGATGGCCGGCAATTCGTGCCGCAGCTGCCGCAGCAGGAAAACTGCAGCTATTTGATTTCCGCGCCAGCTACCTGATCCCTTATACATTCTGGGCAGGATTAATCGGCGGCACATTTCTTACCACCGCGAGTCACGGAACGGATCAACTGATTGTGCAGCGTCTCCTGGCAGCGCGCAGCCAGAAACAATCGATGACCGCGCTGCTTTCGAGTGGAGTCGCCGTGTTTCTTCAATTCGCGCTATTCCTTACGGTGGGCATCATGCTGTGGGCTTACTATCGCGCGCCCTCAGCAACGTTTGGCAAGCCGGACCGCATTTATCCCACCTTTATTGTCACGCGCATGCCCCACGGAATCTCCGGCCTGCTGATTGCGGCCATTCTAGCTGCGGCAATGTCGAACCTCAGCGCAGCCCTCAATTCCTTATCGTCAACCTCGATCATGGATTTCTATTCGCGGCTCCGCCCCCAGGCAGACGAAAAAACCAAGATGCGACTCTCGCGTCTGGCCACACTGGCCTGGGCGCTCGTACTCTTCGCTCTGGCCTGGATCGCGCTCCACAAGGTCGGTCGCGTAGTCGAGGTAGGCCTGCAGATTGCCTCAGTAGCCTACGGCGCCCTGCTCGGGGTCTTCCTGCTGGGCGTGCTGACCCGCCGCGCGAATCAAATTGGGGCCATGGCAGGAATGGCCCTTGGCTTCACCGTGGAGCTATATTTATGGCTTGGGACAACGGTTCCGTGGACCTGGTGGGTCATGATCGGCACTACCGTAACCTTTGCGGTGGGCTGGATAGTCAGCGTTGCCATTGAGGATTCCTTTGGTCAGTCGAACAGAATCCCCGTCGATCCGGATCGGCGAAATTCGAAATAATAGTATCCCGAAACCGAAACGAAATGATTTCTGGCGGGTTTGACCTTCGGGCGTAAAAGAAGTAGGCGGTGCGCAATGACTTCGTTCCCAGCACTCTCGCGAAGTGTCTTGGCCGGTCTGGCTTTGTTCTGCTTCTCCGCAACCCTGCTGACCGCGCAGGCTGATGCGCCGCCCGCGCCGGCTCAGGCTGCAACCCCGGCTCCGACCCCCGATGCCGCTCCAGCCAAGCTGGCCGGGCAACCCGCGCCACCCCTCCCGCAAGAGCCAGAACCGAGCGTGACCATCCGCCAGACCGTGCAGCGCGTCATCCTCGACGTGATGGTGCGCGATGCCGATGGCAAGCCAGTGCACGGGCTCAAAGCAGACGATTTTTCCATTACAGAAGACAAGCAACCGCAGCGCGTTCTTTCGTTCGACGTCTACGACTTCGACAAGCCGTCGATTTCGCGGGCGCCCAACGCGCCTCCTCTGCCGCCCCATGTCTTCGAGAACATCCCGGCAACTCCGGAGCGCGGACCGCTCTATGTAATGCTGCTCGACCTGGTAAATACCGAGATGGAAGACCAGATGAGAGGCCGTCAGCAGGTCCTCAAGTTCATCCGCAACAAACCCCCGGGTACGCGCTTTGCGCTGTTCGTAACGTCCGACAAGCTTTATCTGGCGCAAGGATTCACCGACGACAAAGACCTGTTGTACACGGCGGTGAATTCCAAGAAGCCCAAGGCCCACGTCCCAAGGGTCTTCCTGCTGGCCCACAACTACGGCTACGGCGATCCCTATACCGCAGTCGATATGCTGACCCATATCGGCGACTACCTGGATGGCATTCCCGGCCGCAAGAACCTGATCTGGGTCGCGGGAACCTTCCCCTTGTCGATGTCGCCTCAGGAGGGAAACTCTCCATTGGCAGACGCAATCAAAGCTGAGATCAATTCGCTGGCGCAAGCGGAAGTAGCGGTCTTTCCGGTCGATGTTACCGGCGTGGACCCAAATCCCGCGTTCAGTAACATGAACGCGAGTCAAGCGTCTGAGGACCTAATCGCTTCCGCAACCGGAGGTCGTGCGGTCTACAGCGACAACGGTGTGGCGGATGTATTGAGCACAGTCACCGAAGATGGCGGGAACTACTACACGCTCACTTATTCCCCTCCAAATCACGGGGAAGACGACTCGTGTCACAACATCGCGGTGAAAGTTGGCAAGGAGAAATATCAGTTGTCCTACCGGCACAGCTACTGCCGCATGCTTCTGGTCTCAACCTCGGCCGATGAAGCAACTCGTTCCGGCGCTCCTGCCCTCGAAGTTCCACTCCAGGCCGGCGATGTGCTGCAGGCCAACATCAAGCCCGGCGCGCCCATGTTGCACGATCTGGTGTTCTCCGCGCATATCCGCACCAGTGGAGTAGGAGTGGCGACCCCCGCGCAGATGGCGCAATTACAGGAACAAGCCGCGTTCTTCACTACGCAGAAAAAGAACAAGCCCCTCCGGCCTCTGCCTGCACTGAAGGTTCAGTCCTACGCCATCGACTATCGCGTGCTCGATCCTGAGTTCAAGGCGCAGGCGGGGCGCACCGGGCAGCAACCGACGCTCGAGTTTGCCGTGGCCGCATTCGACGATGATGGCAAAGTGCTCAACGGTGTCGTAAACGACGGCGTCCCAGAAACCTCGACGGTGCCAGCCGAAAACAAGGCCGGACTCTACCGCGTTCATCAATCCCTGTTGGTCCCGGTCAATGCCAAGTCTCTGCGCGTGGGCGTACGCGACCGCCTGAATGATCGCATGGGCACGCTCGAAGTGGACCTGCCCTTGCCGCCCGAAACCGTAAGCAAGTCCACCATGCCGGCTAAGGCGCCACAGTAGCGCTCGATCCGAATATTTGCTCTGCTTTGGCAGCGCCATGCTGCTTTCAAGATTGCCCTCAAACCGCGCGGGTCCTCGCGTATACTCCAATTCCAACATGGCTGATGTGACGGGTAATGCCACGCATGATGTCGCGCATCTCACGTCTTCGCGCCCCGAACTCTCCCGCGACCTGGGCGTAAGCCAGGCCTCCGCCGTGGTCGTGGGCACTATCATCGGCAGCGGAATTTTCCTCGTACCCGCCGAAATGATGAGGGCCGTGGGCTCGGCCAAGTTGGTTTATCTGGCCTGGATCGTCGGGGGGCTGCTCTCGTTCTTTGGCGCCCTCACCTATGCCGAACTGGGTGCAATGAAGCCGCAAGCCGGCGGAGAGTATGTCTACGTCCGCGACGGCTACGGGCCCATGGCCGGATTCCTCTACGCCTGGACCTGGTTCGTGATTGCGAAGCCGGCTTCGATCGCGACTGTGGTCACCGGCTTGGTCCGAATCCTGGGAACATTTCCCGTCTTCTCTTTCTTCTCCATCAATGTCATCACGGCGCCCTTCGCTGTGAACTGGGGCCAGATCTTTGCCATCGGCGCTGCCATTCTCATCTCATTTCTGAACTACCTCGGCGTGAAAAAGGCGGGTGAATTCCAACTCGTGTTTACGCTGCTGAAAGTCGCCATCATCCTCGGCATCGTGGTGGTCTGCTTCAGCGGATTGGGCAACGCAACCGGCAGAGGATGGAGCAATTTCGCCAGCACATTCGCCGGAGCGAAGGGTGGTATCGCCGGGTTCATGGCGGCGCTGGTCGCGGCCCTGTGGGCCTATGACGGCTGGAACGATCTCAACATGGTGGCGGGCGAGGTGAAACGTCCGGAGCGCAATATTCCCATCGCCTTGATAGCGGGCGTGGCCACGGTGGGCCTGCTCTACGTGCTGGTCAACGCCGCCGTGCAGTATGTGCTTCCCGCCAGTGCGATCGCCGCTTCGCCGCGTCCCGCGTCCGATGCCGTCGCGCTGGTGATGGGGCGCGTGGGCGCCAGCATAGTTTCCGCAGGCATGGCGCTATCGATGCTGGTCACGTTGAATGGCACCGTCATGAGCGGGGCGCGCGTACCCTACGCCGTCGCGCGGGACGGCTACTTTTTCAGCGCGCTTGCCAAGGTGCATCCCAGGTTTCACACGCCTTCGGTGGCAATCGTGGTGCAAGCAGTGCTGTCCATTCTGCTCTTGTTGCTCGGCGCCAACTTCCGCCAGCTGTTTTCTCTCGCAATTTTTTCCGAGTGGCTCTTTTACATGATCGCCGGCAGCACTATCTTTGTCTTCCGGCGGCGCGACCCGCAGGCGCAGCGGCCCTATCGCATGTGGGGCTATCCTTTCGTGCCCGCCGTTTTCGTAGCGGTTGCGGCGGCACTTCTCTGCTACACCTTCAAGAACGACTGGCCGAACTCTGCCTATGGAGTCCTTGTGATTCTGGCCGGAATTCCCATATTTCTATACTTCTCCCGGCGTCGAAAATCTCTCCCCTAACTCCGATGCAAACCGACAACATGTGACAACACTCAGAAACTCACGTTAGAAGTGCCTCATTTTTCGCGCAAAGGTTCTGCTCCGTTTGGTTCCGGCTTTTCTCCCTGTTTCTTCCCTGTTTCATCGGGTCAAAAGGCAGCTCAAATCGGGGCAAATGCCCGTCCCACGCCAGTTTTGGGCCGATTGTTCGATAGGGACACCGCATAGGTTACCTAAGGTCAAGAGCCGTGGACACGTTTACCCCCTGTCCTATCTCCCGTATTTTTAAGACTCCAAGTCCCGGAGGATCTCCCCTAAACCGGGATTCCCGATGGAGTGAAATTGCATGGCAACGGCTTATCGCGGCTTTCAACTCGGACTACTGCCTGAGCGCAAGGTAAACAAAAAGGCGCTGGCGTACGCCTACGGGGTGGTGGCGTTTGCCCTGCTCATCGTAGTCAACATCAATCTCATCTTTCCGGAAAGCCTGCATCTCACGCAGTACCACGTCACCGAGTTGATTCCCATGCCATCGTTACGGCCGGAGCCTCCGCCAGAACCGGTCAAAGTAAAGCCAGAAGTCCACCCCAAGCTGCTGCCCGCCGTAAAGATTCCGGTGTTTGAGCAGCCCAAGCTGATCGTGCCGCGCGAAGTTCGCCGAGAGGCGCCGAAGCCGGTCGAAGCGCCGCAGGTGGTGGTCAATCAGTTCAAGGCGCCAGAGTTAAAGATGGCGGTGGGCGGAGCCCGTCCGCAACTGGTGCACACCGGAGATTTCAACGAGGGTAGTTCGCAGAAGCCGACTGTGAACGCGGCAGTGGACAAAGTGCAAACCGGCGGCTTCGGCGATCCCAATGGTTTAAAGGGGACCGGCAAGCAGGGCGCGAAATTGTACGCGGCCTCGGCCGGTGGATTTGACATGCCCGTAGGTGCGGGACAGGGTAACGGAACCGGCGGAGCAAAAGGAATCAAGGGCACGGTCGCCAGCGCAGACTTTGGTAATGGCGTCGCAACCGGCGGCAAAGGCGACGGGCGCAGCAACGGCCAGGGGGTTGCTACAGGTGGGTTTGGATCGGAGCAGGTTGTGCACGGCGGCCCGAAAATCGCAGCCGCGGTCGCGCCGACTACCACTCCGGTGGAGATCACCTTCAAGCCGAATCCGATTTACACCGACGAAGCGCGCAGCCTGAAGCTGGAAGGCGAAGTTCTTCTCGAGGTCAGTTTTGGAGCGAACGGCACGTTGCACGTGAATCGCGTGGTGCGCGGTCTGGGCCACGGACTGGATGAGGCTGCGATCGCCGCAGCCAACAAGATCCGGTTCAAGCCTGCCACGCGCGATGGACAGCCGGCCGATTCGACGGCCATTGTTCACGTCACGTTCCAGTTGGCGTAGAACCAGCTGGCGTAGAGCTAGCCAGCGGTAGAAAAAGTTTTGGCGAAGTAACTTGCAATTTGGCAGTCGACGGAAAGCGAACTGGGCTCACGGAAACTGGGTCACTGAAACTGGGTCGAAAAAACTGGGTCGACGAAAACTGACCCAAAGAAACTTGGTTCAGAGAAACTTGGAGAAAAGAGTCATGCGTAACTGGAACTTGCTACTCACTGCGGCTCTGCTGGCTTCGATGAGCGCGGCCGCTCAGCAGGCGGCGCAATCACAGCCGTCCGCACAGCCGACTGCGCCCGATGCGACGCAGGCAGCGCAACCCGCTCCGCAGCAGGCCGGCCCGGCAACCGATCAGTCGGCCCCGGCTTCGCAAGCCACACCGGACGCGACGCAGCCCGCAGCGCCGCCCGCACAGGCCATTCCGTTGCCCGCAGCCACACCGGCTCCCACCACCATGGATCAGGTCGTAAACCTGTTCATTGAGCGGGAACATGGCTTGATCAAGGTGCTCGCCAACCGCACGCCCGTGGTCGAGACCTATCTCCAGAATCTGACTGCCGACCCGCAGCTCGGCCCCGTGCCCAGCGCGGATCACTATTTCCTCGGCCGCATGGATATGGGCGAGACCGTCGACCGCAAAGATTATCTGAAGGAACCGGAACAGAGTATGCAGGCGCGCCTGCTCGGCGGCTTCCACAAACTCTACAAGGTGCAGTACCAGCCCTTGGGCTTTTCGTGGATGGTCTATGCCGACCGCACCGACTTCGACCGCGAGCATTATGACTTCCGCTACGCTCGCCGCGAATTCCTCGGCGACGTGCGTTGCCTCGTATTCGACGTCACGCCCAAGCCGAAGTCCGGCCGCGGCCGCTTCCTTGGCCGCATCTGGGTCGAAGATCAGGGCTTCAACATCGTGCGCCTGAACGGCACTTACTATCCCGCCGCGCACAACACCTTCTTCTTCCACATGGATAGCTGGCGCTTGAACCTCATCCCCGGCTACTGGGTCCCGTCCTTCATCTACAGCGAAGAAGGCGACTTCAGCGCCGGCGTGAAGAACAGCATGGCCTTCAAGGCGCAGACCCGCATCTGGGGCTATGACCTGAAGAAAGGTGGCAAGGACGACGAGTTGACCAACATCCGCGTCGACAGCGTTACCGACGAAAGCACCAACGCGCAGGATGCCTCACCTCTGCAAGCCGAACGCGTCTGGCAGCAGCAGGCGGAAGACAACGTCGTTGAGCGCCTGACCAACGCGGGCTTGCTCGCCCCCGAGGGAGATCTCGACCGCATTCTCCAGACCGTCGTCAACAACCTTGAAGTCACCAACAACATTGACCTGCCGCGGCCCGTGCGCACGCGCGTGCTGCTCACCTCTCCGCTGGAAACTTTCAGCGTAGGCAACACCATCGTGATCAGCCGCGGCCTCATCGACGTGCTGCCCGACGAAGCCAGCCTGGCCGCCGTGCTTTCTCATGAACTCGCGCACATCGTGCTCGGTCATAACCTGGGCAGCAAGTATGCCTTCAACGACCGCATGTTGTTCGACGACGACTCCACCTATCAGAACCTGGGCTTCAAGCACATTCCAGAAGAAGAAACCGCCGCCGACAAAAAGGCTCTGGATCTTCTGAAGAACTCGCCCTACGCGCAGAAGCTCGATAACGTGGGCTTGTTCCTGAAGGCGTTGCAACTGCGGGCCCCGCAACTGGGCGCGCTGCTGACCACGCACCTGGGCAATCCTCTGGCCGAGAACGGACAGGTAATCCGTCTATCCGGTCTCGCAACCCAAGGCCCGGCTCTCGACAACAACAAGCTCGATCAGATCGCGGCTCTGCCTCTGGGCGGCCGTGTGAAGATCAATCCCTGGAACGACAAGGCGGAAATGGTGAAGGCGGCTCCGGTTGCCATCACCTCGGCGCGTGACAAGATGCCGTTCGAAGTCACGCCCTTCTTCCCGCGCTTGGCCCGCTTCACGGCGGCGGCCGCCGCACAGGCTCCGGCTCCGGCTCCAACTACCGCAGCCGCGAACTCAGGATCGGGCAACTAACAAGCACGCTTTATCAAAGTTGAAGGAAGACGAGGCTGGGATCCGGAACATCCTTCCGGAGTGCCCGGCCTTCGTTTTTTGGCGCGGCGCAGCTGTCATCCCCCGAAGTAGCGCAGAAGCCGCCTAGTCGCCAAGCACCCGTTTGAAAGGATCGCCTTCGTCAATGAGCGCTAAGGCCTGATTACAAATCGACACGACCTACGCTATGGATGAAGACTAGAATGGCGATGGAGTGTTTCGATCAGATGTTGTTTCCGTTCTATTGGGATCATCCGTACTCATGGCGCACCAACCTGCGCTGCGCATTGCCTCGCCCTCTGTGCTGGTGGGTGAATAAGGGAGGAGACTGCGAGGCGGCGGGCGCTACCCACGTTTGGTACAAGCAGGATGACGTTTACAGCGCCTGTTACCACTGCCGCGTCATCCGTGAAGGGCAGCTCTGGCAGAGTCAATGAGTGCTATCGCCTGTTCTCGACAGTCTGGTACGGGGATAGAAGATCATTCCATCGATGCTGCAAGAAACCAATATGTAAGCGTCCCAGCCGCAGCAACGGGAGCGTACCAGCGCAGCGAACTTCGCCGCCAAACGCCGCTGACACCAGACACGATTCCGCCCAGCGAGAGGTAAGTTCCACATCGAAATATCCTAAGCAGCAGTGGATCGTAATACGGGAAGTGATGGAATTGGGCAAATACGATTGTCGAAACGGCAAGCACACCGGAGACGGTGGCAAGAATAAAACTAATCAGAGACAGGATCGCCGGTATCGTCCGCAATTTTGGCCCTAACAGCCACCGTGCCCAGCCCCAGATTAGCATTATCGGTGACCCGAGAAAGCCAAAGGCGAACGCAATCCAGAGGATCACTTGGGTGAACGTGCTCATGTCAGATGACCCGAACGTATTCTATGCTGATATGGCGAGGGCCAGTTGTTGAAAAATCCCCATAACACCCATTGACCTCTTCGGTCTCGAAACCTACCGCGCGATCCACAGCTCGATGTGACATCTAGCCTTGCGCACACTGCCACAATCGCGCAATTATGGTCGAGGCCGTGACGGTCGGCACAAGCCGAATTCGTAGCGCCCTAAGTCCTTTGCTTTGCGGATTTTAGTATCTAAGCTCTTTGACATCCGGATTTTGCCGGGAATTTCGCGCTAACCCCCTGATTCCAAGGAACCGGGGGGAGGGGGGTGGGGTTAACAAGAAGGTAAACTACGGCAGGAGACGAGAGAATCTAGTTCCATTCCTTCGTTCATCCGAAAACTATTTTCACGTGAAAAGCGGCAGACCCGCGAATTCGTCCAACCGCGAATGACCAACGACGACCGACCAACGACATCTCAAGGCGTGCAGTGGAAGATCAACGCAGGAAAGATATTGAGCAGCTGAAAATTAAGCGTCACCGAACTGAAGCTGGACTCGAGATAAGGTAGCAGAGTGCGTGTGTACTGATAGAGCAGCAGCGAACCGTCCGCCTTCAGCGCCAGTCGAGACTCTTCGAGAATCTCGCGGCGCAGAGAATCCGGCATGTTGCGATAAGGAAGGCTCGAGATTATGTAGTCGGCCGGAGCCAGACTTTGTTCCGCCAGAATGCCTCGCACCCGCGCCGCCGAACCATGCACCACCCGAAACCGTGGATCGCGCACACGTTCACGCAAATACTCCACAAACTCGGTATTCAGCTCAATAGCCACCAGAACCGCATCCGGCCGCATACGCTTCAGAATCTCCCGCGTGAACGTGCCCACGCCCGGGCCGTACTCCACCAAAACGCGCGCACGTTCCCAGTCCACCTGCCTCATCATGTCATTCACCAGGAAGGATGAGCTGGGCACGACCGAGCCCAGCATGACTGGACTCCGGAAAAAGTTGCGGACGAACAGTGCAAACGAAGATGATCGCAACGACGACGATCGCAATGACGGTGATCGCAATGACGGTGATCGCAACGAAGAAGATCGCACGGTGGATCGCTTAGCGGCTTGGCTCGGCATTCGTTGGTTCCCGGCTAAAAAAAGACACGCGGAGTTCTTATCCTAGCCCAACTGCCAGCCCATGGAGCAGGCTCAGCCCAATCCGAAGTAGTATCGAGTCTGGTACTTTAGTCACGGCGAAGCGGCCCGCCGAGTCCGCGAAATCAACTTGCAAGCTTGCGCCGCCCCCCCGCCGATTTGATTCTCCCACAGTAACTTGCGGCGCTCGCGCACGCTCGTTGAAAATCGATTTGCAGGTATCGATGCCGTCCAGTGTCTGAGGGAGCAGTTTTGAGGCTTTGGCTCAATACATTACTGAAGATTGTTTCAGGAACGTACTTCGCCCTGACCTCTCTGTACTGCCTGCTGGCTTTTCTGCCCTACACCTTCACCGCCTTCATCAAAACCCCGCCCTACGCGTGGATGCCCTGGTTGGCGCATCATCAGGCGGCGCTGTACTGGTCTGCGATCGCGACTGCACTGCTCGCAAGATCGGCGCTCTCAGGATCGCCGTCGCAGAACTGGAAACGTGACAAGCCGTCCCAGATTGCGATTGGTCTTCTATTAGTCGCGGGAGTCTACATCACCCTCCGCCCCTTCCTGCCTACGCTGCAAAGTGATAACGCTTCTTACTATTGGAGCCTGGCCGCGCTCATTCCTCTGATCGGCCTCTCCGTCTGGCACATGTCGCGCCCAGCAGGAGAACAAGGGGCAGACGCAGAACCCGAGAACGACGCGGCATCCTTCGGATTTTCTGCCGGCCTGCTCGTCGCGCTCATCGTCAGTCTGATTTACACGATTGGGACGAGAGTACGCCTGTACACCGATACGGGCACTGCCCGGTTTCACTGGCAGGACGCCGAAGTCGCGTTCTGGAGTCTGGCCTCTCACTTCGCCCTAGCCATCGTCGTGCTCTCCACGATCAATCTGCTCTTTCTGCTCGCCGCGAAGACCTCCAAGCCACAAGCTGCTCGCCGCGGCCTGGTCGGAACAACGATCGCAATCGTTCTGTCGTTTGTGCTGACGCGTTTTCTTGGCAGCGCCCTGAGCTTCGACGGATGGAGCGCTCACCTTTACGCGGCCGCTTTCGCCCTCACGCTCACACTCTGGGGATTCTCGATCGTTAAGCCATTCCTTGCGCGTACGGTGAATGCAAACAGCAACCGTTCCCCGTCGGGACCGGAAGGCCGACTCAGTTCCGGCCAAGCGATTGCCACTTGGGCGATGATCGCGATCGTCATCCTGCTCGCGCTCGGATCGCGCCGGATGATCGGCGGAGAAGACTGGAACGGTTTCGTCGAGAGCACCGTGGCTCTCATCTTCTGGATCGTAATGAGCCTGTGTGTCTATCGCCTGCGCCCGGTGCGAGCAAATTATTCCGCCGTAGTCATCGTAGGAGTATTACTCGGCGGAATTTTCACCTACAAGACACTGCAGGCCACCGAGATTTTCTGGAGTAAGTCCGTTGGCACAACCGACGACGAAATTTCCCTCAAACTCGAAGAGTACGGTGCCGCAGACGCCTCGTTCCTGCTCGCCCATCACATGCTCGGCAACGGCCGCGGAGAAGTGTGCGGCGATCTCTGCCGCATCATGCGCCAATATACGAACGTCCGAGACACCCACACCAATACAGAAGTCCGCCTCGTCGATAATCTCTCGCCAACGCAAGGCACGCCTCCGAACATTTTTGTTTTCGTGATCGACGCCATGCGCCCGGATTATCTCGGCGCCTACAATCCCCGCGTCAATTACACGCCGAATCTCGACGCCTTTGCCCGCGACAGCATCGTCCTACATAACGCGTACTCCCAATACGCCGGAACGTCGCTTTCTGAACCGGCGCTGTGGGCCGGCGCGATGATGCTGCATGCCCACTACCTGCAGCCCTTCTCGAAGGTCAACGGCCTGGAACAGTTGCTCCGCACCGACGACTACCAGATGGTCGTAAGCATGGACGAGGTGGTCAAAGAAATATTGTCGCCCGACGATCGTCTCGTAAAACTCGACGAGGACAAGACGCTCTGGAACCATCTGGAAATCGGCGACACGCTGCGGCAGGCAGAAGCGTCGCTCGGCTCGCGGGTCGATTCACAGAAGCCGATTTTTTTCTACGACCAACCCAAGAACGTCCACCAGTTCGCACGCAATGACGTTCCGTCGCCGACTTCGCAACACTGGCAAGGACCCGAAGGCATGAGCATCCGCATCACGTATGAAGTGCATTGGGTCGATGCTCGTCTGGGAGAGTTTTTCAGTTATCTCAAACAACGCGGAATGTACGACAACAGCATCATCATCGTCACGAGCGACCACGGCGACGCCACCGGAGAGTTCGGCCGCACGAGCCATTCCACTTCCATCTGGCCGGAAATCATGCGCGTGCCGCTCATCATTCATCTTCCTCCGAAGATGCGCGAACACTTCGTCTACGATGACACTCGCGCCTCCACCTTGACCGACATTACTCCGACGCTCTACTACCTTCTCGGCCACCGTCCAATCGTCCAGAACCCACTCTACGGGCGTCCTTTGTTCGCCGAAACAAAACAGGAACTCGACAGCTATCCCAGGAAGGATCTCCTCTTCGCATCCGATGTGCGCGCAGTCTATGGCATCCTGACGGCGGACCAGCATTACCTGTACACAACCTACGATTCACCCGCCGAGAGTTATCTCTTCGACCTCGCGGCGGACCCCAATGCGGAGCACAACATTCTGTCTCCGCCGCTCAAGCAGCGTTACGACGAAGAAATCATCGAGCATCTCCACGTGATCGGCGACTTCTACGGATACAAACCAGGAGTAGGCTCTCTGCTGGCTTCGTCGCGACGGTAAGCCCGATTCCGCGATCGCCGCGGACCTCGCGCGGAAAACATCACTTCACGCCCAGATCGTCGTGCTCGTGATAGTTCGGATACGCCGGACGCTGGATCTGCGGCAGTGGATGCTCCTTCAACTGCTGCATCTCTACCTCGATCGCTTTTTCGAGTTGAGCGTCGCGGCCCTGCCTCCACGCCGCCGGGTCGAGATCGACTTCCACATCCGGCGCGACCCCGTGATTCTCGACCTCCCACTCTCCGTTTAGTCCATACAGCGCTGCCCGCGGTGCCGTGACGAAACCGCCGTCGAGCAGTTCCGGGTAGCCGCCGATTCCCACCAGCCCGCCCCACGTTCTCTTACCAATCAACGGGCCGATGCCCACTTTGCGGAAGTACCATGGCAAGGCATCGCCACCGGAACCAGACTCCTCGTTGATCAGCATCACCTTGGGGCCGTAGATCGCTTCCGAGGGGCTCGACCAGTCATGGCCTTCGCGTGTCACTACCTTGCTTAGCATCGGACGGCGCAGGTAGTCGACAATGTAGTCGGCGAGTTGGCCGCCTTCGTTAAAGCGCTCGTCGATGATGGCGCCTTCTTTGCCCACCTGCGAAAAGAAGTAGCGATTAAAGCTCGTGTAACCGCCGCCTCCGGTGTTAGGAACGTGCACATAAGCAACTTTGCCTCCGGTCGCTTGATCGACGCGGCGGCGATTGTCCTCAATCCACGCCAGATGACGAAGGTGTTCTTCGCTCTCAACGGGAATGACGGTGATGTCGCGCGAATCTTTCCCGTCCGCATTTGGGCCAACTTTCAGCACGACCTGCTTACCCGCGGTCTCTTCAAAAAAGCTGTAGATGTTGTCAGACGCATGCAGATCGCGCCCGTTGACCGCGAGGATGTAGTCTCCGGCCTTCACATTGACGCCGGGTTGTGTCAGCGGCGCTTCGTTGCCCGGATTCCAGTTTTCGCCGTCGTAAACTTTGGCAATGCGATACCGCCCGTTTTCCAGGTTATAGTCGGCGCCTAGCAACCCGCCTTTCACCTTCTTCGTCTCCGGCCTTTCGCCCCCACCAATGAACATGTGACCGACTGTCATTTCGCCCAGGCACTCTTCAAATAGATATGTAAGTTCATCGCGCGACGCGATACCCTCCAGATAAGCTGCGTACTTCTTCTTGACCTTGTCGAGGTCAAGTCCGTGATAGTGCGGGTCATAAAAGAAATCGCGCTCAATGCGCCAGGTTTCGTTGTAAATCTGTTTCCACATGGCGCGAGGCTCGACATAAACTTCCCATCCGTCGAGCTTGAGCGGCCCGAACCCAGGCTTGGGCGGGCCTCCACCGGCAGCACTATCGTCGGTCGACACGGTGGTCCAGACGTCGCCTTTGCGGTAAAGAATTTTTTCGCCATCGAAAGAAACGGTAAAGTCGTTGACCTCGTCGATCAGTTTGTCGACCTTGCGCTTGCTCAAATCGAATTTCTGGATGGTTTGATTGGCGTTGGGATCCTCTTCGGAAGCGACCAGCGGCGCCTCAGCCAGGAACAGGATGCCGGACTTGCCGCCCAGCATGTTGCTGTAGCTCTTCGCGGGAATCGGTAGCGAGAGGATGCGCTGGCCAATCCCCTCAAGGTCGATCTTGACCACGACCGGCTCTTCCTTCTTGTCCTTATCTTTGTCCTTATCCTTCGCGTCTTTCTCCTTATCTTTATCTTTATCCTTCGCGTCTTTCCCTTTCTCCTTATCGGCGGTCGCTTTGTCTTTATCCGTGTCAGCCTTCTTTTCGTCTTTCGGCTTATTTTCTTCGTCGCTTTCCGGAGCGAGCGGCGACTTCTCATCTTTGCTGAGGACAGCAACGTAGACACTGCGAGTGACCCGATGTTCGTCGCTCGACATGTCAAGCCCGGCCAGCGTCAGACCAGTGTTTGTCGAAGCCATAAAGTAGAGATACTTTCCATTCTTGTCGAAGCTGGGATACAGCACATCGCTCATGCCGTCGGTGACTTGCGAAAATTTGCCTTGCTCGATGGAGTAGACAAACAGCGCATGCAGACCGCTCGGAAGTTGTTTGGTGTAGGCGATCCATTTGCTGTCAGGCGACCAGGTCTGGCTGAGCTGCGTGGGACCGAAGCCGCCGAAATAATCCGAGTCGATCAACTTAGGCGTGCGGTTATCGAGATCGACGTACCACAACTGCAGGCGCTTGTCGCTATACGCAATCTTCTTGCTGTCAGGTGACCACGTCGGCGTGTAGAAAAAAGATGGCGGGTTGCCCAGGTTGATATGGCGCACCTTCCCTAATCCGTTCTGATCGCGAATAGTCAGTTCGTATTCCCCTGATTCATCAGAAAAATAAGCGATCGATTTTCCGTCGGGGGACCACGATGGATCGCGATCAGCGACGGCGGGACTGCTGGTGATATTGCGAATGTCGCCCTTATCGGTGGGAACCGTGAAAATCTCGCCCCAGGCTTCGAACACGGCGCGTGCCCCGGTCGGCGAGAGGTTGAAATTCTGTATGCGTTTTGCTTCAACTTTGGCGAAGTGCGGCCGCACCGCCTCAAGGTCGCCGGCAACGCGGATTTTGACGTTCGTGGCTTGACGCGTGCTCAGATCGAAAAGTTTGATGGCCCCGAACTGCTCAATCACGATGATGTCCGGACCCGCCGAAGCCGCCTTGAAATCGAGGCCGTCACTGTGCAGCGCTTCTGAAACTTGCTTGCTCTTCGTGTCGTAGGCAAACAGACTGACCGGGCCATTTCGGTCGGAAAGAAAATAAATGGTATCGCCCACCCACATGGGGTTGTCGTCGTTGGAATTGTCGCGGGGAATCTTTACGATGCTGGAGTCTTTGAGATCGGCAATCCAGATCGGAGTGGTCTGGCCGCCGTGGTAGCGCTTCCAGGCTGCCTCCCAAATCGGATGCGGAACATAGGCGACGTGCGATCCATCGGGCGAGAACGTCGCTGCCTCCACGATGGGGAGCGGCACCTGCGTGGGCAGTCCGCCTTCGACTGGGACAGTGTAGAGCTGATCCTCGAAATGGATGAAGCTGCTGCCCCATGAATTGAATACGATCTTTTTGCCGTCGGGAGTCCAGCCGGCGACGTACTCATCGGCGGGATGGTATGTCAGACGACGCGGCACTCCTCCGGTCGATGGAACCACATAGACATCGCGGTTCCCGTCGTATTCGCCAGTGAAAGCGATCATCGATCCATCTGGAGAAAAGTGAGGAAGAGTCTCAACTCCAGTTCCCGAAGTGAGACGGCGCGCGTCGCCGCCGTCGCGGCTGACGGTCCATAGATCGCCCGCATAGTTGAAAACGATCTGTGTCTTGCTGACGGTCGGAAACCGCAGCAAAAGCGGTGGATCGGACTGAGCCGACGCAGCTTGCAGGGACGCAAAAACCAAGACGAGGGCGATCCAGAACGGAGAAAGAACTTTGCGCATGTAGGCTCCTGAGTACTCTGGGGGAAGGGGCATCTTAGTGCGGGCTAAGGATCGTGGTCAACTGCGCGGCTTCTTTTTTCCCGGCAGGCTCGCAGGATTCTCGTGAACCCGCTCGCGGAAATTTCCGCGCATGCCCGCTGCCAGCCCCACGCTCGATTCGCCAAATTTGTCGCGCAAGCGGTCGGCTGCGGCCATCGCGTCTTTCCAGCGTTGCTGGCGGTTGCCGTCGAGCAAATCGATCTGATCAGGCTGCGCAGTGAATGATGATGCCTGCACGCCCAGCAGCCGAATCGGGACGCCTTTCTTCCAGTTGTTGCGGAACAGTGCACGAATCTGCTCGAAGATTTCTGTGTCGAGCTGAGTTGGAGCAGGGAGAGTGTGGGCACGCGTGAGCGTGGTGAAATCTTTGTAACGCAGTTTGAGCTGAATGGTACGGGCGTGAAACTGCGATTCGCGTAGCCGCCTTCCCACCATCTCCGAAAGCCGCATCAGCGTCGCTTCGAGCTGGTTCGTGTCGGCGGTATCTTCGTTGTAAGTGTGCTCGTGGCTGATCGACTTCGCCCCGACGTCAGCCCCTACTTCTGTATCGAACCAGCCGCCCGCGTCTTCGCCGCGAGCCTTGCCGGCCAGGGCCAGACCCCACTTTCCAAAACGATCGCCGAGTTCCGATTCTTCCAGACGCGCCAGGTCTCCCACTTTCTTAATGCCGAGCGCATGCAGGTGGGTTTCCATCACTTTGCCCACGCCAGGAATTTCCCGGACGTCGAGCGGAGCTAGGAACTTGGCCTCTTCGCCAGGAACAATCAACAGCACGCCGTTGGGCTTCGCCTGCGCCGAGGAAACCTTCGCAATCAAACGCGAAGTTCCAATTCCCACCGAGCAGTTCAATCCCGTATCGGCTTTCATGCGCTCATGCAGGGTCTGCGCGGCTTTTAACGGCGGACCGTGCAGGCGCTCCGTGCCCGTCATGTCGAGGTAGGCCTCATCGATCGAGGCCATTTCCACCTGCGGCGAAAATGTGCCGAGAACTTTGTGCACTTTCTCCGAACACTCGCGATAGCGCTCGGGATGACCGTTGACGAAGATTGCTTGCGGACACATCTTGGCCGCCGTCCGCAGCGGCATCGCCGAATGTACTCCAAATTTTCGCGCCGCATACGAAGCCGCGGAAACGACTCCGCGCTCATCCCATTGTCCGCCGACCACCACGGCCTTCCCCTTGAGCGACGGATCGAACAGTTCCTCCACCGACACGAAGAAGGCATCCATGTCAACGTGGAAGATAGTGCGGGTGAAGGCGGGCTGTTGGGCAGCAGCCATGCTGAAGGGAATTCTAGCAGCCAATGATTAACGGTCGGGACAAGTGTCGTCCGAAGCGTTGGGTCCAGGCGAAAAAAAATACAAATCTTACCGAGTGCATCGCGCCAATGCCGGGTTAGCACAAAACGAAAACGCAGGCGGAACGTTTTCCGCCTTGCGTGATCCACCCATCCACCTTCCTATTCCGTCAGAAGGAGAATTGCTTATGAAGTCCTGCCCCAAGGTTCTGTCTCTGATCGCTGCAGCGATTGTGGCTACGGCCGCTCAAGCCCAGTACGTCAATACTCCCATCAAACATGTTGTAGTCATCTTTCAAGAAAACCGCACGCCCGACAATCTCTTTCAGGGATTATGCACCGCGAACAGCGGTGTACCCGGATGTAGTCCCTCAGGCACAACAGAAACATATAACATCGCAACCACCTATGTGAATGCTGACGGCCAGACTGTGCCCTTAACGCCAGTAGGCCTGGCCACCCACTTCGATCTCGACCACAGTCACGGCGGCCCCAAGCTCAACGGAACCATCAGCGGATGGAACTTCGAATATAAGAACCAGGGCGTCAGCGGCAAGCCCGCGGCCAACGTTCCCACCAGCTGTGGAGCGAATACTTTCGGCTGCGTGGTCCCGGCCGACAACTATTCGCAATTCATGTACGTCTATAACTCGCCGGTGACCAATGCGAATGGCAACAGAGGTGGCCTACTCGATCCCTACATCACCTTAGCGACCACCTATGGATGGGGCAACCGGATGTTTCAGACCAACCAGGGCCCGAGTTATCCCGCGCACCAATTTATTTTTGGCGCGACTTCTGCGCCCACCGCAGGCGACGACGCCCTGGGCGTCTTCGCCGCCGAGAACGCTCCCAACACTGATTACGGCTGTGGTTCGGGAAACTCGGTGCAGCTGATCAGACCGAACGGAAACGGTGAGGCGCCCTTTGGTACGGAAACTCCCGGCGACGAAACCGCGCAGTGCTTCACCCGCAATGCCATGGATTACCTGTTCCGGCAGGCCAGTCCCAAAATCACCTGGACCTATTACTCCGAAGGCCAGAGCAGTCTCTGGGTGGCTCCGAACTCGCTGTCGAACATCTGCATTCCCCTGTCGGGCACATGCACCGGACCAGACTGGATTAAAGGCGAATCAAACGGTTACATCGACACCACACCGCCCGACGTCTTAACCGACATCGCCACCTGCTCGCTTTCGCAAGTCAGTTGGATCACGCCCGCTGGGCAGTATTCAGATCACCCCATCAACAGCGGCCAAGGACCATCATGGGTGGCGGCCATCGTGAATGCCATCGGTAACAATACGAACTGCGACGGCGGCACCGGCTACTGGAAAGACACCGTGGTGTTCATTACCTGGGACGATTGGGGAGGATGGTACGACCATGTGACGCCCGTATTCCAGAAGGGCACGAATCAAAATGACTATCAACTCGGCTTCCGCGTACCGTTGGTGGTGGTTTCCGCTTACTCGACGAAGGTGGGATACATCAGCAACCGGGAATACGATTTTGGCAGCATCGTGAAGGCGATTGAAGGGATCTTTGACCTCGGCAGCCTCGGTTTTGCGGATGCCCGCGCGGCCAACGATATGCATGACTTTTTTGATTTCCATCATGCTCCGTCGGCCTACAAAACAATTCCGGCCCCGCTCGAGGGAACCTTCTTCACCAAGACGGCCGCGGCCGAAGTAGACGCGCCGGATACCGATTAGGTTCCTGCCCGGAGTATTCGCGGTAAAGCGGCCGTGCTCAAACCCGGCACCGCTGTTAAAATCCGCGTCATGTCCGGCCGCGCCATCAGGGTTACATCTCGCCTTGCTTTCGCGATCTGCGGGTTGGTCTCGCTTTTGACCGGCGCTCCTTATGTGATGCTGCGAGGCGTCGACATGCCGGTTCAAAGCGAATGGGTCGTATTTGCCGCTGCCCTGGCACTGGTCGGCGTTTTCAGCGTGAAGCTTGCGGTGCTGCCCCGCTCGTGGATCGCGAAAGCATGCCATAAAGATCGGGATGACCCACAGTTGTTTTCAGCGCCCCTCAAACTGCTAGGCACCTTCGCAGCGGCTTCCTATCTGCTCGCGGTCATTGCCTATCTCGCGCCGCGCCGCTGGAATCTTGATCCTCAGTTCATGCTCGTGGTGTGTCCGATGTATCTCATCAAGATGATGTTCGACCCCGCTCTCGTGGTCGTCTTTTTTATGTTGGCTCCCATGAACGCCGCAGTGTTCGGATCGCTGGGCCTCACCTTGGGATTCGGATGGTGGGCATTCGGAAGACGAAGATCAAGCTAGATCGATTCTAGGGAGTGCCATCGACGTTGTTTTCAAGAATGAATACGGCGAGACCATCTCGGTCTTCAATCCGCAAAAGCAGCCGTAGCTATACCAGCATTTTTTCCGGAGCGGCCGGCGTTGCCCCGCGCATCTGCCGCACCCGGTCGTAAACCTTGCCATACTCCCGCGCCGACGCATTCCACGAAAAATCTTTGCCCATGCCGTTACGCATGAGCGCCTGCCATGAGGTCTGGTCCTGATAAGCGTGCAACGCTTCCTTCACGGTGAGCAGCAGCGCTTCGCCGTTGTAGTCGGTGAACTTGAAGCCAGTTCCCTTCCCGGTGCGGGCATCCCATGGCTCGATCGTGTCGTCGAGTCCGCCCGTGGCGCGGACAATGGGCACCGTCCCGTATTTCAAACTGTAAATCTGATTCAACCCGCAGGGCTCGTAGCGCGATGGCATCAGGAACATATCGGCCCCGGCTTCAATCTTGTGCGCAATCGCGTTGTCGTAAGCAACCTTGACGGCAATCTTGTTCGGAAACTGCTTGTTGAGTCGCAGGAACATTTCTTCGTAGGTTTTATCGCCTGCTCCCAGGGCGACAATGATCATTTCCTCACGCGCCAGCCGGTCCGCGATCTGCGCGATCAGATCGAAACCTTTCTGCGCGGCGAAGCGCGATACGATTCCGATCACCGGAAGTTTCGCGTCAACATTCTTCACTCCAAACGCCGCCAGCAGATCCTGCTTGCACTTGGCCTTGCCAGAAAGATCCTGCGGCGAAAACTTGGCTAGAGTGAACTTGTCGGTCTGCGGACTCCACTCTTCGTAATCGACGCCATTCAGAATTCCAGTCACGGTCGACGCCCGGTCGTGCAGCACGCCCTCCAGCCCAAATCCGTACTCTGCGGTCTGAATCTCGTGGCTGTATTTCTTGCTGACTGTCGTGACGAAATCCGAATAAGTCAGCGCGCCCTTCAGGAAGTTCACCTGGCCAAAAAATTCCATCTTCGACATGGTGAATAAATCCCACGGCAGCATCAGCAACGGCAAAATGTCGGGCGGAAACAAACCCTGGTAACCCATATTGTGAATAGTGAAAACCGTTCCCGCATCGCGGAACGCGGGATCCTCCGCGTAAACCGTGCGCAGCAGCACCGGGATCAGCGCCGACTGCCAGTCGTGACAATGAAAAATGTCGGGAACACCCAGAATTTTCGAGGCTTCCAGCACTGTCCGCGAGAACAAAGCGAAGCGCTCGGCGTTGTCGGGATAGTCTCCGGCAGTCGTGCCGTAAAGCGCGTCGCGGTCGAAATATGGCGGATACTCGACAAAATAAAACCGCACCCCGGCCTGACTGCCTCCGCTGACAACCGACGCGAAACGATACTGATCGTCAAACGGCACGGTCAC
>Ga0210390_10001290_pt1 | contig 24314 bp, 19 predicted proteins | sample IncBWH11OmetaG_FD_161050 | JGI IMG/M metagenome (GOLD analysis project Ga0210390, IMG submission 161050) | Forest soil microbial communities from Barre Woods Harvard Forest LTER site, Petersham, Massachusetts, United States - Inc-BW-H-11-O ... | reverse complement strand
GTGACGCACTGCACGCGGAAGTGGAAAGCTGGAAACCAGGCGCAATGCGCAAGGAACGGGCGGAGGAAAGCGCCGAACTCTGGAAGCTGGTGGAATCACTTGAACCCGTCAGTCGCAACCTGGATCCCACAGAACTACCCGAAACGCCGCGCAGAATGCGGGAGCCATATTTGTCTCCGGACTCGCACTTTATTCCATTGCGCGCCGTAATTGCCCGTTCGGGAGAAGCCAATGACTGATCTTCTCCTCACACACGGATATTTCCTGTACGAAGATCCGAAGGAAATGCAGATTCTGAAGCCCTATGTGCCGCTCGGGCTTCTTTATATCTGCGCGCACCTGCGTTCGAAAGGGTTCGCGGTCGATGTGTTCGACACCACTTTTTCGACGATGGAGGAACTGAAGAAGCATTTACAGAGCGAACGCCCTTCCGTGCTCGGAATTTACGCCAACCTCATGACGCGCAAGAAAGTGGTGGAGATTCTGCAAGTGGCTCGACTTGCGGGTTGGACAACCATTGTTGGAGGTCCCGAGCCCGGCGCGTACATCCGCGAATATCTTGAAGCCGGTGCAGACGTTGTTGTTCTGGGTGAGGGCGAAGCAACGATGGAAGAACTGCTTCCCGCCCTGCACTCCAAATCGGATTCAGAATTGCAAAATGTCTGTGGCATCGCGTTTCTCGATGAATCCGGGAATCTGCAGCAGACCAGTCCGCGAGCGCAGATTCCGGACATTGACGCGTTGGCGTGGCCCGCGCGCAATGCCGTGGACATTCGGCGCTATGTGGAAACGTGGCGCGGAGCGCATGGGAAGGGATCGCTCTCCTTCATTACGGCGCGAGGATGCCCGTATCACTGCCGTTGGTGCAGCCATCATGTTTTCGGGAAAACGCATCGCCGGCGCAAACCCGCAAAAGTTGTGGACGAAGTGGAATGGCTTCTCAAAACATACGAGCCGGACATGATGTGGATTGCGGACGATGTTTTCACCGTGCATCACGGATGGCTAAAAGCGTATGCGGCGGAAATGCGCAACCGCGGGCTGCACATTCCCTTCGAATGCATCACGCGAGCAGATCGCCTGAACACGGAATCCGCGGACCTTTTGGCGGAACTGGGGTGTTTTCGCGTGTGGATCGGTAGTGAGAGCGGGTCGCAGAAGATTCTGGATGCCATGGAAAGAGGCGTCACCGTCGCGCAAGTGCAATCCGCAGTGGATTTGTGCAAGTCACGTGGCATCCAGACCGGAATGTTTCTGATGTGGGGTTACGACGGCGAAGAAATGGATGACATCGAAGCGACCATCGAACACGTGAAGCGAACCGATCCGGACGTTTTCTTTACGACGGTGGCTTACCCCATCAAGGGCACGCCCTATTATGCGGGAAACGCAAACTCTCTGGTGCAGTTGAAGCCGTGGCGACAATCTTCCGATCGTGAGCTGTTGTTGCGCGGCCGGCATAGTCCGGAATTTTACGGGTTCGCGGACCGCCTGCTTCAAAACGAAGTGCAACTCGCGCGGCTGCAGCGAGCGGGCATCGATGAAGCGGCACAACAAGGATTGCGGCAGCAGGTGACGGCGTTGCGAGAGTGCCTTTATTCCACTTCCTCCGAGGTGAAGGCATGAACGCGAATGGGGTGACCCTCACTGCTGCCGCAACGGCATTTGATCGTGTGGCGGATTCCTACGACGAATTATTCACGCACACGGCGATTGGGCGGGCACAGCGAAAGCAGGTGTGGAAGGAATTGCTTGCCGCTTTTCCACTAGGAAGCCGGATTTTGGAATTGAATTGCGGGACGGGCGAAGATGCGCGATTCCTGGCAAAAGAGGGGCGATCCGTGGTGGCTTGCGACGCTTCCGCGGCAATGATTGCCGTGGCGCGACGACACGAGGACGAAGCAAGTGAGGTTTCGACGATTCAATATTTGCAGACTGCCAACGAAGATCTTGGCGCGTTGTGTTTTGAAAAACCGTTTGATGGAGCGTTTTCGAATTTTTCCGGCCTGAATTGTCTTGCCGATTTCCGCTCGTTTGCCTGCAATTTGGCAAAGCTCGTGAAGCCGGGAGGTCGCGTGTTGCTGTGCCTTTGGAGCCGTGTGTGTGTAGCCGAGGTGATGTGGTATCTGCTGCACGCACAGCCGACAAAAGCGGGACGAAGATTTTCGAGCAAGGCCACGGCGAGGCTTGGAGAGTTAACGATTTCCGTCAGCTATCCGACAGTTCGCGAAATGCGCTATTCGTTTTCTCCCTGGTTTCAGCTGGTTTCGCGGCGCGCGATTGGATTGTTTATTCCGCCGTCTTACACGGAGCGGGCACTTACCGGACACGATAAAACGCTAGCTTGTCTGGAATGGCTGGACTTTTTGTGCGCGGGCTGGCCGATTTTACGCGACGCGGGAGATCACGTGTTGCTGGAGTTCGTAAGATGCAATCCGTGAGCGCCATATTGGCCGCAGGAACCTTACCACCGCGCGCGATGACGTCCTCACCGAGGCCGCTACTGCCACCCTACGTCCGATTGCGTTGCCCGACATGCACCGCGGCGCTTACGCCGATCACATATCATGCGCTAGGGAAAACACACGAGGAGATTGCATGCGCGGGATGTTCCGCGGTTATGTCGCAGAAACAGGGAATCTGGCTGGCCTTGGCCGCAAATCGCGAAAGTCACTTCCGGCATTTCATTCAGGATTACGAGACAGTACGAAAAGCAGAAGGCCGGGGAAGCGACGATCCGCAATTTTATCTGTCGTTGCCCTATTGCGACCAAACCGAATTGCATTCGTGGCAATGGGAAATTCGTTCACGCACTTACAAATATATCGAAAGCGCAATTTTGCCGGCGATAGCGGAAAAAGTGGCTCAACCTTTGGCCGTCCTTGATCTTGGCGCAGGAAATAGCTGGTTGTCTTACCGGCTTGCCCTTCTGGGGCATCGGCCCGTCGCCGTCGACCTACAGACAAACGCATTCGATGGACTGGGCGCCGCCCTTCACTATCAACACGCGCTGCCGATGTTCTTCCCGCGTTTTCAGGCCGAGGTCGACCGGTTGCCATTTGGAAACAGCCAGTTTGATTGCGCCATTTTCAACGCGTCCTTTCACTATTCGGAGAATTACGACCGGACGTTGGCGGAGGCCATCCGCTGCCTGCGCCCTGGCGGAACGATCGTGATTGCCGATTCGCCTACATATAGTCGTGAAGAGTATGGCCAGCGAATGGTAGAGGAACGAAGACAATCTTTCCAGAAACGCTTTGGATTCTCGTCAGAGAGTTTGGCAAGCGGCGAATATTTGACTACCGAACGATTGGTTGCATTGGAAGTCAAACATGACATTGAGTGGGAGACGCATAACGTCTGGTACGGAATTCGCTGGGCGTGCCGGCCCTTGATTGCCACGCTGAAGCGACGGCGCGAACCATCTCGTTTTCGCATTTATACCGCACAGGTGAAGACGCAATGATCATTCTGTTTAATCCGCGGGCCACAAAACCGCGCAATCGGCGCTTCCCACTCTCCGTGATGGCGCTCGCGGCCGTGCTGGAAGGCCGGGAAGAGTATGAGATTGTCGACGGGAATCTGGACGAGAATTCGACAGAGACAATTCTGGATTTGATTCGCCGCAACAACGTGGAACTTCTGGGAGTTTCCGTGATGCCCGGGCCACAGATGGCCTCTGCGATCGCCAGTTGCAAGGAAATTCGCAATCAATATCCGAAACTGCCGATTGTGTGGGGCGGGTATTTTCCATCGACGTACGCGGATGCATCGCTGAATGCCAAGTATGTCGATTACGTGGTGCGCGGCCAGGGTGAACATACGCTGTTGGAGTTGCTGGAAGCGATACGCGGGAAACGCGGATTCGACAAGATTCTGGGGTTGTCTTACAAAGACATTTTCGGCCTGCACCGCCACAATCCGGAACGGCTGATGCAAAGCCCGGATTCGTTTCCCTGGTCTCCTTTTCATCGCGTGCCCGTGGAGAAATACCTGCGGCCATCGTTTTTTGGGAAACGAACCGCGGCGCATCACGCGAGCATCGGCTGTCCCTTCCGCTGCAGTTTTTGCGGAGTGCATGCCATTTATGGAAACCGCGAATTGGTGGAGAGCGCGCCACGGACGGAAGCGGTGCTGCGGCATTTGAAAACGCGCTATGGCGCGGACTCCGTGCAGTTCTACGACATGAATTTCTTCGTAAAGGAAAGCCACGCGAAGGAGCTTGCAGAGCGCTTGGCCCCGTTGAACTTTCGCTGGTGGTGTGAAGCGCGCATCGACACTTTCACTCGCTATTCGAATGCGACTCTGGAAGCCATCCGGCGTGCCGGCTGCGCCATGATATTTTTTGGCGCGGAATCCGGCTCGGATTGGGTGCTGAAAGAAATGCAGAAAGATATCACCACGGAGCAGACGCTCGCGGTGGCGCAAAGGATTCGCGAATTTGGCATCATCCCGGAATTTTCCTTCGTCATCGGAAATCCACGCGATCCTGAAAGGGATACCGCGGAAACGCTTCAATTCATTCGCAAGCTTAAGCAGATAAACAAGCAGTCCGAAATCATTATTTATCACTACACTCCCGTGCCACAGCGGACCGCAATGTATGGAAACATCGACGGGCAGGTTACGTTTCCGACCACTCCCGATGAGTGGGCGACGAAGCGCTGGATGGATTTCACGCTGCGCATCGATCCGAATACTCCCTGGCTGAAAAGAAAGACGAAAAAGCTTATCGATAACTTCGAAGTGGTGATCAATTCCCGCTGGCCGACCGTGCAGGACATACGCGCTCCTCGATGGAGCCGGACGCTGCTGAAAACTTTGAGCGCCTGGCGCTATGCCGCGCGCATCTATGCCTTTCCAAAGGAACTGCGATTGGCCCAGCAATTCATCACGCTGCGTAAGCCGAAACAGGAAAGCCTGTAGACAGATTCGCGAGACAACATGGCAAGTTCTCTAGCCCCATCCTATCTCACACCGGCTGACGGTTACCGGCTATGGGCCAATTCGTACGACCAAGAACCTAACCCGATGTTATCTCTGGAACAACGGGTTCTTGAACCTCTTCTACCGGCTTTGGGTGGATGCGACGTCGTCGATCTCGGCTGCGGTACGGGGCGCTGGCTGGAAGTGCTGAGGCGCGCTGGAGCTCGGAGTCTGGTCGGCGTCGATCTTTCGCGGGAAATGCTGGAGCTGGCGAAAGCGAAACTGGGCGGTGCCGCAAGACTATTGTGCGCGGACTATACGGATGCGGCGCTCGCGAGCGATTCGGCCGACATTGTGTTCTGCAATTTTGTGCTGAGCTACATCGACGACGCGGAACAATTCTTCAGGCTAGCGCGAAGAATTTTGCGGCCAGGGGGCCGACTCTATTTGTCAGACGTGCATCCGCAGACGGCGACGGCGCAGAATTGGCGGCGAGGTGTCCACGCTGACAATTCGTTCCGTGAAATCCGCACACATCGGAGGGATATAAGTGCAGTGGTTGAGTTATGCAGGAAAGTCGGCCTGGAATTACGCTTTCGCCTTGAGCCTCCATTTGAAGAGAGCGAACGGGCTATTTTCCAACAATCCGGAAAACAGGAATATTTCGAACGTATTCGTGGATTTTCCGCGATCTACCTTCTTTGCGTAACCAAGCCAGAAAAATCACGCAAGCTGCTGTTGCGAGAAAACAAAAAAGCCGGAATCGGCCGCTTGTATGGCGGGCGGTTTGCTTTCGGGCCGGGAGAAAGCACTGTTGCGGAGATGCGCATTCAGGATTCCCGCATCGAGGAAATATGCGGCGCTGCCAGTGACGAATCTTTCTCGGTATCTACCGGCCCGGGGATCGATCTGCGCGGGTACATGGTGCTCCCCGGCCTGATCAACGCGCACGACCATCTGGAATTCGCCCTTTTCCCTCGGCTGGGAAAGGGCGGCTACAACAATTTCCTGGAGTGGGCCGAAGACATTCATCGCGCTCATGCAGCGGAGATTGCCCATCATCGTCGCGTGCCGAAAGATGTGCGCTTATGGTGGGGTGGGATTCGCAATCTTTTGTGCGGCGTCACAACTGTGTGCCATCACAATCCGTACGATCCCGATGTGTTTACAAAAGACTTTGCCGTACGTGTGCTCAGAAATTATGGATGGGCTCATTCCTTGCCGTTGGAGCCGGGAGCCGCGCTAAAAAAGAAAACGACTCCAAAAGATCAACCGTTTCTTATCCATTTGGCGGAAGGGATTGACGAGCAAAGCAGCCAGGAGATTTTTGATCTTCACCGCGCCGGAGCGTTGGATAAGAATACTGTGATCATTCACGGGCTCGGCTTGGGAGAAGAAGGATGCGCCGCATTGCGCGCCGCGGACGCAGGGCTCATCTGGTGCCCGAGCTCCAACTTGTTCCTGTTCGGAAAATCGATGCGGGCGTCTGACATTGCGAAGCTACCGAAAGTTTCTCTTGGCAGCGATTCGCCATTGACTGCCGAAGGGGACTTGCTGGACGAAGTTCGATTTGCGCACGAAGCACTGCAAACGTCCGCTCCTGACCTATACCGGTACGTAACACGGCAACCGGCGCACCTTCTAGGTTTGAAAAACGGAGAAGGCACATTCCGCATCGGTGGAACCGCGGATTTGATTGCTGTGCGTGACAAGGGTTCATCGCCAGCACAGACGTTGTGCAAGTTGTCTTATCGCGACGTTGAACTTGTGCTTCTGGGCGGCCGCGTGCAGTTAGCTTCCGAGGAACTCAAGAAACGCCTGCCGGACAGCGCGTGCGCCGGGCTGCAGCCGCTTCCGATAGAAGGCATCTTGCGTTGGGTTCGCGCTCCGCTGGAACGATTGTTCTTGCAGACGGAAGCGCATCTGGACGGGCCAATTTATCTCGGCGGTAAACAGGTGTGCATTGGAAGTTAAGGCGGAGCGTTTGAATTCGATCGCGGAGTTGCTCGACGACACGCACCGCCTTTCCGCGGTGCCCGTTCTGGTCGTGCACGCGCACAGCTCTTGCAATTGCCGCTGCGTGATGTGCGACATCTGGAAGACCAAAGAAACGAAAACATTTGGAATGCGCGACCTGGAGCCGCAACTCGAGTCCATTCGCCGCCTCGGAGTGCGCTGGATCGTGTTTTCCGGCGGCGAGCCGTTGATGAATCCCCAACTTCCACAGCTTTGCGCCACTCTACGGCGAGAAGGAATCCGTCTGACGCTTCTGAGCACCGGATTACTTCTGAAGAAAAATGCCGATGCGGTTGCAGAAGGTTTTGACGACGTAATCGTTTCGTTGGACGGACCTCGCGAGATCCATGACGCGATTCGCCGTGTAGAAGGAGCATTCGGGCTTCTGGAAACGGGTGTTAGCGCGCTTCACGATGTGCGGAGCGACATGCGGATCACCGCGCGCACCACGGTGCAACAGGCAAATCATCGAAGCCTTCTGGAAACCGCACGAGCCGCGAGCAAACTCTCGTTGAACGGAATCTCCTTTTTGGCTGTGGACGTGACTTCTACGGCTTTTAATCGAGCGCTCGCGTGGCCAAAGAGCCGGCAAACGGAAATTGGCCTTTCCTTGCCGGAATTAGCCGGGCTCGAAAACGAAATCGAATTGCTCATTCAGACTAGCCAGGAGGAGTTTGCGGCCGGCTTCATCGCGGAATCTCCGGGCAAACTGCGGCGTATCGTGCGCCATTTCCGCAGCCAGCTGGGTTTGGAGTTATCTGAATCTCCGATATGCAATGCGCCGTGGATTTCGGCCGTGATTGAGGCCGATGGCGCGGTGCGTCCGTGCTTTTTCCATGCGCCGATCGGAAATCTGCAGGGATCGACGCTGGAGGCGGTGATTAACGGGGCGAAAGCGCGCCACTTTCGTCAGAATCTGGATATACCCAACAATCCTATTTGCAAAAATTGCGTTTGTTCGCTGAACTACCGCTCCTGACCGGGCGAATGCGGCGCCGGGGGAGCACTGTCGTCTCCGGAATACATCGGCGGTTCCCCCAGACTGCCAGCCGGGGGCAGGTGGCGAATATAAACAACGATGGACCACAACTCGTTGTCCGTCAGAATCCCTCTGGACGCGGGCATTCCCGACGGAGAAATGCCGTTCACGAGAATCCAATGGAGTTGCCCATCTGTGTACGATTGCACTGAGGAGGAATTCAGCAAGGGAACGGGAGGCGCGACAGTGTCCGCGAAGGGAACCCCGGTGTTTTGCCCATCGAACCCGTGGCACGCGACGCAGTAATGAGAGAATGCAATTCTTCCGCCTTCGATGTTTTCGGGAGTGGCGGCTAGGGGATTTTTCGTTTGCCTGCCGCCCACCGTGAGCGAGTGCTTGATCTTTGTGATCGTAGCAGTTTCCCATTTTCCAGGGGGAGTCGCTCGGCAACCGGCCAAAATACCGGCCGTGGCAAGAAATAAAATTGTGGTTGATCTCGGCATTGTATTTACTCCGTAACGTGAACGGTCAGCCTCATCGAGCCGTGGCCTTTCCCGCAAAAGTGAGCGCACTTTCCTTCGAACGTCCCGGCGGTTTCTGGAGTGAACTTCACCTCGGTCGACTGTCCCTTCTTCACATCGGTCCGCACACCCAAATCCTCGATGACCAGTCCGTGGCTGACGTCCTGAGACTGAATCACCAGGGTGACCTCCTCTCCCTTCTTTACGGTGATTTCGTCGGGGGTGAAGGAAAACCGTTTTGCTGCGATGGAAATGGTCTTCGGGGTCTGGTCGCCGGCGGCAAGTGGGGACAGCGCAATCGCCCACAGAACGAGTGATCTTAAAAATATTTTGTAGTTCATAGCTATTTCTATTTCCCTCAATCGATGGAGTTTTATTTCAAGGAGCAAGGAACTTCAGAATGAGTTTTTCATCCTCCGCGGTTAACATGGCGCGGACTCGCATGTGTTGCACAACTGCTTTCACTTCACGAGGCGAGAGGGCATCGGGAGGATTGTGGCAGCGGCCGCAATTTTCCTGAAACTTCTGCGCGCCAAGGTCGACGGAGGCTTTCTTGGGGACGTTGGTGGCAGGCTTCTGCGTGGTCGCCGGCTGCGGCGCTTGGGGCGTCGCCAACACCTTCACCGAACATGCCGCGAGCAAAGCTCCAGCTAAAGCGAACAGCAATTTTCTCATTGGCTTCATCAGCGACCTCCGGGCCAAGCGGGGAACAGGAATCGATAGGTGATTTGAAAATTCCAGATATTGGCGTTGCCGGCGGTGCTGTATTGCCGGCCGTAGCTGCCGTTGAGGCGTACATTGTGCGGAAGGTAATAATTCAAACCGATGTCGAATTGATTTGTATTGGCCGACGGCAATAAGTCCTGTGGCGTCGGATTGCCCTTGAAGTATTGCTGCACCCTGGCGACCGCCTGCACGCGGCTCAGCCAGTTGGTCATGTCGCGGCTCGTCGAGAATCGATACGCGCCTTCGAGCCAATAGCCCTGGCCACCCGGGGAATAAGCGTATTCACCGCGCACATCTAACGGAATTTGGGGCGGCTGCCACACGGCATACATACCCGTGGCGTTGTAATCACCATTCTGCAAGAACCTTTGATACGAAGCTCCAACCTCAAAACCGACCTTCGGCAAAAACACTCCTATCCTTCCTCCCGCGGAACGGCCCGACTGCAGATTTTCGGTGTTGGTGAGCACGGAAGCGTAGGCCGTGTAATTCAGAATCCAGTTCTCTCGCGCTATGGCCACTCCACGCACCATGCCGCCGTTGCTGGACGCGGAAGTCCGCGTACCGATGGTGAAAATGATGGGCGAGTCTTGCAGATTGGCGATCCACACGGGGGACAATCGCTCGTTATATATATTGAAGGGGGTAAGAAAACGGCCGACGGTGACAGTGAGATGGGAATTGGCAATGTAGTCCAGCTGGAGATAGGCGAGAGAAGCGAAGAATTGCCCGCTGTACGGCCCGGTGGTTCCATCCTGTCGCGCGATGAACCCCTGAATTTCCCCACGCGATTCGACTAACCAGTGATCTCCGAACGGCGCGACGAGAACGGGAGCGATGACCGGCTGATAAGTTGGCACGCCACCAGTATTGGCTCCGAGAAATGCGACAGCGCCAGAAAGGATAGGAACGTCCGATTGCGCCCACAGGCTGGTGGCCGCGAATAATAATCCGAGAACAAGAATTGCAAAAACTCGATTCATCGAATTGACCCTCTAAGCAGTAATTACTTCAGCTCACGTTTCCCACGCTCATTCACTAAGCGCTGCCCATTACGAAAGCCCGTGAGACATTTCCGAGACTACTTGTTCGTATCCGCGTAGTTGTCACTACGAAGTCAAACCGACGTCATCTTCGTGCATGTAATGTTTCAGGGCTGTTTTGTTGCGCTGTTGCGCGTAGTCCGAATTAGAACCTGGCTGTTAGAGCGAATTGGAACCTGGCGATGACAGGAATTGGTCCTGTTTTTCATTGCGCTTTCGCGGACACTTACCGGGCGAGGAATAATTCGATGGAAAAAACGATGCGCATTCTCGTGGCGAACCATCCCAAGCTGATGAGGGAGGTGATACTCGCCGCTCTCGCGGACCAGCCCGGCATTGAGATTGTTGGTGAAGTGTGCGACGAATCGGAGATTCTGATGCAGGTGCAGGCCACTCTTCCCGATTTGCTGGTCATCGCGCTGGATGAGGGTGAACAGCGGCCTGCCCTGTGTGACCGGGTGCTTCGTGAATATCCCAACCTTCGGATCATTGCAGTGGCGTCTCGCAAAGATCGCACCCTTTATTACTGGGCTTCCTTCGACATTCATTGCGCGGACATCGAGACATCCACAGCGGGCATTTTGGGCGCCGTTCATAACACGGCGGATTCCGCGAGAAGGCTGGCATGAACTTGGCCCGTCTGTATTCCCTAGCCGGCGCGAAACGGCTGGCAATCTTTTCTTTTTTGGCGGCGCTCGGTTGGTGCACGGCTGCAATTGCACAGACAGCGCCGGCAGCGCCCAGTCGCCAGACATCGACGGGCACACGGCAGAACCAGGCCGAGATAGAACAAGAAAAAAGCAGGGTGGCCGCGCCAGCAGAACAAATTCGGGTAATTCTCGTGAAGGATCCGGGACTGCTCGTTGAACTGGAACGCCTGGTGGAACGAGAAGCGATTGCGAATGGACAGCTCGTGGAGGATTCCGATCTTACCCAGGACGCCATCTTTGAGCGGCTCGACAACGATATCGCTTTCCGCGCGGCGGCGACGCGACTGCTGCAGCATTACGGATATCTGCTGCCCACCCTGAACCCGAATTCCGAAATTGGCAAAGAACAGGATCTGGTGTTGAAGGAACGCGCACGGCGTTTGGTGCAGATCGAAGCGCAGGAGGACGCTGAATCGCTGAAGCCTCCAAAGGCTGAAGATGGCTCGTCCGTTTTAGCGGGCGACGGAAACTGTGATTCCGGAAGCGATAATGCAAATTGCAAGCAGCCTGCGCAACATCGCACTCGACGCGATTTTGCGAATCCTGGGGAACCGCCGCAGGAAACCGTTCCCGCTGCGCCTCCCGGCTCCAATCCCATTCCTAAAATGAATGGCTCGCCGGTGATCCAGACTCGACTCTCAGGCGGAGGTTCCCTAGACGGCTCTGATTCGAACGACTTGATCAGGCTGGCAGCCATGGACGCGTCGCGCGATCCTTCCGGCCTCTCCGCTTCGTCGGAAGACCTGCAACGTTTAATGAGCCGTATGAGAAACGGCTCGGCAAATTCAGATGCGGACACCGCCCAAGCCGATTCTTCGGCGGGAAGAACCTACGCCAAGAACGAATCCGCAGCCTTACCACTGATGAGAGGCGGCAGAACTGTATCGAGCCATGCTATGGCAGACTCCTCACAAGGAACGATTGTTCGCAAAGCCAGTCCTTATTCCGATGTTCCATCGCTTGTCGATCTTTATGTTCAGGTGTCGGCTCACGACAAAGCTCCGGAGCGATTTGGAATCAACATCCTTACTGCAGGAGGGCGCGATTCCGGCGCGGTGCCGATGGATTTGCCCGTCGGCCCCGATTATGTAGTTGGTCCTGGCGACGGGCTGGCGATCGATCTCTGGGGAGGCGTGTCGCAGCGTTTGCAACGCACCGTGGATCGCGAAGGCCGCATTTCTTTGCCGGAGTACGGCCCGATTCTGGTCAGCGGCAAGACCTTGGGAGAAGTGCAACTTACCGTCCAACAACTACTACGCACACAACTGCGCGATATTTCGACGGACGTATCGCTGTCGCGGCTGAGAACCGTGCGCGTGTATGTTGTCGGCGAAGTAGCCGAGCCGGGGGCGTACGACATTAGTTCTCTCTCCAGCCCTCTGAACGCGCTTGTGGCCGCGGGCGGACTAACAGAACACGGTTCGCTGCGATTGATCAAACACTATCGCGGAAAGCAGCTGGTCGAGGTGGTAGACGCCTACGATTTGCTGCTGCGCGGCGCGGGGCTGGACGAAGTGAAGCTGGAAAACGGAGATTCACTGATGGTGCCGCCAGTTGGCCCGCAAATCATGATTGAAGGAATGGTCCGCCGCCCTGCGATTTATGAACTTCGCGGAAACACTTCTCTGGAAGAAGCGCTGGATCTTGCCGGAGGAGTGTTGCCTGCTGCCGCTCTCAAACACGTGGAGGTGGAGCGGCTTGTCGCACATGAAAACCGCACGATGCTCAGCCTGGACCTTTCCGAAAAACCGGACAGCGACGAGGGTGCGGCGCAGCTAAGAAGTTTTCACGTTCAGGATGGCGATCGAATTCATATTTTTCCGATCGCCCCGTATAACGATCAGGCGATTTACTTGCAGGGCCACGTGCTTCGTCCCGGCCGTTACTCTTTCCGGGAAGGCATGACTGTTCGCGATCTCATCACCTCTTACTCCGACCTTCTGCCTGAGCCCGCAGGTAGCTATGCGGAAATTATTCGGCTTAATCCGCCGGACAATCGGCCGAGCGTGGAGAGCTTTGACCTTTCGGCGGCGCTTTCGAACGGTGGGAATGCCCCGATACTCAAGCCGCTCGATACGGTGCGAATCTTCAGCAAGTACGACTTTGAGCCGGCGCCCGACATACGAATCGACGGAGAAGTGCGCATTCCCGGCCAGTACATCACTTCTGGCCAGGCTCATTTCCGCGACGCGATCTTCCTTGCGGGCGGCGTGACCGCGGATGCCGCCATGGATTCAGCTCAGGTTTACCGCAGCGGAAAAGACGGAACGCTAACGATTCTGAGCGTGAACCTTGGGGACGCTCTTGCGGGCAAGTCCGCGGACAATCTGGTTCTGCAACCGCACGATCGCATCGTTGTTCACCGCAACGCCACCAAAGCGGAACCGCCGGCGGTTTACGTCAAGGGAGACATTGTGAATCCTGGCCGCTATCCACTGACCGCAAACATGCGCGTCGAGGATCTGGTTCACGCCGCAGGCGGGCTGAAGCCGAGCGCCGATTCGCAGAGCGCCGTCCTTACGCACCGGGAAGAAAAACAAAACGGTGAGACGGAAGTAGAAAGCCTGAACGTGAATCTCAGCACGGTCATGACCGGCCACGGGAACGAAAACAAGCCACTTGTCAACGGAGACGTGCTCACGATTCGCGAGAAACCCGATTGGACCGACATGGGAGCTACCGTGACGCTGCGAGGCGAAGTGGAACATCCCGGGACGTACGGCATCGGGCCGGGTGAAACGTTAAGTGCCGTGCTGGAGCAGGCCGGCGGATTTACGTCACAAGCTTATCCGTATGGAATTGTGCTGACGCGGCGGGAAGTCCGTGAAATTGAGATGAAATCGCAGGAAGAGCTCGTGGCGCGGGTGAAAGCGGAAGAGACGCAGCTTAAAGCACTTCCGGAAAACGATGCGGATCAGAAAAATTTAAAACTTACCGCCATCGCGCAAACGGACACCGCGCTTACGCAGCTTGAAACTTACTTGCCCGTGGGCCGCGTGGTCATCCCTGGTGCGCTCGACGAGAAATCGTTCGATCGCACTTCCGGAGAAACACCGCTGCGAAATGGCGACGTGATTCTCGTCCCCAAGAAACCGAATTACGTCGTCGTGCAGGGCCAGGTATTCAACGGAACCGCCGTTGGCTATGTGCAAGGCAGAAGCGCGAATTGGTACCTGAGCCAAGCGGGTGGCTTTACGGAACTCGCGGATAAGAAGGCCGTGTTTGTGATTCGCGCAGACGGATCCGTTTTAGCGGCTAAAAATAATCACCCGATGTGGGCAGGAGATCCGATGGATGCGGTGCTGATGCCCGGAGACGTAATCGTGGTACCGGAGAAAGCTCCAAAAATCGGAAATCGCAATTGGGTGCCGCTGATGCAGACTGCGCAGGTTGCGACGTCCGTGGCTCTGGCGGTCGCTTACCTGCGGCCATGAGAAGAATTGTCGAAAGGCGATGAAAGGAATCACATTGGCGCGCTATCTGATGATCGTAACGCTGACGATGACTACGGGAGGCGCTCGTGCCGCATCGCCTCAACAAGTAGAAGACGGTGACAGCATTACTGGCGCAGCGCCCGGAAAGGTTGAAGCGCCGCCGGCAAAAACAATGGAAAGCACGAACGGTAAATATCCCGAATGGTCGAAGACTCCGTTTACCGACGCGGGGAGTGCACGCAGCCGGCTGTTCGAAGATCAGAAGCAGATCTGGACCAGCCCTTTGCGGTTGCGGCTGTCCGATGCGGAGTGGCTGTTGCCAGTCGCGGGCATTACGTCAGCGGCGATTCTCACCGACGCAAGTTTCAGCAAAGCTCTTCCCAACAATCCTAGTACGCTCCATCACTTTGAAGATATTCGGAACGGTAGTGTTGCGGCGTTGGGAGCGGCTTCGGGCGGCCTCTATCTGTGGAGTCTTCGGACACACGACCCGCACCAGCGAGAAACAGGCTTGCTTGCAGGCGAAGCTGTGATCGACTCCCTCATTGTCACGCAGGGCCTGCAGCTTGCCGCCGGGCGACAGCGGCCATTGCAGGGAAATGGTCAGGGAAATTTCTTTGAAGGTGGCACGTCGTTTCCGTCCAATCATTCTGCTGCAGCTTGGGCCGCTGCGGGAATTTTGGCGCACGAATATCACGGGCCGTTGGTGAAGCTGTTTGCTTACGGCCTGGCGTCCACCGTCAGCATCGCAAGCGTTGGAAGCAAGCAACATTTTCCTTCCGATGTGCTGATCGGCAGCGGCTTGGGCTGGATGATTTCGGAATACGTTTATCGGACGCATCACAATGCGGAACTCGGTGGCAGCTCGTGGAATCCCTTCGGCGAAATCTTCCGTGACACGGATTCCGGGCCGGCAAAATATCCCGGTTCTCCCTACGTTCCCGTGGACAGTTGGGTTTATCGAGCGTTTGATCGCTTGGCCGCGTTTGGACTTTTATCCGAGGGTTATCAGGGCAAGCGGCCATGGTCTCGCGAGCAGTGCGCTCATTATTTGGTCGCTATCGACGAAGCATTTGCAAAATCCGCCGAATCTAACACGCAAGTCGGTGGGCAGGTGAGGGGTTTGCTGCAGGCGCTGCACCAGGAATTTGCTCGCGAGGAAGCGACGTTCACCGGGCCAAACCGATCAGCTGAAGTGGATTCCGTTTATACGCGGGTTTTGAGCGCCAGCGGCACGGTGTTGAACGACGGATACCACTTTGGCCAGACCTTCGCTTACGACTATGGCCGGCCATTTCGCGAAGGCACAAATCTGATTGATGGCGCATCGGCCAGCGCCACTTATGGCACTTTGTTCTTCTACATTGACGGCGAGTATCAACACTCTCCGGCACAACCCGGCTTGTCCACGGCGGTCCAGGAATTTATTACCGAACGCGACAAGGGACCTGCACCGTCTGGCGCGCCATTCGCTCCCATCAATCAGTTTGCTCTTCTGGATGCCTATGCGGGCGTCAACTTGCAGGGATGGCAGATCACATTTGGAAATCAAAGTCTCGCGTGGGGCCCCGGCATTGGCGGCTCGCTGCTCTTGAGCAATAACGCCGCGCCGTTTCCGATGTTGCGCGTCGCTCCTGAAAATCCACTAGAAATTCCCGGCGTCTCCAAGATTTTGGGCCCGTTCAGTATGGAGAACTTTATCGGCCGCCTGGAGGGCCACACCGGTCCGTCTCAACCATGGATCTACGGCCAGAAGATCAGCCTAAAGCCTTTTCATTCACTCGAATTTGCGTACAGCCGCACAACCATGCTCAGCGGCACCGGCGGCGATCCCTTCACAGCCGCAAATTTCCTGGAAAGCCTGACCGGGCGCGTCAATTCCAAGATTAACAGCGTCCCCGGTGACTCCAGAACGGCGGTGGATTGGACCTGGCGGCTACCGGGAATGCACGATTGGGTCACTTTTTACGGCGAGCTGGAAGACGACGACGATTTAATTCCGCTACAAAATCTGAGCAAGAGCGTTCTTCGTCCCGGAATTTATCTGCCGCGTTTGCCGTTGCTGCCAAAGTGGGATGTGCACTTTGAGTGGACGACTTCCACGAGCCCGGGACGCGCATCCTTCCAGAATCACGGCAACCTGAACTATTGGAACCTGGATTATCCCGACGGCTACACCAACGACGGCAACCTCCTGGCCAATGTGGTTGGCCGCGAAGGAATAACCCTACAGGCCTGGATCCGTTACTGGGTTTCACCGGTTCATGCGCTCGATTTTTCATGGAAGCAAAGCAGAGTGCTTTCGGATTTTGTGCCCGGCGGAGGAAAGTGGCAGGACTTTCAGACCAGTTACTCCGTCACGAAACGAAGTGGACTTTATTTCAAGGGCTTTTTCCAGTTCGAGCACATTTCTTCCTATCCCTTGTTATTCGCAGGGTCACGAAACAATGTTGTGGCCGCGATTGAGCTCGGCTTCCTTCCCCAGTGGGGACGTCACGCAACCGCTTCCATCAGTTCGGATAGCGCGCTTGCAAGTCAGCCGGCGGGGAGCCACATACCATGAGTTCGATTTCAGCCAAGCCTGCTCCGGAAGTCCTTCGAGCACTGGACATGGATCAACTGCTGCAAGATCGCCTGCGCCAGGATCACCTGGAGAGCCGCGATAGAAAGATTGCGCGAGTCAGCCGGCTTTGGGATCAGCGAAAATTGCTCGGCCGGTTTATGGCTTACGGTGCGTTGTTCGCGTCGATCATTGCGATTCTGATTCCTTCCCGTTACGCGTCCACAACGCGGTTGATGCCACCCGATTCGCCATCTGGTCAAGGTATGGCGCTCCTCGCCGGCATCGCGGGAAAAATGGGAGCCACGCTCGGCGCTCTCGGTGGCGATCTGCTGGGTATGAATACTTCCGCCGACCTTTTCGCCGGGGTGTTGCAGAGCAGCACCGTACAGAACGAGCTGGTAACGAAATTCGATTTGCGCCGGGTTTACGGCCAACGCCGCTGGGTCGATGCCAGGAAAGAGCTTGGCCGGCAGACAGATATTTCCATCGATCGCAAGAGCGGAATCCTGACGATTCAGGTGACCGACCACGATCCGAAGCGGGCGACCGCAATGGCGCAGGAATATGTGGCGCAGCTGAACAACGTTGTCACACAACTGAACACATCGTCGGCGCACCGGGAGCGTGTGTTCCTGGAAGAACGCCTTGGGCAAGTGAAGGCAGAACTTGAATCCGCGGAAAAAGATTTCAGCCAGTTTGCCAGTAACAACGCAGCGCTCGATATCAAGGAACAAGGAAAAGCGCTGGTGGAATCGGCTGCGATTCTGGAGGGGCAATTGATCGCCGCCCAAACCGAATTGCAAGGACTCCGCCAAATTTATACGGACCAGAACATCCGGGTTCGAACGACGCAAGCGCGCATCGATGAACTACGCCGCCAAATCCTGAAAATGGGCGGTAAGACAGGCCCCGATGTAGCCGGACCGTCGAAAGAAGACGATCTGTATCCATCGCTCCGCAAGCTTCCGCTGCTTGGCGTGACTTACGCGGATCTCTACCGCCGGACGAAGGTGGAAGAAACGGTGTTCGAAACGCTGACGCAGCAATACGAAATTGCAAAAGTTCAGGAAGCCAAGGAAGTGCCGAGCGTCAAAGTCCTGGATCCTCCTGAAATTCCAGAAAAAAAGGTTTTTCCGCCGCGCACGCTGCTGGTCTTGCTGGGCGTGATGATCGCGCTCGCGATCGGTATCGGATGGACGATGGCCAAAGACGACTGGCAGGGGATTGACCCGGAAGACCCAGGGAAAGTTCTGGTGCTCAAAATGGTTCGCAGCGTGAAGCCGCAATTGGAATACGTCGTTCAGCGGCGAAATTCAATCGCTGAACAGGCTAAAAGGAATTTGGATCGTTTGCGTGGAGTGTCTGCTCCATTGGAAACGAAGGAGTAGCAGGTAAACGGGAAGTGACGGGAGTTTTTCTTGATCGTTAGTTTGTGCATCATCGGCCTCTTTGTCGCGACGCTCCTTGGAATCCTGCTGCAGGACGTTCCGGGAGTTCTTATCGCCGCGGCGCTCTGCCTTTTGGCCGGCACACTTGCGCTTGTCCGCGGGACCGCTCTCCGGCGTCTTGGCACAACGAAGACGCTGTGCGTTCTTTTCTTCTCCCTAGCTGTCGCGCATATCTTTTTTGGCTTTCTGATGGCGAATTTGACGACGCAGCACACCTCGATACGATCCAACGCGGAGGTCTACTACGCAAATGCGTTTCTCATCGACGGCGTTGGTCTTTTTGCTGCCGCTCTTGGATATTCGTGGAAATTGACCGGCCAGGCAATTGGTTTACATCGTGGCTTCCTGGCATTGGCTGATCCGGACGTAGCGGAAAGTTTGTTTAGCGTGCTCCTGTTGGCTGGCGCCGCGATGATGTTCATCGTTTATTGGCGCCTAGGTTTTCTCGATTACCTGTGGGTCCCCGCCAAGTGGCCTTTCCTTCGTTACATCACAAGCGACATTGCGGGTGGTTCCGCGCGCGATGAATGGTTCGCCAATCGCGCCATGGACTTGTTGACCGTGGCTTTGCCATTCTTGGTTTATCGGGCCGTGAAGCGCCCTCGAGTTGTCAGCATTATTTTGATCGTTGTCGGTTACTTTGCCCTTTTATTGCCGCTCCGCCGCGCAAATCTTCTAGGCGTCATTTTCTCCTCGTTGATTCTGATTGGAATTGGCCGCCACGACGTGTATCGCTTGACCCGCAAATGGCTTCTGATCGTGGGTTCGTTTTACGTTTTCACACAATGCCTCTTCTTGTTCGGCGTTTTCTACAGCGATCTGAATCCCGCGACCGTCCTGGCCGTTTCCAGCACGGCGCTTCCCGAAGTTCGCGATCTAGCCTGGACGCTCAACCGCCTGGACGGCGAACAATTGAATGGCGTCACATTCGCCCAGTCGCTGATCCCATTGCCCAGCATTGCCAGCGATTGGAGCACCAACAACAGCTTGCGTGCCATCAGCACCAAGCTCATTGGCGTCGATCAAACCGGCGAAAGCGGAGGTTTGCGACTCACGATTATGGGCGAGGGCTACATCAACTTTGGCTATCTTGGCGTTATCGCGGTCAGCTTCCTGTGGGGATGCGGAGTCGCATGGTGCGAGCGACTGCTTCTTTCCATTGAACGCGCGCAATCGGAGTTCATGAATTATGTCGCGGTCATCTGTTTCATCTGGATTTGTTTCCTGATTTATCTCGCCGGAACTCAGGCCGCCGCTTCCGTGAAGATGGGGGCGCTGCTGGTGTTGGGAACCGCCTGGGCATGCAAATACCGCCCGCATTTCGCGACGGTCGAGCCGGCGCTCGGCCACCGGCAGAGCGGCGTATGAGAGCCGTTCTGCAAAGCGTCGTAAGCGTGATTGGCGGCGAGGCTGCTGTGCGCGCGGCTAACTTCGGCGCTGTCCTGGTAATCGCGCGGGCATACGGCAGAGCGGCACTTGGAGCATATGCGGTGAGTCTCGCGGTGGTCACCGTCGTTGTGATGTTTGCCGACAACGGATTGCAGACTGCGGCGATCACGCAAATCAGTTCGTTAAATGCGCACCGCAATCAGATTATCGGCCGGCTTACCGCTTCCAAGTCCATATTGCTTGCGATGGCTGCGATTCTTCTCGCCGTCGTAGCAGGTTTGGCGAAGCAAGAAGCTCTCTTTCTGGCGATCGGATTTTGGGTGACCATTCGCGCGATTCTACAGTCCTACTCCCAACTGCAAATGGCAGTCCTTAAATCCGTGTCAAAGGCCAACTGGATCGGAATCATTCAATGTGTGCATAGCGCCATTCTTTTCGCGGGGATTTGGCTGGCCATGAAGCATGGCTGGACCATTTTTAGCCTTCTCGGTTGGCTGGCATCTTGTCAGCTTCTCGAACTGCTTCTCGGTACAGCTGTCTTATATCGAAATGGAATCTGGCCGAGTTGGCCGGCTCGCCTTAATTTTTTCGCGACCGTGAAAATGGCGGCGCCATTTGGGATCGCTTTCGGACTCGCCAATCTGATCATACGTTCGGACACGATCGTCCTTTCCACTTTAATCCCGCTTGCAGAACTCGGAGCTTTTTCGGCTGCGAACACAATTCTTCTGATTGTTTATGTGTGTGCGTGGCTTTTCGGCAGCATCCTGCTTCCAGAAATGGTGCGCCTCTCCGGCCAGCACGATAACTTGAAGATGTATACAAACCAATGGATGCGCCTGGTGGTCCTGGTCAGTGCACCGGCCGCTCTGCTCGTTTCGCTTGCGGCTCCCAAGGCCATCTTTATTCTCTACGGCCCTGCTTTCGCGGGCAGCGGGACTCTGGCTTCGATCATGGTCATCGCTTGTCCACTCATTTTGTTAAACTCGATTTATACCGCCCGCACGATCGCCACAAACAGTCGCGCCATCTTTCTGGGAATTTTCAGCGTGGGCGCACTCGCCAGTCTGGCATTGGATTTTATCTTTGGCCGCGCGTACGGCTCGGTGGGCGTTGCGTGGGCCATCGTTGTTCGAGAAGCAGGAATGTTGCTCGCTTTCTCTTTACTGACCTCGCGCCTCCCGATGACCGCCACTGGTTTAGAGCTGCGCGCCTCTTCCGGGGGAAGTTGAAAACGAGCCCATGCTTAAGACAGTCACAATCGACGCTCGTTGGCTGGTTGGAGGAATCGGTACGTACACCCGAAACCTGCTCCAGGAGCTCCACCACCAAGTGAACGGCTTCGCGGTTCAGGCCATCGTGAGAAAAAGAGATTCCGGAAGCGTCAGGCAGTTTTGTGCCGGTGTGACCGTTATCGACACACCGATTTATACATTGCGCGAGCAATTGTCGATTGCGCGAGCCTCTCGCCGCTGTGACCTGTTGCACGTGCCACATTACAACGCGCCGCTTCTTCATCGAGGGCCACTGATCGTTTCCATCATGGACGTGATTCATATCAGTTCGCCGGCGTATCGCGACAACCTGAGCACATTTTTATATGCCAGACCGATGTTAAACGCCGTGGCGCGCAAGGCGGATCACATCGTCACGGTTTCCCACTATTCGAAGAACGAAATCGTGAGAACGCTCGGGATTCCTGGATCCAAAATCACAGTGATTCCTTGCGGCGTTGGAGAAGAGTTCACGGCGAAGCCTGCGTCCTGGGAATCTCCGCATCTAGGCACAATTTTGGGCATCGCAACTCCCTTTCTGCTCTACGTCGGAAATCTGAAACCACACAAGAACGTGGCGACTCTGCTGCAGGCATTTGCCACCGTCCGCGAAAAGAACAAACTATCTCACTCTCTCGTAATCGTCGGAGATGACGCCCGCTGGAAACAATCGGTTGTGAACGAATGCGCGCGCCTGGGTATTCGGGAGTGCATAAAATTTCTTGCTCATGTACCGCAATCTCTTTTGCCCCACATTTATGCTGCGGCCGATCTCGTGGTGATGCCTTCCACCTTGGAGGGTTTTGGGCTGCCGGTTCTGGAGGCCATGGCATGCGGCACTCCGGTCATCGCATCCACGGCGGCAAGTCTGCCCGAAGTGGCCGGTGACGCTGCGCTTTATTTTAATCCTGGAAGTCCCGAGGAACTTGGCATTCAAATCGAACGAATCCTGGAGTGCGGTGAGCTACGCGCGTCACTGCGGAGCAAGGGGTTACAACAAGCAAAGAAATTTACATGGAGGCAGGCGGCGCGCCAGCACGTAGAGCTTTACAACCGCTTGCTTGGACTAAATTGACGACCATGAATACACGTACGCACACAGCTCCCGATCCCTTATCCAACGAGCATCGCGAGGCAAATGCCGCGATCGCGAAATGGGAGCAGTTTGCTCAAGACGATCCTTATTCCTATATCGTGACCAGCCTCAAGGGGGAGGATGCCGGCGAATTCTGGAAGAGCGGGGAGCGTACGATTCAGGAAGAGTTTTTCCCGCTGCTCAAAACGCATGATGTGCGGCCGCTTGTTGCGCTTGAATTAGGCTGCGGCGTCGGCCGCCTCGCAGTTCCACTGGCGCATCGTTTCCGCGAAGTTGTGGGGGTAGACATCTCACGCGGCATGATTGAACGCGCCACTTCCTTCGCGCGTGACAACGGTATTGCCAATGTTTCGTACTCCGCGATTTCCGGCCCGGTGGATTTTCTGCGGCAAGGGGGAAAACATGCGGACGGATGCGATTTTATTTATTCCCTGCTTGTGTTCCAGCATATTCCCGATTCTTCGATAATCGAGGGATATCTTCACGTCATTCGCCATTTGCTGCACGAGCAGGGCCTCGCCTACCTGCAGTTCGACACGCGGCCGAAAACATTCGCATACCGCCTGAAGACGCGCTTGCCCGATTTTCTGCTACCGCGATTCTGGCGCAGAGGCATCCGGCGGATTCGTAGATCGATTGACGAGATAGAACCGGCGATGCGGCGCGCAGGATTAGAGACCGTTGGCGAACTGACTCCACACACGGCGTATCACCGGTACATTCTCCGGCCGGCAAAAAACACCGCGGGTTCCGAATGAACGCAAGCGTCCAGCACGCTGGTTCATTGGCCTCGTCAAGCATCGCGGCCGACGATTTGCGTTCACTTCAAAAGCTGCGCGTTGCCATCGTGCATTACTGGTTTGTGAGTCATCGCGGCGGCGAGCGCGTGGTGGAAGCGATGGCCGGAATGTTTCCCCAGGCCGACCTGTTTTCGCTGGTAGCCGATCCGGGTGCAATTCCGCAGTCGCTGCGAAGCCGTTCCATCAAATCCTCGTTCCTGCAAAGCTTTCCAGGAAGCACGCGCTGGCACCGGCATTTCCTGCTGCTGCATCCACTGGCGTTGGAACAGTTTGACCTCAGCGATTACGACCTGGTGCTCAGCTCCGAGTCCGGCCCCGCCAAAGGCGTGCTGACACGCGCTGAGACTTGCCACGTTTGTTATTGCCATTCGCCCATGCGGTACCTGTGGGATTTTTATCATCGCTACAGGAATGGAGCGGCGGTGGGCCGGTTGTCGCGGCCATTCTTCACGCTCGCCAGCCACTATTTGCGGATGTGGGACGCCGCATCGGCGGATCGCGTGGATTATTTCGTAGCAAATTCCCGAAACGTGGCTTCCAGGGTTCGCAAGCACTATCGACGAGATGCAACGGTGATCTACCCGCCGGTGAACGTAGCCGCGGGATATCTGGCGGACAAAATCGAGGACTTTTATCTCGCGGTGGGCCACTTGGTGGACTACAAGCGCATCGATCTGGCGATCGCCGCGTGCAATCGCCTGGGCAGGAAGCTCCACGTTGTAGGCGACGGCGAGCAGTACGCGCGTCTGCGAAAGCTCGCAGGCCCTTCCATCCAATTTTGCGGATCACTTTCCGACAAGGATCTGCGCGAGCAATACGCCCACTGCCGTGCATTGCTATTTCCCTGTGAAGAGGACTTCGGGATCGTTCCGGTGGAAGCACTCTCTTTCGGACGGCCAGTGATCGCTTACGAACGCGGCGGCGCGTTGGAAACGGTGAAAGGATTTAGCACGGGGTCCAAGGATGGTCCAGAGAACTCCACGGGCGTTCTCTTCCGCGAGCAATCCGTCAACGCGCTGGTCGAGGCAATTCAACAATTCGAAGAGATTGAACATAGATTCAGGCCGTTTTTCATTAAGCAACAAGCCGCGCGCTTTGCTCCCGAGTACTTTCGGGACAGTCTGAGCGTGTTTCTTGCTCAAAAGTGGGAAGAGTTCAGAAACGGCTCAATCGACACATGATTCACGGAAGACTCAAAAGCGCGCAGTTTGTTTTCAATCTGGTGGTGCTATCGCTGCCACTGGCCGCTTTTGCTCTGGCTGCCTATTTCCGTTTTGCCACCCGGGCGCTCCCACGATATTCCACTGACGCGGAACCCTCGCCCTACTTTGGCTTGCTGGTTTTAACCACGATTATCTGGGCCATTATTGCGGATCACTATGAGCTTGC
>Ga0210390_10001289_pt1 | contig 24316 bp, 26 predicted proteins | sample IncBWH11OmetaG_FD_161050 | JGI IMG/M metagenome (GOLD analysis project Ga0210390, IMG submission 161050) | Forest soil microbial communities from Barre Woods Harvard Forest LTER site, Petersham, Massachusetts, United States - Inc-BW-H-11-O ... | reverse complement strand
ATCCGCAAATGAAGAAGAATAAGGAACCACCATAGAGAAAGGCCTGGCTTATCTGTAACGGATTATTTACCTTCATGGCGAAATGACGAATCCACCATGTATATGGGCTTACAGAGGCCAGATTTCAATCAATACGAAGGAATCATGACCAGCAATTTAATGAAGCTATCGGAGTTAGCAACGCTACTCGACTACCTCGACACGAGGTCCACCATCAATTGGTGCAAGAAGAACAACATACTGGTGGCGCATGTTGGTAAAGCCAAGTATGTTGCATCAGAACAAATCGAAATGTTTTTTGATGGCAAGTTTAAAAGATTTGCCCACCACCACTACCCTAGTCCTGATAAAGTCATTGATGCCTATACAGCCGACAATAAGGTTGAGCTATCTGAATCAATGGGTGAACCTGTTGAAAAACGAGCAAAGAAAAAGTACACAGCCAAGAAGGAAATGAGCAAAGCAGCACTGGATTTTATGAACAGCATAAATAAATCAGCATAATATGGAATCACTCAAAGTACCAAAAAAGTATAATCGCTGTGGCATCAAGGTAAAATGCCTAAAGTGCAAATGGCAGTTGAATGGCAAAACTTGTCATCAGGACAAGGATAAGCCAACAAGCCTATCAAAATGTCGATATGCCGACAAGCATAGGTTTAACCTTGTTATATCAGTCAAAAATGGCCATAACACAAGGCGTATGAAGATACTTGATACAAGGAATTTTGAAACAGCACTGGTTGAGATGAACAACTTTAAGCAAGAACTAAATCTAAGTGGCTTTAATAAAGCAGATGAGAAAATGGAAGTGGTAAAGCCAACATTTGCCTACTATACGTGTGAGTATCTCAATAGCATGTCTAATATCAATACTCCGTTGCATCTTGTCAGGAAGGTTACACCAAAGCACCTGACAGAAACCACAACGGTATTGAAAAGGTTTGGAATAGCATTGGATAAAGCTGGTTACAATGTCGAGATAATGAACCTGAAAGACATAAACGATAGGCATGTCGAGTTGTTTTACAAGTATATACACTTTGAATTGAAACTCAGCAACGTCAGCTATAACAAGTATTTTACCATTATGAAAAGCTTTTTTAATTGGTGTATTAAGGTGAAGGAATTTGAAGGCCGAAACCCTTTTGCTAAAGCGAAACTGGTGTTTGAGAAGCGTGATAACAGGATATTTACACGGTCCGAATTTGAAAGGGTATTGGCAGCAACCACTCCTGAGAATGGGGCCAGCACTAGGAGCAAAGAAAGTAGAAACTACTATCGCCCTTGGTTGATTGATGCCTATAGGCTCTGCCTTGAAACAGGAATGAGAAGCGATTATGTAAATTTAAAATGGGATAACCTTATTACACTTGAAAACGGGGTTGAGATTTTTGGTGTCAGCAATCAAAAGGTTAACAGGATAAAGACAGGTGAGGATACTGGCAAGTATATACGTTATATACCAGTAACCAAATCATTAAAGAAACTATTGGTGGAACTTGGTTATGACAGCAAGAAAGATACTGATGCCTTTGTATTGGAAGCTAATGGTGAACAATCAAGAAAGTATCTCTCAGAGCTCATTACAAGAAGTTTTAGCTGGTTTGCCGAGAAAGCTGGCGTAACAGGGCTTACACTAAAGAACTTACGCAAGACGTATATCACAAAGCTTACAATGGCTATGGGTAGCTCTGCAAAAACTTATACGGGGCATAGCGATGAGACCGTATTGCTGAACCATTATTTGAGTAAGGCTTTTATGACCAGCAATCTCAAGGATTTTGACGTACTAGGATAAGTTGAATTAATTTTGGGGAAAGGGGGTGAAACGGAACTGGGGGATTGGGGAACCGAAATGTATAACATAAATACCCCTATACTTTTGGGTAGTTGGGTATTGCTTTTTTTTAACAAAGATTACTAGTTGTAGTTACCCTTATTCCCGAAGGAAGTTGGTATTGTTTTTTTTATTGTGCCTTCGGCATCATTTGAAATACCTCAATAGCAATATATCTTTAAAACTGCATTGTATTGGCTTTGCCGAAGGCAATTGCAAAAACATAGTTGGTATTGTTTTTATTATAATGATTCAACAGCATCAAGGAAAATGATGAAAAACAAAATAATATTGATAATGGTTATTATACTACAGCCTTCGGCTTAATTCAATAATGAAATTCTATATAAACAGTTTTTATTTGATATAGTTCAAATGCAATAGAAGTATATATTATTACTATATAATTATATTTTATTATTACTATTATACATAACGTTATTTATATCTTATTGAAAAGAATCTTATTAAGTAGTATCTTATATATTGGTCTAGTTTGTAGTACTTCAAATGTGATAGCACAAATGAAAATTACCTATACCAACCAGATAAAAGATGATGGATATTTGATGTAGTTCAAATGAATTACCACAAATCAAAGTGAAATAATTCACCTCAAAACGAGCTGGTTACAGGAATCATTTGAATTATTTCATTTGAAATGGCACAAATCGCTTGATTTATTTTTTAAAATCAGTATTGTTGTATATGTTGAAGGCTTCTAAAAATCGGAAACGATGAAGCTATCTCAACTTCCTTAGGTGGAAAAATAACGATTGGTATTAAAAAGTAAACAACATGAAAACACAAAACAATGAACAAAAAAAGAGCAATGAAAACACCAACTTCCTGATGGTATTAGATAACATCAAACGCTGCAAAGGGCTTGACTGGAAAGAGAAAGCGTTATTAAGCAACTACATTTCTTTTCTCAGGGATGGCAAAGAATTCTTCCAGACTGATGAGTTTCAGGCCAAGGAATTAGGTTTGAGTCCAGCCCAGATTAGCAAGTTCACTGGCAGACTGAAGGAAAGAGGTGAAATAGCAACCGACATCAAGTACGTTGAGAACGCCAATGGTGGAAGACCTGTACCAAAACGCTACGTCAAGGTATTAGATATTGATAAATGGGCAAAAGGTGATACGACACCTGTTGTAAACAGGATAACACCACCAAATAAGAAGAAGATGGCAAGAGAAGTGGCTGCAAATAAGAATGAAAAGCCAATTATTAAAGATGATGTTACTGGCCCGATAATACCAAACAAGCTAAATCAAGTTGATTCAAAGCCATTGACACCATCAGCTACAACAACATCCCAACCCAAGGAAAAAGTGCTTGTACTTGAAAAAAAACCACAGATTTTAGCTAAGAATATAGCAGTTACTAGTGCTGTAAAAAACACTCTGCCAGAATTATCTTGGGATGCCGTAGAAAATATCCTACCAAGAGATTCAGTATGGTTAATGGCAGAATTAAGAGGGCAAAGAAAGTTGAATATTACCCTTGAGGCATTCACTGAATTGTATAATGAGTGGAAGTTAAATGGAGCCAAACTCAAAACTGCATAAGAGGTATCGCCATACAGAGGGTCTCAATTCCAGATTCTATGGAATTGGGCACGGGGGTAGTGGCTGGCATGGTCCGACCTCCGTATTACCCCTGGTGAATTGAAAGGCCTTTACTCGTCTGGCCGTTTCTCGGCTTATCGACTGATTTTCCCCTTTCACCATATCAGGTGCTTTGATTTGTCTGGGAATTATAGAGCTGTTTAGGATTCGATGCCTTTCCCATGTCAAACAGCCCTGTTATTAAATTGGTTTGGGTAAAATCGAGAAAAGGTATTTGCCTTGGCCTGAACAAAAAAATATTTTTTTCCAAATTCTGGCCAAAATACTGTAAGCTCCCCATGCAGAAAGTTCGCTGGGATTTTACCGTACCCAACCGAACTTTACCGTACCTTTTTGAACATTCCGTTCCGCACCTTACCTACTTTGACAAGTTCCGTCTATATCGATTGTGGTCACAGGTAGTTCCACACAATGCGATTATCGCCCAAAATGGCAGTTTTTAGGCCCGTGAAATCAGATGTGTGTGTGAATACCAGCACCATTTGCCATAAAACACCCAGCAAGGCCCATTATCTGGGCATGGGGAAGCCATCTTTCGGCAATTGAAGCATGGCACTCCCAATGCAAATAAGTGGCCTATGGAGGCCCTAATAAGAAATTGCAATTGGCTTGCATAAATAGCCCCATGGCAGGTATTTATATAAAATAGAAATATGAAAGTTAAGATGACCGAAAAACAGCTACGTATGTTATTGCTAAAGAAAAGATTATTGCCGAATGGTAAGAGCCTTGAGTTAAGCCCTGAAGTAATAAAGATGTTAGCCAAAGAAAATTTAGATATGGCTCCGACTGGTGGTACCCAAACAAATACTTCGCAGCCACAACAACCACAACCAATACAAAATGGTCCAACTAACGGTAGTGTTTAGGGATTATGGTTAAGTTATTGTGAAGATAATTATATATATTCGGTAAGGAAAATCCCAAACAATATGATGATGGGAAACAACAAGATTAAAAAGTCAATAAATAAGTATTGTTTTTATTGTGGCAGTAAAAAACAATCGATGGACCATACCCCATCAAAAAGTCTTTTAGAGAAACCATATCCAAATAATTTATTGACAATACCATCTTGTTTTAAGTGCAATAATTCTTTTTCTGAAGACGAAGAGTATTTTCTTAACGTCCTAGCCGAAATTTCAACTAATCCAACATTGTTATCTAAAAAGGAAGAAGGAGGTACTATCTATAAAGCCAGAGAACGCTCAAATAAGTTGAGCAAACGAATTCAAGATTCCCTGATTCAAGGCGAGGATGGACTGATTTATTTCAAAAATGATTTCGATAATATCAAAAAGGTTATTGAGAAGAATGCCTTTGGTATATACTTTCATAAATATAAAAGACTTGCAAAATTAGATTCATTCAATTGTACTGGATTTTACCCCTTCAATGTTCAGGAGACACGTCCAGCAAAAATATTCTTGTTGACATATTCTGAAAGATTCCGACTCAAAAAATGGACCACTATTCAAAATGACGTTTTTTCATATATAGTTGTTAGAGATTGGGCAAGGAATAACAGGTTAACAATGATATTCCATATCCATAACACCGCTTGGTGTATTATAGAGATTCCATTCCCACATAGCAAGAGTCGAATGAAATTTGATATTCACAATTCTAATAATGCTTTTCAGTTAGAGTTGTTTAACAGTTAACTATTATATCTAGTTACCTGTTAATTCAACTCTATATTTTTCAACCGTTTTTACCCACTTTTCATTATTCAAAATATGATGGAAGGGATTATTAATAATGAGAGGGTGATAGTCTTTGTTATTCATTCTCGCTCTATCAACAAGGTATAGATAATAGCTTTCAGATTTTATTCTTGAAATTTCCATCTCATTTCTAGACCAAAAAAAGTATGGGCTATTAATATATGACTTGACTTCAATAAAACGGTCATTCATTTTGGAGTCAACATTTTCAAATGATGAAATATCATAACCCTCAGCAGTTGAATACTCAGCAACCCAATCAATACCATCTTTATCGCATAACCGTCTTTTTTCATACCCCAACACAAATATTTCAGCCTCTTCGCCATGCATCTGTTGTTGTTCCAATCCTCTTTTTAATTCTTCGATTCCAATTTTCCTTTTCCTGATTTCAGGTAGGATTATTTTATCAAATAGCTTTTTATATCTTGAGTTTAGTATGAATTTCTTAAGCTCTGGTGTCGGATGAATTTGTAAAAGGTCAAAATCAATTAATAGTTGTTTGAAGTTGAAGTACTTGAAATGAAACGCTGAATTATTAATTTGTATAGAGTGGTATATTATATCGTATGACATATTCTTTGATGAGAATATATCAAGGAAAACAGCATCATCTTTCAATGATAAAATCAGATTTTCAATAAACCTATCGCACATCTGTTTATCAGAATGTAGGTAGTCACAAAATTTGGGATTTATGGAAACCTGTTCGTTCTCATTTACAATAAGAACATTTATTTTACATGCCAAGGTAAAGCATCCATCAAAAATGGTTCTTCCATCGATGCTTCTATTATGAAATAGCATCTCGACATCGGTTTGAGTCCATATAGAGCCACTACCTTTACTTATTGAATTCAATAATTCAAAAAAGTATGTTGGAGTTCCTAGATTTTCAAATGACCTAAGTTCGTGTAGCATAATCCCTGATAAGGTCTTTTATTATATCGGTTTCATTGCTGTCATTTACTCTGTTGAATAAAGGAATATCATCATTGATGATTTTCTCCATTCGTTCCACTTTGGCTTTTAATCTGGTATCGATAATCTCATCAATAGAATTCTTTGCAATGACATAGTAGTAATTTGTCACTTGGTTCTTATCCAAGCCTACGCGATATATACGGTCTTTAGATTGAAGGAAGTTAGCGCAATTGTAATCTCTCTCCAGATAAATTGCATTATGACAACCTTTATGCAATGAGATTGATTCAGCAACTGCAAACGGGTTTGCAATAACAACTTGAAAATCCTTATTGTTGGGGTCATTGAATTTTCCTATAGTAAGTTCCCTTTCATCCTGTCCAACTTCACCAATCAAAAGCCTAGATTGAATATTATGATTTAACAAATAAGCTTGTAGGTCTTTGGCATTTTGAATAAAGATTGTCCATATTATTGCTTTTCCGCCACTAGATAAGATTTCCTTCTCAATCAAAATCTTCTTTATCTCTACAAATTTTTGAGGAGTTTCAAAGTTTGCATAGTTACATATCTTATGGAAAAATTCAGAATCATTTACAAATTCATCACTAGCATCTGTAAATACTGAGTTCGGGTCATATTCTCCAGTACTTTCATTATTTGCCAATGAATCTTTAAGGGTCTTAGCTAGTAGTGCAGGGTTTGTAGAGGCTTGACGAAGACGAATCAGTTTCGCCCTATTCAATATATCCCTAATTGTCCCTGAGTCATGTTGCCTAAAAGAATCAATATAGGAAGCTTCAATGAAATCATAAATCTCTCTTTGATACCGTTCCATCTCAATTTTAATGACATTCTCTTCCAAAGGAGGAAGGTTTAAATCATCTTTCCGTATTCGGATAAAAAAAGGCGAAAGGTTTTCCTTTAACTCTGTAACCCTAACACTATCTGGAAGGCTATTATATGTCATATCTTCCAGATTGTGGTAATGAACCTTCAGGATTTCCTTATACTTAAATGGATAAATGAATCGATATAGGTTATATACATCTTGGTATCCATTGGGAAGAGGTGTTCCTGTCAAGATGACTCTTGATTTTGCCTCCTTTGAGATTTCAACCACACTTTGTCCCCATACACCTTCAGGGTTCTTTATTCTATGGGCCTCGTCTACAACAACCATAGTCTTATTTTTCTTGAGAAACTCAAGTATATCTTCTTGAAGAGAATCTATTCCTCCATGGAAGATTAAGGTCACTTCAGCTGGGTTTCCAGAATACAAGTGTTCTAGTTTTTCATCTCTTGAAATAGTAGCATCACCAGATAACCTTTTGAACGTGGTAGTCTTTCCAAAGCATTCAACGTATTCGTTTTCCCATGGCGCAAAAGAAGACAGAGGGCCTATTACAAGTAATTTATCTACATGCTTAGGATGGTCCGCTGGTAAGCTTTTTAAGAATGCGTATGCACTATAAACAATCGAAGTTTTCCCAGCGCCTGGTACAGCAAAGTTGCAAGAATTTTGTGCGAAAGCCATGTGAAAGGCGGAAAGCTCTTGAAGTGGGTAAAGTTTTCTATGCAGAAGGGTGTTTAAAGCATACTTGAATGATTTGTAATCTTCAATTAATTCAGGGTATGCTTTAAATTCATCGTTTCTAATAGATTTTGCTTTCAAAGAAAATTCCGTAAACAAAGTATTCTCTCTATCATAGCTTTCAACCTCATTTTTAGTTTCAACTGACAACTCCTGAGTGAATCCAAATTTTGAAAGCAATTCTCGGATTTCTTGCAAAACAAGAATCTGGGTTTCCATACTAAATGGGACCATTACTACATCATCTTTAAGTTCACAGTCAAGCCTTTTTAAAGAAAAGAGTAATCTTTTGTTCTGGGTAATCTTACTGAAACTCCCTTTAATAATAAAACAGGGAAAATCATTATCATATTTTACATCTATAGTGGTGGCATCCATTTATACCTCCTTATTAATCTTATAACATATCTGCTGTATCTTTTTTGCCTTACTTTCTACATCTTCTTTCTCAGATTGAGGGATTGTTTTAATATCAATAGATTCCAATAAGCTAATAATATGTGATAATACTCTCGAAGGTGACCGTCTTTGTAAAAGACTAAGAGCTTTATCGCTTAGTGTTAAAAGCTGCTCTTGTACTTCTGGGGTTGCAAATGAATTATGTCCAATTTTAATAGTACTAATTGCATCAAACGCTTTAGAAACCAATTTTTCTGGCTCACCAGCTGCACGGTTGTATCCCAGTTGCTCCCTATGCTCATTTATATTTTCATCCAAAAAGCTTTCACCTTTATCATTAAGGGTGCTTTCATAAAATTTATTATCTCTATCATCTAAATGCTTGCTAAGGTTGGTTGAATTATAGTCTATCTCACCTTCTAGTTCTAAAATGGGTTGAACTTTATCAAAATGGGATTTACTGAAACTCTGCCAAATTTTCTTATCTCCGAAAAAATGATTTGTACTCAAGCCCTCTGCTAAGAATCGAAACTCCTTACCTTCATGTTGGGTTCGTATATAATCAAACGCAATTATCTTCAAGTCATCGACATCAGAATCTTTATAGCCATCAAAAGGTTTACCACTTCCCTCGCCATAAAAATTGTGAAGCCATTTAGTAAGGTTTAAAAACTGGTCCTCTCTTTTATCTAATTGCGTATAGATGCCATCGTATCCTAAATATCCGAGGTATTCGTCCATAACCTCCATAGTATCCAAATATTTGATCACCTCGGATTCATCCTCTCCCATCCAACTGGCAATTTTATCAACTGCATCAGTTACATAAGGTTTTTTAGAGGAATAACTCTGACCACTTAATCTTTTATATAGAAGTTTTGACTTTATATACTTCTCAGTGGCATTATAGCCAACCTTCTCGTCTTCTCCCATTTGATAAGTTGTCTCCAACTTCTCAATACCTAAAGGGTCTTCTTCCAGGGTTATATCTAATACAACAGCTTTAAATAAGTCATATTTCTTCCCCTTATTCAAGAGCATCGCCCTCCTATTACCATCAATTATAATCCCATCTTTTGTTATGATGCCGACTTTTTGCTGCCCATAATCATTGATACTTACTTCCGTTATTTTATTTCTGGAATCATTGGAATGCCATAACAAATCCTCAATTTTCTCCTTCCCCTCTTTTGTTTCTACATCTATAATATAATTCTGCTTTTCGAGAGACTGTGTACGGCTGAGAATTCTACCATTATATTTGTTGTACACTAAATATTCAATGTTTATCAAGTACACGTTCTTGGATTCAAGTTTATCATTCCAAGGTATTTCTATCTTACCAAAAGGTTTCGCTTCATCCCTTTTGATTATCTCTTGTATTTTCTGAATACGTGCTTCTTTGTTCATGATATTATTTATTAGCTGTGGTACATACTTTATTAATTGCGTAGAGAGCAAATAATTGTTTTTTAGGGACTATTGCCTTATTAAATATTTTTTGTCCATTCTGAATGAAGTTGGGCTCTTTAAAGTCCATTTTATTAATTATCTCGGAAATTTGCTGTACTAACTTGGTTGGCTCAATAAATTTCCCCTTCCCCTTTTGCGATTCGTATATTTCTTGAAGTGTTTTCCCATCAGCTATTTTTTCCGAAAACCCGTTATTCATTATCTCCACAAACTTCTCCCCATTTTCCAATTTAAGTATTACTGGTTTCAAAGTTTCATAATATCCATCAGCATAATTGTGAGTAGGGAATCCATCCCCAGTCCCATACTGTATGGAAGTCTTCCAATTACCAACGGTCTTCTCATTTTCCTTAATGTCATAATTGGATAAAGTAACCGTTAGGTTGCCATCTTTAAAAGGGTGTCGCCTAAAACGGCTCCCTTTCTTTTTGGTGAAAGGCTTATCGAATGTCTTTTCTTGAAAAGTATTAAGGTTTGTAATGCTATCAATTTCTTGAAGTTGCTTTACAACTAGTGGTATCCGTATTTTCTTCGCTCTAATCTTTTTCCTTACTTCTTTAGCCAATGCCCTACTTACAGAAGGGCATACTGCATTCCCAACAAGTCTCCATTTGGAGTTTTCAGCACCTACAAACTGATAGGTAATTGGAAATCCCATAAAGGTTGCTGCTTCTCTAACAGTTGCCGTCCTATATTTACCATGCCCTTCCCTTTTAAATTCTGACAAATAAATTAAAGCTTCCCTTGAACTACCAATTTTTGTGGCTGTAACTGTCCTACTTGGGGCATTCCCTTTTTCAGGGAAAGACATCCTTCCCATGTAAGGGTGATTAGTTTTTAGGTATTCTGACATTCTCCAATCATGCTCATATATACCAGTATCATAAAATTGGTCGGTTAAATATTTCCCTTCAACTGAAAACTTATAAATCGGGTCAATTACATTTTGAGGAATATTCTTTCTATTTGGTTTAGGAAGCAACCCCTTTATGTCATTAATAGTAATATAATTAGGTGACTTTCCTTTCTCTTTTACAGCCTTATTAGTCCTTTTGGGAATAACAAGTCTCTTTAACCTGATTATTTCACCTGCAATCAACCTTTTTCTGATTTGAGGAGAACCATAGTCCGCTGAATTCATAATCACATTGTTACCTTGAATTTGGATGGCCACTTTACTTGGGTCAATGTTATTCTTTTTTGCCCATTCGGTTAGTTTCAAGTCTTTAAAGGTGTAGTACTCTGGTAAGTACTTTCTTGAATTAGCTACATTCTCAAGAAACCAAGCTTTTAATTTTGAATTTGGCTTGTGTTTCTTTACTGCAACAATCCTTAAAAGGGATTCTGTAAGTCTTAACCCCATTGATTTATCAGCTTTCCCCGACTTGTTTGAATTGGAGAAGCTGACACATGGTGGACTACCAATTATAACATGTGTATCTGGAAGAGCTTCGATTTCCTCAATGGAATTCTCAAAATCGAGCATATTCTTTGTTTCACACTTCAATCCGAAATTGTAATTGAATGTTTCAATCGCTGGCTTCCAGCTATCAACCCCCAGTATAATTTTAAACCCTTGCTGTCTGAATCCTTCAGAAAACCCACCCGCACCGCAATAGAAATCACTTACTGTTAGCTCACTCATATATTAAACAATGTATTCTTTTAATCCTACCAATTGAAAAATCCAAATTTAAAGATTTAACCGTCCCTTTTCAATAGATACTTCGAGTTTGTCTAAACAATGAAAAGTGTATTGGTCAAGCGTTCTCCAATACAATAGCTTTGACCAGTCGCTGCAAGGTCTTTTCCCGTCTTTTATTCTTTAGCTGACATTCCCATATCACGATTACCTTCCACCCCAGCCTCTTCAATTCCTTTAGGTTCCTTTTATCCCTATTGATATTGGTTTCGATTTTATTTTGCCAGAACTTCTTATTGGTTTTAGGCATACTGAAAATTTTGCAATTCAGGTGACCGTGCCAGAAACACCCATTAATAAATATAAGGCAGTTGTATTTCTTGAGAGATATATCTGGCCTTCCAGCCAATGATTTATTATGCAGAGTGTATCTAAAGCCTTTTGAGAACAGATATTGTCGGACCATAATTTCAGGTTTGGTATTAACACCCCTAATCTTGGACATTATTTCGCTTCTTTTCTCTTTTGAAACGGTATCTACCATGCACCAAATTTAGGCATTTTGAAATGAGGAATATTTTGTCTATATTGGTAAAATATAACACATCAAAAAATGAAAGAATTAAATGAAATAGTTGCTGACGTTGAGGCTTATTATTCAGCAAAAGAGCTTGAAATAAATAATGGTCCAAGAAACAGTGACCTGACCACAATTAGTCTGTTACAAAACAGAAAGAGAGACATCGAGAAGTTGAAAGAGTCTATCAATAGTGTCGATACTGACATAACTTTAAAAACTCAAATACTTACTAATTATATGAATCATAGTGCCAGTATTAAGTTAGACATTGATAAAATATAAGTAATAATTACAAATAATTGTTTTATGGTAGAGAACATAAAAAATATTAAGTGTATCGAATGTGGACGGATAGTACCCGATAATGAGGGTAAATATCAGGGGTCTATTGCTGTTATTAAAAAAAGGTTGCCAGATGGCAAGGTAGAACTAGGAAGAAAAGACCTAAAGGGTAAGCTATTCCTATGCAATAACTGTATTGAAGAGGCCAACAGATTACCTAGAAGACGAAAGAAATAAAACGTAAGAATTGGGTATTATTTTGTCCTTATTTACCGTAATAGATTCATTATATCTGCTTCGGATTCTATCCAGTAAAAGCCTTTTTCGGTAATTGCAGCATAGTAAATCTTACCACCAATTCCAGGAACAGAATTCATAATAGATTCAATTGTCACAACCAAATCCATAATTCGTTTAGACAGTTCAAATGCTTGTGTTAATTCTATCTCTAAATGGAGTGAGTTCAATATTCCAAGCTCCGAGACTATCTTTGTCCATCCACCAGTATTTAACATTTGCGTTCTTTCCCCTCTTCCAAAAAACTTTTCTACTAATGGCTTTCCATCATCCCCTACTTTAATTTTCTTCTTCTCATCATAAAAGTATCTATCATTAAAAAGGAAACGGAAAACCTTAAATTTATTATCCTTTTCGTCTAAACCACAAAATATTAATTCTGTTTCATATATCCCATCAGAAGTATCATTATTAATATATTTCTCTATACCAGCAAATGTAATATTCAGAATATTTGTAAATGACTTATTTTCAGGCTTCATAAGTGCATCCTTTATTTCTCCTACAATGACCTCATAGTTTTTACCAGCTGGATTGGCTTTCCCTGCTACTAATAATGCGGTGTGGGAACCGATTTGGAAAATCTTTTTAGCTCCATCTGTACTCTTAACTCTACCACCTGTCTTCTGGGCAACCTCTTTAAACTTATCCTTAATCTCCTTGGGGGAAATTCGTTCCTTCTCATCATCTTCATTTAAGTCATGCCTTTTTAATATTTCATCAAAATGGTCCCAAAGGAGATGTCCACCTTCGACAGTTTCTTTACTATCTGCCGAAAGGATTATACCTTGTTTAGCAATAACCGTTGATATATATGTCATTATATTATTTTTCTTTTCAAAGTACCCTATCTACTATGTTGCAAAGGTAGAAGAATAGGTGTGCGCTTTCGGTGTGCGCTTTTCACCCATTTTGCGCCTTTTTGCATCATTTCACCCTTAATTTCATTGGTTTTGATAGGTGAAATTCTGACTCATAATCCGTTGGTCGTAGGTTCAAGTCCTACTGGGCCCACTTCATTATCAAGCACTTACGAGTTTCGTAGGTGCTTTTTTTATCTGGTAATTCACTTTTAGTTTGCACTATTTTATAAAATCAAACTTAAGAGCAAAGATAATGAAACAGTTTACGATTTAGTAACTGTTCTAACCATACAACCTACGACAATGTCTCTGATTTTTATTCAGGGAAGGATTTAAATTCCTGGAAAACAACACTGGAAAATATTTCATTATTGATCATCACAAGAATGAGATACTTGTCTCCTGCACTGCGGAAGGAGTAATAAAAAGTACCATCTCAATTTTCAACAATTCCGCCGTGGTAATTTCATTTGTATCCAACTCCAATGTAATATTCACTTACTAATTGTGCACATGGAAAGGAGCTTGCTCCTAATGATTCCATTTGATAGTATTTTAGATGTTTGGATACTTCAGATCTTCTTGCAGAGCTTTCACTTTAACTATTCTATGCAAAGGTATGCTCATGTTGTTTTTTAAAATAACCCTTGTATCTGTTACGGACCAAATCGTGGTTTCAACATGTTTCAGGCCCTCAACATCTTTAAAGTAAATCATTACTTTACTCTTATAACCATTGCCCAAAAATGAACCCCTCTCAGCATCTTCCTTCCTTTGTGCTATTTCCTCAGCCGAACTGAGAACTTCCTGCACAGGAAAATAGAGACTGGAGATATGTTCCTTTTCTACCGAAGCTGATGCATCATGCTTTGCGATCATAGTGTGTTTATTTTAAAACTAAGGTACAATTGAAAGAACCATTTTCATTTGGTTAATCGATGAACCAGATAATATAGGGGGTAAAAAGAATGATATGACTAGTGGAAAATATTTAGCTCTGCTTATTTACTCAAGAATGTTAAAGATTATTTTTTTCTTAACGGTAGTCTCACAATAGTGAGCCAGAAATCTTCGATGGACCTGACCACATTAACGAATTGCCGAAAATCGGTCGGCTTTATTATATAGCAATTGGCATTGTTGGCATAAGTATTTAAAATGTCCTTTTCAGAATTTGAAGTAGTGAGTATTATTATGGGTATGCGCCTCAGGATTGGGTCGGCTTTTATTTCTGTCAACACCGAAAGCCCATCTCTTTTAGGAAGATTAAGATCAAGCAATATCAAATCAGGGATTGTGGCAGCCGCATGCTTTCCCAATCTTTTAACGTAGAGGAGTGCCTCTTCTCCATCTGTTGCAACATTCAGTGAAGTACTTACCTTACTTTCTTTAAGGGCTTCCCGTGTAAGCATTACATCGGCCGGATTATCTTCTACCAAAAGAATATCTATTGGTTTTATATGTGCCTCATTATTTTTCATAACGAACAATATTTATTGTTTTATCCAAGATAAGACTGGATACCAGCTGTTTTCTTTGATAATCGATAAACCAATTTAAATCAGGGACGAACTGGGAGAGGAGGACAGTATGATTTATGCAACATTTCACCTTAAAAGTGTAACACTTTAACTTTCAGATGCTATCATCTTTGCTTCCTAGTTAATCAGAAAGTTCTTAAAGTTCCTATCGTTACAAAAAATACTTATTAAAAATGAAAACACTAATTATAGTAGCATGTTTATTTGGGGCATTCCTAATGCAGGGGTGTGTTGCATACGTAGAGCCTACGGGCGGATATTACCAAAGGGAAAGTTTTTGGTATTACAGAGATGGGCACGGTAGCGAACATAGGGAGCATGGAAGGTACCATCATCCGGCAGAACAACATCATGATGACCATAAGAAATAAAACTATCCTATCAGTATTAGGTGTATAATTAATTTCCGGGGGCATGGCGTAAGTTAACAGACCAATTGTATCTTTTTGCTTTACTCTTCGTTATAGTCGCATAGATAGTTAGTTAACCAGTTCACTAATCTATAACATCATGAAAAAAATATTGGCAGGTATAGCCTTTTTCGGGTTCTCAATTACAGCATTTTCTCAAAGCATACAAATGCCCTCAACAGAAGGGCTGGATTCCTGGGAGGCCCTTATAACACCTCAGACCACACAACACCAGCTCGATAGTTTAACAGCAGCCTTTAAAAAAGGGAACTTTATATTATCCTTCACAAATGTAAAGTTTGACTCAAAAGGTAAGCTGGTGAAATTTAAAGGGGCGGTGACGTATAATTCACCAAGCAAGCTGCCACGAGCCACTTTCTACTCAGACCATTTGAAATCATACGAAATTGATGCAAGCGCTATGCCTTCTATATTTGTGAAGGGAGAATAAACATTTAACTATACCGCCTATATTTCAGAGAACAATTCGGCCCAAGGCTGTTTTGTTATAATGCTCTTCTGATACTGAAATTGTATCTAAAACAACTACGGCCACCGTATGGGGACTTGGGTAAACCTTCCGGAAATGATGCGTAAGTTTTTGCTTAATATTAACCGGGCTATATACATCCGACTCAACAATATTTCCGGCTGTCATGGTTTGCTGTTCACCATTAATAGCAACAATGAATGTAGTAATCAGGTAATTCATTTGCTTAATTTTAATGTGCAAAGATAAATTAAAGCCACCCAAAAGGAACAATTTAGGGAGCACTTTTTATTGATTACGGAAAGAAATTTTATTTCAGCTTATTCATGAAAAAGTCCCATGTTACTTTAGAAACATCAGCAATAATTTTATCGTTTGTTGCTTCACCTTCCCTTGAGTTGGTTACAAAAACACTGATAAAATAGTATTGTCCATTGGGTAAAAAAATAATCCCGATGTCGTTTACTGCTGCAGTTATGCCTTCTTTTGTTCCTGAGGTACCTGTTTTGTGCGCCACAACCGTTCCTTTAGGCAACTCTCCTTTCAATCTGCCGGCACCTGTTTCGGTTGCCTTCATTGTTTTCCAAAGGAAGTTATAACTCTTTTCAGATAACAGTTTTGCTTTGTTGTAGCAAAATGTTTCTAATACTTCGTTTGCAGCTTGGGGTGTTGTCCAGTTTTGAAATTGATTTTCCCAATTACTTTGCTGAGTCTCTTCATTCATCTTTATAGATATATCTTTAAACCCATTCTTCACAAAGTAATCTTCAACTACCTGCGGACCGCCAACCAGTCTTAATAATACATCACAGGCCACATTATCACTTAAGGAAATTGCGTACTTCAAAAGCTCTGAAATTTCCAGTGTCACTCCATCCGGATACTTATCGCGTATTGGGCTATAAAGGCCGGGCAAAAGTTCTTTCTTTTCAATTTTTATTTTTTGATCTAATGAAAACTTACCCTTATCAACTTCAGATAACACTACTATGGCAATGTGAAACTTAAATACGCTTTGCAAAGGGAAATGTCCGGCACCGTTCAATGACAATGTATCTTTTCCGTCGCTCCCAATAATTGCTACTCCAACAGTTGCCTTTCTAGTTGCGACTATACGTTCTATCCTTTGCCTTAATGAATCGGTGGTTTGAGCAAATGTACTACAAGTAATTAATAAAAAGAGTACAGTCGCTAAACGAAATGATTTAGTCATATTTTATGTTTCAAATAAGATTTGCAAATATAGAGAGAGCATTAGTATTGAATAGAAGCAATTTATACAAGCTTTTGATTAAATTTACCTTATGAAAAGCAAAACCACTACTACCCTGCTTACAATGAAGGCCAGATTACTTTTATTGGGAGTTATTATTAACCTTAACGTATCAGCTAATGTTGCAATGTCAGGAGTATGGTGGGCAGGAGGAACAGGCAACTATGCTATGTTATTTCCAGAAGATAGTATAGCTTATAACAAGATACAAATGAAAAAAGAATTTGTGTCTATTCAATTATATAAAGGCTACGCTGTTGTAAAAGGTGAGTACTGGATGTACAATACAACGAAAGATACATTAAAGATAAAAACAGGTTACCCATTAAATGCATCTGGCCAATATCAAAATGATGTTGACGAAGCTGGAATAGTATTTGATACACTCTCTCAACTCGAAGTTTTTGTCGATGGACAACCTGCAAGTATCATATACAAACCCAGTAGCAATGAAAATAATATTACGACTAAAGTAAATGATAGAACCTACAGTAATTGGTATATATGGGTAACTAAGTTCAAGCCTGAAGGTTATACGAAAATTGAGGTGTACTTTATCGTAAATACTAACCATACAAGTATTTCCAAGGGATACGGCAGGGAGAGCTATAACGGCTTTATTTATATCCTTGAGTCAGGGGCAACATGGAAACAACCAATTGAACAGGGATCCATAGCTGTTCAATTAATGGATGGTATGTCAATAAACGATGTACGTGGAGTACAACCATTGAATATATTCTTAGCCAATGAACAAAATGAGATTTTAAAATACAACTTCACTAATCTTAGCCCTACTCGGAAAAATAATATCATCATAACATACAATGATAATTTGAGCAATTTTAACTTTGAGGAGGCTGCAAATAATAAACAAAGCCTTTTTCAAGCAGTCGACAAACTCTCCCAAAGTAACTTTATGCAGTTATCATTTAAACCAAAAGCTTTCAGGGGGCCTTTAGATATTTCTGAAGGATTAAATCCCATGGCTTTAATAATTATAGGGTTTGCACTTGGAATAGGGATAATTCTTGCAATAGCAATAATTATTGTTTTAAGAGTTGTACGGAAAAGAAAATAAACTAAGATAGCATGAAGTCTTTCTTACTTAAAAAATAGTGTGCAATGAATGTGAAAATGATTTTTGGAGCAATTGGTTCTCTTTTATTCGCTTTTTTCAACGCTTGGTTTGTATGGAGAAAAGGTATTAAAGAGAAGGACCCTAAGTTTTATCTTAGAAGTTTATTTGTATGGCAAGGTATGGGTGCATCAATTGTCATGGTTTTTCTTGCCATATTTTTAATTTTTAAAGCTTTTCAATAATGAAATAAAGCAATAGCATGAAGCCTTTCTTAATCATACTTATGTCCCTCTTCACCCTTACTTCTTTAGGGCAAGCTGATAGTAATGGCTTTACCAATAAGGCTGAGGCAAAGAATAAAATTAAACATGGATTAAAACAAGGGAAATGGTTGGAATATGAAATTGACGAAGATATGCTTTTTGATGGTGGTACAAGATGGGATACTGCCTCGTATAGCTTAATAATATATAGAAATGGTAAGCCTTACGGAATTGTAAGGAAATATTATATGAATGGAAAATTATGTGGTATCCGCCACTATATGTATAACCACGTAACCTATATTGAAAAGGAATATTATGAGAACGGACAATTAAAGAGCGCGGGGCCATATATTGATGGCATAAAAAATGGGGTAATCAAGTCCTATTGTGAGAAAGGTGACTGTTATTACGAAACCCCTTATGTTAATGGGGTTGAAAATGGTGTGGAGAAAGAATATTATAAAGATGGCAACCTAATGGGCGAAAAACCCTTCACCAATGGCAAAATATCTGGGATTTGGAAAGAATACTTTGAGGACGGGAAATTAGCTTCTGAAAGGCCATATACAAATGATAAGCTAAATGGTGTATCTAGGGAGTATTATAAAAATGGGCAACTGAGTTGGGAGATACCATGGACTAATGGCGAAGTTAATGGTGTACAGATGAGTTATCATGAGGATGGAACTTTAAGGTGGGTAATACCTGAAGCTCATGGCGAAAAATACGGAGTGGAGAAATTGTATTATCAAACTGGTGTACTGCACTATATGACAAACTATGACCATTCTAAACTAGCTGATACAGACATGGAATATTATGAAAGTGGGAAGATGAAGACAGAAACCATTTTTAATCACGGCAAATGGATAGTAACGAAAAACTATGATGAAAATGGCAATGAAATTAAGGAAGTAAGAAAGGGAAAAAGATACATAGATAAGGACACTGGGGATGAAAGGGAATGTTATGATAATATGAATATTAAAGCCGAATGGCCACGTGGCCTAAAGAACGGAACTGGTTCAGGAATATTCAAGTATTGCTATGAAATGGGTGAATTAAAACAGGAAATACCCTATATCAATGGCAAGAAAGAAGGGACAGGAAAAGAGTATTATGAGGATGGTAATTTAAAGAGTGTAACAACATACATCAACGATAAGGTAGTTGCCGCAAAAACCTACGATGAAAACGGCAATGAAATAAAGCAATAATGAAAGCTTTCCTAATCATAGTCATATCTCTATTTGCGCTTACTGTTAATGGGCAAAATATAAATGATTCTTTACTCGCTACTTTCTACAATCAGGTATTAGTAAATTCATTTGATAATGGTGTTAACTGTGGTAACCGTAAAACTTATGAATATTTAATAAAAACCGACTTTGATACTGCAAGGCTTATCAAACGTGTTGGATGGGTTAGGCTTCATTTTTACAAAGAAGAAAGTTCTTTACGTGGTTTATTATTACGGCCATGGAGAAGAAATAAAGGGAGAGTAATCTATAGAATGAGTAATACAATATATAACACTGATAGCGTTGATATTGACTTAACAGGTGTTGAAATTGTAAGTGTTACCCGGAGAAATATATCACTAAGTGTATCATGCGGTGGCACACTTGGTTACATACCAAGCGCAAGATTTATTTTTAACAAGGAAACTAAGGCCTGGAAATATAGTTCTTCGGAAGAAATAGCAGATAAAATACTCCGCTACTATACTCATAAACAATGATGAATAAAAAAGGAAAAGCGGCCTCAGTTATTACTTGGGCTCTTTCTTCCCTTTTATAGTACCATCAAAAGAATAGGACTTTTTTACTTTGCCTTTTTTATCAGACAGTACGGCAGTACCTTCAATATCATCTCCGGTAACCTTACCTTCCCATTTAAAGGTATTTTCCTTATCATCTTTTGCTTCCATGCTAAAGGAAATAACAGGAGGTGCCGAACTTGAATCTACTGAAGATTCATAGGCAGTTGCTTTAAACCCATCATCCTGCATCATTTTGCACACCATAGTTCCGCCTGAGAATTTCACCTCATCGCCTTCGGCCTTCTTTTTACCGGTTAAAATAAATTCGCATACATAGGTTTTTCTGTCAAGCTTGCCGCCTTTTTTCTTTGCCTGGGCATGAGAAAAATTGACGATAAGCAAGAAACTGAGGAGAGTTACAATTACTTTTTTCATGGTTGGGTAGGTTTTAGTGATTAATTGGGGTGTTAATGACTAACTAAGTAAAACGAAGATACGAATTTTTATTACAAAAGCCAATAAAAAAGGCTGCAATTAATACAGCCTTTTTCAACCTGATTCTCTTGATAATCTATTTATTAAAGGCCTTTAACCTTAATTGAGTTATTACCCTTTTTGTAGAAAGTGGGAAATCACCATCCATCATCCAATTGTAGTATGATGGCTCACTTTTAAATATTTCCAATACCGATTTGCCCTTGTGCTTGCCAAAGTTGAATACTTCCACTCCTTTTTTATCGCGCACTATCCGCCCTGCCAGATCTACATTGTCATTCATAGATGAGAAGGTGTGCAGAAATGAAACATTGGGCTGCAGGCTATCATATTTCTGCAGCTGCGACATCAGTACTTCAAATGTTGCTCTCACGTCAGCCTCGGCACTATGTGCATTTTCTAATTCTTTATTACAATAAAAACGGTAGGCTGCTGCAAGCGTGCGTTGTTCCATTTTATGGAATATATTCTGCACATCAATGCTTTTGCGGTTCAGCATATCAAAATCCTGCCCCGCTCTTAAAAACTCTTCTACCAGCAAGGGTATATCAAACTTATTTGAATTGTATCCTGCCAGGTCGCATGGGTCAATTATCTGAAACAGCTTAGGAGCAAGTTCCTTAAATGTCGGAGAATCTTTTACATCCTTGTCGAATATGCCATGTATGGCAGATGTTTCTGCAGGTATAGGTATAGTTGGGTTTACACGGTAAGTATGAACCTCCTCGCTCCCGTCGGGCAATAATTTTAATATCGAAAATTCCACAATCCTGTCCGACCCGATACTGGTACCGGTTGTTTCAAGATCAATGAACGCTATTGGTCGGTTTAGGCTTAGGTTTGTTTTTGTCATTGGTTGGAGGGGGAGTTGTCTGTTGAGGTTGTTGGGGTACCTGGGGCACCAGTGAATAATCTTTAACTGTTTCAGGTACAAATGAGCTAAGGTCCATAATTATCAATTTATCTTTAAAAGAGGGCTGGTCTTTACTTTCAATACTTATATCATATATACCCGGCATAAGTGCCATTACATAATGTCCATTTTTCGAAGTTTTAAATTTCAAAGGAGTGGCATCTTTGGTTTTAGTATCAGTAGCTGTAATTATGGCTTCAACCGGCTTGGAGGTATCGGCACCGGTCACTTTGCCGCGCACAATTGCATATCGCTGGTTATCGTGAAAGATTATCCGGTATATATCAAAATCACCAAAACCATCAGGGTGTACTCTTGAAATATATGCAACATGATGATTATTTGTAAATGAAATACACCTGTCATCGCCCGAAGTATTTACAGGGAACCCAAGATTTTGCGGAGCGGTCCAGTTATTGGTATCAGGGTTTACCCAATGGGTTTTAAAAAGATCGAAATCGCCCATAGTACTGTGTCCCTGTGATGAAAAGTAAAGAGTAGCGCCATCTACATCGAGCCATGGAAAATCTTCTTTGTATTGTGTATTTACCTTATTCCCCAGGTTTTGTGGTGTGGCCCATTCTCCGGTAGGTAATTTCTTTGTCATATAAATATCTGTTTCGCCATAGCCACCTGCACGCATACTGGCGAAGAACAGTTCATTTCCGTCAGGTGAAATGCTGCCAGATGTTTCAAAACCACTATTAATTACATCATTATATTTTACCGGCCTTGAGAAGGTATTGCCTTTGCGCTCACTGTAATAAATATCACCCAGTTCATCAATGTGATCGAGATAAATAACCATTTCATTAGCTGATGGGTTAAGGCCTACAGCTTCTTCATCATCGGGTGTATTTATTTGGGTGCCTATTGATTTTGCTTTTTGCCAAACCCCGTTTACCGCATGTGATATGTAAATATCGGCCGAATAATATCCATCAACTTCAGGGTCCTGTGAAGGGCCACCAGGGCGGCGAGTAGTGAAAATAAGTATCGATTCATCGGCGCTTACAAACGGATAATAATCAGGGTAAGGAGAATTTATCATTTTCCCTAAATTCTCAAACGATACATTTATAGGGTACTTGGTAAGCTGAATACCATTATTACACTCTTCTATTTCTTTATCTGCTTTTACTTTTTCGGCAGTGTTAGCGTGTTCTTTAAATTTATTAAAAGCCCAAATAGCGCTGGTAAATTTATTGGCGTAGTGATAAGCCCTGCCTAATTCATACCAAACCTCATTATCGCATTTTGGCTGCTTGGTTATCCACTCAAAATATTCTACAGCCTCGCCTTTATTTAAATTACTATTGAGATAACACATACCAAGTTTATAATGATATTCCACGTTAGTTGGCTCGCTCTTCAGCAGTTCCTTAAAACCCTTCATTGCAGCCAGGTAATTGCCATCTTTAAAATAACCGCCAGCCTCACGCGGATCGACAAATTTTTGTGCAATACTTTGGCCGGGAATAACAGAACACAAAACCACCAATAGGGTGATGCCCAGTTTATTAAAGAAGTCTATGTTTACCTGTATCTTCATTAAAAATTACACTGGCCCGTATTTTATTATCGGGTTAAATTGAATGTGTTTTTAAAAATAATTGTCGCTAAGATAGGTGGTTTTTAGAATTGACAACATTATAAATAGTGGTCTTTCTATCAATAAATTCAAATAAAATTCATCAAATAAAAAACGAAAATACTAAATAATGCTTGCAGGTCTGTTTTTAATGATGATTGCCGTTGCTTAAGGTATCTACAGCAGTAACCTTCCAGGTAAGTGGTGATAGTGTAAGCGCTTTACGTATCTCTTTATATCCTGCATCAGAAGGCACTTCTATCACTTCGTTATAAAACTCTTTAGTATCGTTTTGATACGATAAGGTATAGCTTTTACCCGGAGGCACAATAATAGTATAGTCTCCTGTGGTTTTTACAGGCTTAAAATCTCCTACAATTACACCGCTTACGTTGTCAGTGGCTACAATATGCACCGCATCGGGCAGGGCATTGCCGCCCGATAAAAGAACCTGGCCTTTTATTACGGTTAAAGGCTTCTCACCCGAACCGGGCATAAATATTTCATAAATGTCCATTCCACCCTTTCCACCCGGCCTGTCAGAACTGAAATAGGCACGTTTACCATCAAGGCTTAATGAAAAATGAGTATCGTCATCAGGTGAGTTTATGGGGTAACCCAGGTTAAAAGGTTCAACCCACTTACCATTGTCCAACAACTGGGTAAAGAAAATATCATATCCGCCAATACCGGTATGCCCTTCTGAACTGAAAAAGAAGGTCTTGCCATCAGAATGCATAAAAGGGGTCTCCTCGTTATAAGGAGTATTAATAGTATTACCAAGGTTTACTGCAAGGCTCCATTTGCCATTTGGTAATTTTACGCAACGCCATATATCCTTTCCACCAAATCCATCGGGCCTTTCGCTTACAAAATAGAGTGTGTTACCATCGGGGGAAACACAAACGCTGCCGGCATGGGGAGGGTTATTTATATCTCCTCCCGGATCTTGCGGAACATCCCAGCTGTTCTCACCCGGAAAACTTGTTAAAACAGAGGTGGTTTTCCCATTGTTCCCACTTATAAATAATTGTTGGCCATCGGCAGTAATGAATGAACTTTCATTCTCTATCATACCGTTCAACGATTTATCGAACATACGTGCACTTGACCATGAAGAATCACTTTTGCGGGTGCTTATATATATATAGGAATGTAAATCGCCCATGGCATTTCCGACTGGCCTGTTAGAAGTAAAAATCACCGAGTTTTCATCAGCCGGAACAACAGGGTTATAATCC
>Ga0210390_10001288_pt1 | contig 24347 bp, 24 predicted proteins | sample IncBWH11OmetaG_FD_161050 | JGI IMG/M metagenome (GOLD analysis project Ga0210390, IMG submission 161050) | Forest soil microbial communities from Barre Woods Harvard Forest LTER site, Petersham, Massachusetts, United States - Inc-BW-H-11-O ... | reverse complement strand
ATCCGCCTTCAGAATCACTCGCCTCGGCACCGCTCCGTAACATGTATATGCATCTTTTAGGCCACAAAAACATCACGTTGTGTCGGCCACTCGCGCCAAGTCGGGAAGCAGATTCAGAAGGCTGGACCACGTCTTCTTCGGCATTCGCGCCTGCATGCGTTCTTGCGCGCGCTCCCACGCGGGGCGTGCCTCTCTTAGCTTGGCCCCACCGGCGTCGGTCAGGCGAACCAGCTTCTCGCGCCGGTCCTTCCCGGAACGGATGGCGACCCACCCCGCATCGATCAGAGGGCGAAGATTGCGGGTCAGCGTCGTCTCGTCCAGGGACGTAAGCCCGCCGAGATCCCGCTGGCGAACCTCACCTGCGACTTTCAGGCGCCGGAGGAGAGACAACTGTGTCGTGCGCAGACCGACCTTCCGCAATTCCTCGTCGTAAAGACGGCTCACGGCTCGCGACGCCTGTCGCAAAACGTTGCAGAGGCAAGGCCCGCTCGATTTGGTTTGCTCTGTTTCCATACCAGGTGTATATGCATGTAGCTTGGATCCGGTCAAGTGCCCCGGCAGTCCGTAGCGGCAGTCTCTGCAGCGTCTCAAAAGCGGCCGATCACGAGACGCGCGCGTTCGGTGCCCTCTGTTGTCGACGGTCTTCATCCTGACAGGAAGGATCTCCGACCGTTTTTAGGCTTGGCGTGGCCGATTGGCGCGCGTAAAAAACAGCGTGGGCTGATCGCGAATTTCCAGAAATCGGATTATCCCTTGGCTCTTCTGAGAGGCGCCTCGTCATGGCAAACGCGAGAACACCAACACGCCTTCGGAGCCAGTCGTCTGGAAAATCGACGGCCCCCGCGCAAACGCTGTCTGCTGAAGCCGTGCTGGATGCGCTGAAGATGATCCTGATCGGCGCACCCCTGAACGAGGTTCTGACGACCATCGTCCGCTTGATTGAAGCCCACGGTGTGGGAATGTTTTGCTCGATTTTCCTTCTTGACGAGGACGGTTTGCACCTGCGCTATGCCGCCGCCCCAAACCTGCCGGAGGCGTACCGAGCAGGCACCGACGGGGCGTGCATTGGTCCTCATTCAGGGTCATGCGGCACAGCCGCTTACAGCCGGCAGCCCGTCTTCGTCTCGGACATCCTTTCCGACCCGAAGTGGGCCGGTTACCGAGAAATCGCGCGCCAGAGTGGGCTGCGTGCCTCCTGGTCAAGCCCCATCCTGTCACATGACAACACGGTGCTGGGGACTTTCTGCATCTATTATCGCGACGTTCGATCTCCGGGCCCGGACGAAGTCCAGTTGATCGATTATGCCAGTCGGATCGCTGGCATCGCCATCGAGCGCGATCGATCGCAGTCGGCGCTCCAGCAGGCCTATCGGGAGCTGCGGCAAGTCATCGATTTCCTTCCTCAGCATGTCGTGGTCCTGGACGCGGAGGGAAATCTACTTCAGTCGAACCGGATGATGGACGACTACAGCGGCCGCCCGCTAGCAGAAACGCAGCGCGTGGGAACCGAGGAGCGAATAAAGCGGGATTTTCATCCAGACGATGTCGCGAGGTTTCGGAGCGAGCGACGGGAAGGGTTCTCAAAGGCAGCTGCATTTGAGATTGAAGCGCGTCTACTTGGCAAAGCTGGACGGCATCGCTGGTTTCTATTCCGCTACAATCCGCTGCGGAATGACGAAGGACGCATCACCCGGTGGTTCACCACAGCCACCGACATCGAGGATCGCAAGCACGCCGAACTGAGAATGCACAATGAAAACTTGGCCTTGCGCGAAGAAATCGATCGTTCTTCGATGTACGAAGCAATTGTCGGATCGTCTGAGGCGCTGCGAAAGGTGCTGTCGCAAATTGACAAAGTGGCCCCGACCGATTCCACAGTGCTAATTTTGGGTGAGACTGGAACGGGAAAGGAATTGATCGCCAGTGCGCTTCATAAGCGGTCTAAGCGCTCCGCAAGGGCATTGATCCGCGTCAATTGTGGGGCGATTCCTGGCTCCTTGATTCTTTCCGAGCTTTTCGGCCACGAGAAAGGCGCTTTTACCGGAGCGATTCAGCAACGTACGGGACGCTTCGAAGCCGCCGATGGGGGAACGATTTTCCTGGACGAGGTCGGCGAACTTTCGGCTGAGACGCAGGTTGCGCTACTGCGAGTGCTCCAGGAACAACAATTTGAGCGGGTCGGTGGCAGTCGATCGATTTCCGTCGACACCCGCGTGGTCGCCGCAACCAACCGCGACCTGGAAACCGCGGTGAGCGCCGGCAAATTCCGGGACGATCTCTTTTATCGCCTCAACGTTTTCCCCATCCACGTACCGTCTTTGCGCGAAAGGAGGGATGACATTCCCCTGCTGGTCGAGTACTTGGTGGAACGCTACGCCAAGAGAGCTGGAAAGAGGATCGGGCACGTAAAAAAAAGGACACTCGATATTCTCCAAGCTTACGATTGGCCAGGGAACGTACGCGAACTACAGAACGTAGTCGAACGTGCCGTGATCTTGTGCGAAGGAGAAACATTCTCGGTCGACGAGACATGGCTTCATCCAACATCTGGGCGCCGGGTCCCTCGTCCTGGTGTCTTCGCTGATGAAAAGAAAGAGTCTGCCGAGCGCGAGCGAAAGGCGATCGAAGTCGCATTGGCAGAATGTCAGGGTCGAGTTTCAGGCCCTCGCGGCGCGGCCGCAATCCTCGGAATTCCCCACCAGACTCTTGAGTCGAAGATCGCGAGCCTCGGCATAGACAAACGCCGCTTCAAGGTCCCGTCCCGAAGGGGAAGCTCGCACTAAAATGAGCGTGCGCCGATTCTGCGTGTGCGCAGGCTGATCTGCGCGAGCCCCGGTCAAGCGCAACCGCGGCTCCTCTCCCTCCGTTGTCGGCTGTTCATTAGCGCGGCCGCACGGCATACGGCGCCTCTTTTCCTTTTCTGAAAGATCAGGATTCCTGAAAAGTCGGCAATTTCTCGCGGTCATTTACTCGTGGAGCCAACTGATTTTGCATTGGCATAAAGCTTGCGTTACTGGTAGGCGTCGACTCTTTTCAGGGTGACTGGAACCATGAAGATCGAAAAGAGTTCAGAAAATGGAACAACCACAGTTCACCTGATTGGTCAATTTCAAGCGTCCGATCTCGGAGAACTAAAGAGGCAGCTGGAGGCGAGTGGGGCTCTGTTTGCCTTGGACTTGGAGGAAGTAACAGTAGTCGACGTGGAGGTAGTTCGGTTCTTGGCAGAGTGTGAGGCCAATGAGGTGAAGATCGCGCATTGCCCTCGGTACATCCGAGAGTGGATCGCATGTGAACGACGACCCTAAGACCGGCACGACCGCATCAAGGACAAAGCGCTCTCTATCAAGTAGAAGGAAGAGAACTGATATGCGTGCAATGAGAGCGGAACAATTCAGCGGTTATGAAGGATTGAAGCTCGTCGAGCTTTCAAAACCAGCAGGCTCGGACGGAAGAGTATTGGTGCGAATCACCGCGGCCGGCGTCACGCCGCTCGACCATACGATTCTCTCCGGCAAATTCCACGACTCGAAAGCGCCGTTAGTCCTGGGCAACGAAGGAGCGGGCGTGGTGGCGGAGGGAGGCGGAACGGACTTTCCCGTCGGTTCACGTGTGATGTTCTTCGGCCCCTATGGGGCTTTTGAGGACGGCGCTTACAGTGAATGGCTTGCCGTCCGGAAGGAAGACCTTTGCCTGATTCCTGACAATATCGACGACGTAACTGCCGCAGGTATTCCGGTCGCGTATCTTACCGCGCAGGTGGCTCTTACCCTGGCTGGTTTTCGGGCTGGCAAGACTGTTCTGGCACCGGCGATCGGAGGATCGATCGGCAATGCGGTGACGCAATTGGCGCGGGCCTTGGGCGCAAAACACGCCATATCAAGCACGACCAATCATGCGAAAGCCGAGCAGGCGAAGGCGATCGGATTCCATGAAGTCATCGATACCTCCTTGGAGAAGTTGGGGGACGGCGTGCGTCGTATCACGGGCGGTCACGGCGCAGACATCGTCATCGACGGAATCGGTGGTGACGTCTTGAGCGAGGCGCTTGGAGCGCTTGCGTTGGCAGGAAGCCTCACAACACTGGGCTATTCCGCAAGCCGCAAGACAACCATCGACGTGACAAACCTCATCGTGCCGCAGGCCAGCATCCGCGGTCTCAACATGTTCCTTCAGCCGAAGGCGGTCGTTGCCGACGCGTGGAAGGTTATCGTCTCTCTGCTGAAATCCGATGCGATCAAACCAGTCGTGGCGAAGACCTTCCCGCTGACCGAGGCGGCTGATGCTCTGCGTTACCTGGTTGAGGGCCGACCCTTCGGCAGGGTCATCCTCAAAATCTGACTCGCTCTGAACGAGGACGGGGACAATCTCCAGGCCTTGAGCCGAACCTCGAGCAAGGAACTCGCGATGTTCCAGCGACTCGCCATGGCCAGCAGAAATGACTTCACCAGGGCGTTCTGGATCTGTGCCGCCGTGACGGCCATCAGTGCGATCGTGAGCGCGTCATTTTCGGTGGCGGCATTGCGGGGGCCGGGTCAGCCCGATGTCATTGCGATGTACGCGGCGGCGCGCAGCATCTCGCTCGCGCTGGTCGTGCTGGCCGTTGCAAGTTTCCGTTCGCGCGACGGAGTTGCAGCGATGGCCGTCACGATGGGACTCGTGCAACTCCTTGATGCCCTAATCGGACTCCTGTTGCACGACCCGTTTAAGACCTACGGCCCGCTCGTCATCTCGCTCATGACCTTTGCATCGCTCGCGTGGCTCTTGCGAACTTCGCCGGACGCATGAATCAGACGGCGAGGCCGGCGGCAGGCCAGACTTCAGCAAGAGCCTAGGAGCATTTTCCTGGTTCGCGTTCGTCCATACGGGCCGTGCAACTCTGCCCTCATCGCACTGGCATCAGGTTAGCTACCTGAACTCAATGTCCGGTTTGGATTGTCCCTTATTGAAAGGGAGCAGAGAATGTCGACCCACCAGCCGATGTATCTACTCTACATCCAATCTTCTCCTCGCGGGCCGAGATCCGTTTCCACCGCCGTGGCCGATGCGTTCCTGCAAGCCTACCGCAGCGTCTGTCGCGAGCTCACGGTGGACACGCTGAACGTGTGGGAGGAGAACCTGCCGGAGTTCGACCAAGAGGCCATCGGGGCGAAGTACAAGGGCATCAACAAAGAACCGATGGACCCGGCTGAGACCGCCGTTTGGGACAAAATCAAGGAGCTAGCGGCACGCTTCCAGCAAGCGGACCGCATCCTGCTCGCTGTGCCCATGTGGAACTTCGCCTACCCGTACAAGCTCAAGCAATTGATTGATCTGGTCTGCCAGCGGAACATGCTCTTTACATATGACGGCACGGTGTACGGCCCTTTGCTGAAAACGGGCCGCGCCTGCGTGGTCTATGCGCGGGGCGGAACGTACGCGGAAGACTCGCCGACGCCCGCTTCCCGGTTTGACCATCAGAAAGGATACATTGATTTCTGGTTGAAGCTGATCGGAGTCAAGCAGGTCAAAAACCTCGTGGTGGAAGGCACGACCTGGCCCGAGAAAGAGAAACGGGAAGGGAGCATCGCCTGTGGTCTGGAGGAGGCACGAAGACTGGCGGCAGACTTCTGAAAGTTGCCAGGCATTGATCGCTCAGGCGTACCTCCTTGGCTTCTTCGGCTGATCCGGATGCAAGGGTCGCGTTTGCGGGATGAGCGCACCTTTGCCCACGCCGCATCGCACGCCGCCGCATCAGCTAATCGCGCATGCCGGCCGCGAAACGAGTTCCGAGGATCGTGGAGAATCTCAACATGAGGCTGGACGGAAAACGAGTGGTCATCATCGGTGGGAGTTCGGGGATTGGCCTGGAGACAGCTCGGCTAGCGCTGGCGGAGGGAGCGTTCGTCACCATAGCCGGACGATCCGCGGAAAGGCTGCGCAAGGCGGCCACAATCCTCGCTTCGGATCGGTTGCAATCTGTAGTCGCCGATCTATCCGACGAGTCGTCCATTCGATCGCTATTCGCCAACCAGGCTCGAGTCGACCATGTCTTCGTGCCTGCCGGGGAGCTTCGGCCGGGTGGCGGCGACGCTTTGAACTGCGATCTGGACGGTTTGCGGTCGATTTTGGAGGTCCGGCTTCTGGGTGTGGCCCATGTCGTGCGGCAGGCGAAGCCCAGAATGGATGGGGGTTCGATTACGTTGATGTCTGGCCTCTACTCGACGCGCCCGGCCGCCGGAGGCGCGATGGCTGCCGCTGCCGTCGCCGCCGTGGAAGGAATGACCCGTGCTCTTGCCTTGGATTTGGCCCCAACGCGAGTCAATGCCGTGGCCCCCGGTACGATTGACACGCCGCTCTGGGACTCTTTCGGCTCGCAACGCGACGCGATTCTCGCGCGCACAGCCAGACTCCCGGTGGGGCGCGTTGGCCGTCCGGAAGAGGTTGCGGCGGCGGTGATATTCCTGATGAGTAATGGCTTCGTCACCGGGGCTGTCTTGCCGGTCGACGGCGGCGGCGGGCTAGTTTGATGGCCGCACTAGCAACAACTCAACCGCAAACCGTTGCTACAAACGAAAAGCGGCTCACCGCAAATCATTGCGACGAGTCGTTTTTGACTGTATCTGCACGCCGGGATTTGAACTCGAATCAAAAACCGTTCCTCAAATGGAATGCCCCGGATTCCACGCGTTTCTGAGACTCCGGAGGGCGCGCCGCTGACTTGATGGCTGTCCGAAGGCGGACAGTGCGCAACGAGCCCTTGCCCGCCAAATCGCAGTTTCTGACAATGTGATTCATTGCGTGCCGAAACAAAGGCCCTTGTTTGACGTGACTCGTGGCCTCCGAAACGAGGAATGTCCGCATGTCGCCGCAAATCGGTGCGACCCACGAGTATCTGTCGGGCGGCGGCGAGATGGGTCGCCTGATGCGGGCGCACGACTGGTCGGCCATTCTGCTCGGCCAAGTAAGTGACTGGCCGCAGAGCCTCAAGACGGCCGTGCGCATCATTCTCGGCTCCCGCTATCCAATGTTCATTTGGTGGGGACGGGAACTGATCAACCTCTATAACGATGCCTACCTGCCCATGCTGGGCAAGCGACACCCCAACGCTTTAGGCAAGTCGGCCCCCGTCATCTGGTCGGAAATCTGGGACATTATCGGTCCTCAAACAGAAGCCGTCCTTTACGAGGGCCGTGCCACCTGGAACGAGGAGAAGCTCCTGGTTCTGGAGCGGAACGGCTATCCGGAGGAAGCCTACTTCACCTTTTCCTACAGTCCGATCCCCGGTGATGGTGATGGGATCGGCGGCATCTTTTGCGCCCTCACGGAAGACACGGAGAGGGTGCTCGGCCAGCGCCGGATGCGAACCTTACGGGAATTATCCGCCAAGACAACGGGCGCGAAGACGGTCAAGCAAGCGTGCCAATCGTCCATCGCGGTGTTCAATGACAATCCTTTCGATTTACCCTTTGCGGCCATTTATCTGGTCGACGGTGACGGCAAAGCCGCTCGACTGGCCGGCAACACAAGATTGCCCAAAGGATCGGCTGCTGCTCCCACGTCGGTCGAACTCATTAAAACGAACGATCAGAGAATTGGCTGGCCGTTGCAAGCGGTGATGCAGAGGAATCACGCCGAAATCGTTGGAGACCTGGCTCAGAGATTTGGAGACTTGCCGGGGGGCGCTTGGTCCCAGTCTCCGCAGACGGCGGTTGTGCTGCCCGTCAATCAGTCCGGTCAAAGTCGACTTGCCGGATTCTTCCTGGCAGGTGTCAGTCCTCTTCGCCCATTCGACGACGACTATCGAGGTTTTATGGATCTGGTGGCGGGGCAGATTTCCGCTTCCCTCTCTAATGCCACAGCGTTTGACGAGGAGAAAAAGCGGGCCGAGTCGCTGGCAGATTTGGACCGGGCCAAGACTGCTTTCTTCGCAAATGTCAGCCATGAGTTCCGCACCCCGCTCACTCTGATGCTCGGACCCGTTGAAAACATGCTGGCGAGCGGCGATGCCAAACTGTCAGCGGTCGCCCAAAACCAGCTTGAGGTGGTCAACCGCAACGGACAGCGATTGCTGCGACTGGTCAACACGCTGTTGGACTTCTCACGCATCGAAGCAGGACGAGTGCAGGCCGCTTATGTGCTGACCGACCTGGCGACGTTCACGGCGGAAGTGGCGAGCAATTTCCGCTCGGCGTGCGAGCGAGCCGGGCTCCGTTTGGTGGTCGATTGCCAGACGCTGTCGCAGCCGGTCTATGTGGATCGGGAGATGTGGGAGAAAATCGTCCTCAACCTGATTTCCAACGCCTTCAAATTTACTTTCGAGGGTGAAATCGCCATCACATTGCGAGAGTCAGGGCAGATTGCTGAACTGCAGGTGCGGGACACTGGAACAGGAATCTCCCACGAGGAGATGCCGCGGCTTTTCGAGCGCTTCCACCGAATTGAGAGCGCACTGGGCCGCACCCACGAAGGCAGTGGGATCGGACTGGCATTGGTTCAGGAGTTGGTGAAGCTGCACGGCGGCTCGATTACCGCCGAGAGCGCGGTTCGTCGGGGGACGACGTTCACCGTTTCGATCCCGTTCGGATCAGGCCACCTACCGTCCGGTCAGACCGGGATGGCTCGCACGACCACGACAGCTGCGGGTGCAAGCCCCTACATCGAGGAGGCATTGCGATGGCTACCCGACAACATTCTAAGCCGGGATGATAGCGGCCTAGATAGTCCACCGATCTCCAAAGCGGTCCCGTTTCCGCCTCACGCTCTAGCACAGGATGGGACTGAGAACCGTCCGCGTGTGCTTGTGGCCGACGACAACGCCGACATGCGGTACTACGTCGAGCGGTTACTCTCGGAGCAATTCGAAGTCGAGGCGGTTCCGGACGGCGAGGCGGCGCTGGCGGTCGCACGAGAGCGCCCCCCGGATTTGATCCTAACCGACGTGATGATGCCCCGTCTGGATGGATTCGGGCTGTTGAAGGCCGTGCGTGCCGATCCACGCACGAGCGGCATTCCCGTCATCATGTTGTCGGCTCGTGCGGGAGAGGAGAGCCGAATTGAGGGAATTGAAACCGGAGCCGACGACTACTTGGTGAAGCCGTTTAGTGCCAGGGTGCTTCTGGCTCGTGTGGGCGCGCAGTTGCAGCTCAGTCGGCTGCGGCGCGAGTCCGAGCAGGCGATCCGCAAGAATCAAGAAATCTTCAAACTCGTCCACAGCATCGGAAAAATCGGGCAATGGGAGTGGAACTCGGCGACCGACGAGAATAAATGGTCACCCGAAATCGAAGCCCTCTACGGACTGCAGCCTGGCACCTTCGGCGGTACCTATGAGGCTTGGACAAAACTGCTGCATCCTGACGATGTCGCCAAGGCGGAGGAGGATGTGCATCGGGCGATGGCGACGGGTAAGTACTTCACCGAGTTTCGGGTGATTTGGCCCGACGGTAGCACTCACTGGCTCGAAGCGAGGGCGCACGTCCTTAAGGACGACCACGGCAAGCCCGTGCGGATCACGGGCGTGAACATGGACGTCACCGAACGAAAGAGAATTGAAGAGGCCCTCAGGGAAACGGACCGCCGCAAGGATGAGTTCCTGGCAACATTGGCCCACGAACTGCGCAATCCACTCGCGCCGATCCGTAACGCCGTCGAACTCCTGCGACGGGGGGCGGATGGCCCCGCATTTATGGAGGAAACCTGCAGCATCATGGAGCGGCAAATCCGCCACATGGTGCAACTGATCGATGACCTGATGGATATCTCCCGAGTTACGAGCGGGAAGTTGCGACTTCGTAAGGAGCGGGTCGACTTGGCAGCAACAGTTCAGAGTGCGTTGGAGGAGATCCGTCCGCTGATCGAAGCGTCGGGGCACGAACTCACCGTTAAAATGCCGCCTGAACCGATCCACCTCGACGCAGATCCAACTCGGCTCGCCCAAGTTTTTTCTAATCTGCTGAATAATGCCGCCAAATATACCGAGAAGCGTGGTCGCATCTGGCTGACTGTGGAACAGCTGGAAGGTCAGGTTTCGGTGTCGGTTCGAGACACGGGGATCGGCATCCCCGCGGATCATTTGACCCGCATTTTTGACATGTTTTCGCAGGTGACTCCGACTCCGGATCGGTCGCAAGGAGGACTCGGAATTGGTCTGGCCCTGGTACGGGGCCTGGTCGAGTTACAGGGCGGCACTATCGACGCTCGCAGCAGTGGTCCTGGCATGGGAAGCGAGTTCGTCGTCCGTTTGCCGGTTATTGAGGTGCCAGTCCAGGAGCCGCCTCAGGAACCGAAAAAGGACGATGAGAGATTCCGTTCCTCAGTCAAATACCGCATCCTGGTTGTCGACGACAATGCTGACACTGCTGAAAGTTTAGCGATGATTCTGCGGCGAATGGGCAACGAGATCCAAACGGCCCATGATGGCCTGGAGGCGGTTCAAGCGGCGGCAACTTTCCGTCCTGAGGTGGTACTGCTCGACATCGGCCTGCCCAAGATGAACGGCTACGAGGCGGCAAAACTAATCAGAGATCAATCGGGGAACAGAAAAGTAGCCATCATCGCCATGACCGGCTGGGGACAAAAGGACGATATCCGCCGGGCACTGGAGGCAGGGTTCGATCATCACCTGACCAAGCCGGTGGAACCCGCCGCTCTCAGCAGCCTGTTGGCGCTGATCACCCCGCCCATTCCGATGCCGTTAACGAAGAGCGGCCATTAGGCAGAGCGTTATTCGACGCTGGCTTGTTGAGTTTGCTTGGACACATTGGCAAAAGCCAGACCGGCGCGCCATGACACAATCATCGATTTGCTGTGGCGCACGTTGTTTCTCTGTCTATTGAACCGCAAAAAAACCGTTCCTCAAATGGAGCGTCCCGGATTCCACGAGTTTCTGAGACTCCGGAGGGCGCGCCGCTGACTTGATGGCTGTCCGAAGGCGGACAGTGCGCCACGAGGTAATGCGCCATTCCCACAATTGGGTGGTTTTTCGCGTGTCCGGAAAAGGTTGAGTTTCTGAGAAACGCCCCACCGGATCATGGCGTTACCCGTTCCACAAAGTCCGCGCGCTCAGAATTCGATTTCGCTTGACTACGACGGCGAAGACCGGCAGGCATGAAGACAGATCGGGCCAGGTAGCAGTTATAAGGAGCAACTAGGGGCAGCGTTTCAAGCCCCCATCTTCTGCGCCTCTTCGCGAACGGCCGGCTTATCGGACGCTGTGATGAAACTGGTCGGAGGCTCCGCGCCGCAAAGCGCCGGCTTTCGGCAAACTCAAGTCCCGTCATCCCCGGAATCCGCTCGTTGCCTGTGCGACGTGAAACACAATATGTTTTCCATTGATCACCAATTCGGCATGTCGTCGGCGATCATGTGAAGTTCGTGTCCAAAAATACGCAGCTCGGTCTCTTCCGAGTCGCACAGAAGGGCACCGGCGACGCCCCTGATCTGAGTCGGTGATAAGCCGACGATAAACCCCCGGATTGCTTGCCCCCTCACTTCCCGCGGAGGCGTTCGCACGATTTCTCGGCCAGCCTCGAAGGGTCCACCACGTTCAAACGCGCAGCGAAGTCGGTCTAGTTCATCCGACAGCTCGCTCCATTTGCTCGGTCTGGTCATTTGTTTTCGCTCATTCGGCTCAATACCCGTCTGTCGCTAATCGCCAAACGCGAACGGGCTCGTCCTCGCTGCCGTAAGTATCGCCCTTAGCGGGTCGCCACGTTCCCGTCGCTGCCGTCGGGGCATGGCGTCGATCCTCCTGGATGGAGATTCAGACGCCAAACCGCGACGGGCTTTCGGAAAAAGCAAACCATGTGAAATGACTCGGCCTTAGCGTCCAGACCGCGCGATGCAGGGAACCGGTGGGAATAACACGCGCCCGACGAGGGGGTTCGGGGGAGAGACGACAGCCCGACCCCGAATCGACGACCCCTGCCGATCGGTCATTTGCTTCATTCCCGATAGCCCCATCTTCGCCAGGGACGAGTGCGAGACCTTCCCGTCGGCGGCCAACGCCGGCGCGGAGGAGAGAGAAACCAAGAACGCGAAAGCAACGAGAGTCTTCATCGGAAAGTGCCTTTCGGAAACAAGGATCGAGGAGAAGCTCCGGGACTCAAGGTCCCTATTGCAGTGCCCCGTCTGCGCAGAGAGTGCGCCGAGAATTCCGGCACTTTTGCGAGATTTCACCCAATAATCGAAGCAGCCGTTGATGGAGCGTCGTCGCGTGCAGGGCGCTCGGGTGATTTATGGGATGCGCTGGAGCCACTGCCGTCATTGGCTCTTGAAAATCGAGAGTGCCATTTGCGGCAGCCGCTGGCGCATCATCCGATCGCTCCAGATGTGCCGGCAGTGATCATCGCCCGTGGCGCTTGGGGGGGCGAGGGCGGACGAAAGCCCGGAAATCGGCGTCAGAATTCAAACGATTTCCGCCCGTGTGACCGCGCGCACGAGCGGCGGCGAGACCGGCTTTGGTCCGCTCCGGGATGAGTCGGCGTTCGAATTGCGCGAGCGATGAGAAGATGTGAAAGATTAACTCGCCCGAGGGCGTCGTGGTGTCGATGGCGCCATCGCAGACGGACCGGAATCCAACGCCAAGGTCCTGAAGCTGATCGATCAGCGTGACCACGTGGCGGACCGATCTTCCCAGTCGGTCGAGACGCCAGGCCAGCAAGATGTCGCCGGAGCGAAGGTCGCGGAAGCAGGCATCTAGCCCTGGTCGGTCACGTTTTGCGCCCGACGTCTTGTCGGTGGAAATCAACTCGTTCGCGACTCCATGATTTCTCAGGGCATCGATTTGGAGAGCCAACTCTTGGCCTTCCGTGCTGACCCGAGCGTATCCGACAAGGCGAGCGCCATCGGAAGAGGCGATCACGGCATTGCTCTGTTGTCACGCTTGATGTGCGTCTTGATAGTTGGATGCCGAGCGTCCCCTGAGCGTTCCCAATCCTGGGCAACGAGTTTCGGAAACAGGGTCGATTTTCGCCGGTTGCAGAAAACGGTTGAGATTGTGGGTCGACGCTGCGTGTGACGAGCAATTCTTTTCACCGCAAGCGGGCTGCACAAATCTCGCTCTCGCAACAGCCACGGCGCGATGGCTCAATCTCGATCGGTCAGCTCAAACCCCAATGTCCGACCGCTCCCAGGTCTGTTTCGTTCAACAGCTTGAAAGAAATGTGAGCGTAAGCTTGGGGATCGGCTCTGACGTCACAGAAACCAACGCCTTGACTATCAATATGGACGTACGTATTATTCGGATGGGCTAAGCGAGCAGAGGGTTGCAAGGGGCGAGGTAAGGCAGAAAGGAACCATCCGATGAACGCAACACAGGAAAGACCACTGGCAGGCAAAGTCGCGCTCGTTACCGGCGGTTCGCGGGGCATCGGTGCCGCGATCGCCAAGCGGCTCGCTACGAACGGTGCGAGCGTCGCCGTCACTTACTCTAAAGGCACGGACGCCGCGGCGGCCCTGATCAAGGCGATCGAGGGCGCGGGCGGGAAGGCGGCCGCAATCCAGGCGGATGCCGCCGACGCTGATGCAGTCACGAGGGCGGTCGAGCGAACAGTGACCCTGTTCGGCCGGCTCGACGTGCTGGTGAACAACGCCGGCACGGCCATTCCGATGAAGGTCGAAGAGACGACCCTCGCCGACTTTGATCGCGTCTTTGCCGTCAATGTCCGCGGCGTCTTCGTCGCGACGCAAGCGGCGCTCAAGCACCTGAAGCCCGGCGGGCGAATCATCATGATCGGCTCGTCCCTGGGCGAGCGCGTGTTTATGCCCGGCATGGCGCCCTACTCGGCGACCAAGGGGGCCGTCAAGTTGTTCACGCAAGGGCTGGCGCGTGAGCTCGGAGCGCGTGGCATTACGGTCAACAACGTCCAGCCGGGGCCCATTGACACCGAACTGAACCCCGCCTCAGGCGAGTGGGCCGTCGGCCAGAAGGCGGCTGTTCCGCTTGATCGGTACGGAAAAGCCGATGAAGTCGCAGCGCTGGTTGCGTTCGTCGCGGGTCCGGAGTCGTCATTCATCAACGGTGCGAACCTAACGGTCGACGGCGGCACCAACGCCTGACGCGAGCCGAATCGGCGATCAAGCGGGAACGCCTTCGGCCCATTCTTTCGGCATGTGGGATCAGCGACCGAGATGCAACGCCGGATTTGAGCGGCGCTGGCACTCGTACCCGAGGCGGTGACGGCCGACTGACTGATTTCTAAGCCAAATCGGCGGAAACAGGTAGCAGGGTTCACCTGGTCATGCCGGACTGAAGACTTCAACGGGGGAAGTGACCATGGGCAAGCTCGAAGGAAAAGTAGTCGTCATCACTGGCGGCTCTACGGGGATCGGGTTGGCTGCGGCCAGGCTTTTTGTCAAAGAGGGCGCGAATGTCTTCATCACGGGCCGTCGCCAGAAGGAGCTTGACGACGCCGTGCGGGCAATCGGCCGCAACGCGACTGGAGTTCAGGGAGATGTTGCCAGACTGGCCGACCTTGATCGTCTCTACGAGGCCGTCAGGGCGAAGGGGCGGATCGATGTCGTTTTCGCAAATGCCGGGGTCGCGGAATTTGCTCCGCTGGAAACCATCACCGAAGAGCATTTCGACGAACTCTTCAACATCAATGTGAGGGGAACGCTTTTCACGGTGCAAAAAGCTCTCCCGCTCCTGAACGATGGCGGCTCGATCATTCTCACGGGTTCCGTCGCGGGCGTGAAAGGGACAGCCGCCTTTGGGGTCTATGGTGCAACAAAAGCTGCCATCCGCAATTTCGCGCGGGCCTGGACCGTGGAGCTGAAGGACCGCCGTATCCGCTCAAACGTCCTTAGCCCCGGTCCGACCGAAACCCCGATCCTTGACCAGCAACCTTCGGACGCGATCGCAAGGATTGCTGCCACGATCCCGATGGGCCGCATGGGGAAGCCCGATGAAATTGCAAAAGCCGCGCTGTTTCTCGCGTCGGACGACTCCAGTTTCGTCACAGGCATCGAACTATTCGTTGATGGCGGCAGAGCCCAAATTTAAGTCCTCGATCAATTTGCTGCCGATTTCCAGGAGGCTGGCGGAGGATCAAAACTATGAGTCAGGCGAGAGAAGAGAGGAACAAGGCACTCGTACTCGAAGCGTTCGAGACCCTGTTCAACAAGCGAGACTACGTCGCAGCCGAGTGCTTCTGGTCGCCCAATTACATCCAACACAGCGCTCATATCGCTCCGGGACGGGCTGGCCTCTTTAATCTCGTCAGGACGTTGCCGTCCTCGTTGAGGTATGAGCACGGCGCGATCGTCGCTGAGGGCGATCACGTGATGCTCCACGGACGCTTTTCCGGTCTGGGAACGCCGGCAGCCTGGATCGTCGTCGACATTTTACGAATTGAGAATGGCGTGTTGGCCGAGCACTGGGACGTCATCCAGGACGAGGCGACTCGAGAGCAATCGAAGAGTGGTCGGCCAATGTTCGGCGACTCGTTCCCGGTCTTTCGAGGAGAATGCTCATGACTACCCCCGTCGTTTTGATTACGGGCGCGCTCACAGGCATCGGGCGAGCCACCGCACTGGCCTTCGCACGAGAGGGCGCGCGGCTCGTTGTCTCTGGCCGACGCGAAGAGGAAGGTCGGAACCTCGCCGCCGAACTCGAAAAGCTCGGTGCCGAGGCCGAATTCGTTCGCTCCGACGTGCGTCACGAAGCCGAAATACGAAGTCTGGTCGACAAGACCGTCGCGCGTTTTGGTCGCCTCGATGTAGCCGTCAATAATGCCGGCACCGAAGGCACTCCCGGTCCGCTGACGGAACAAACCGCCGAAACCTACGCGGCCACCTTTGACACGAACGTTCTTGGCACGCTGCTGAGCATGAAGCACGAGTTACGCGTCATGGTGCCCCAGGGGCACGGCAGCATCGTCAATGTGTCGTCGACCTACGGTCGATCCGGCGCGGCGGGCGCGTCTGTCTATGTGGCCAGCAAGCACGCCGTAGAAGGTCTGACCAAGGCGGCAGCGATGGAAGTCGCCGAGTCGGGCGTTCGCGTCAACGTGGTCGCTCCAGGCCCGATCGAAACGGGGATGCTGAACCGCTTCACCGGCACGGCCGAGAAAAAAGCAGCACTCGTCGGAGGCGTGCCGGTGAAGCGCGTCGGCAAACCCGAAGAGATCGCTCAAGCGATCCTGTTTGTCGCGTCCGACAAGGCGTCTTTCATGACCGGTGCATCCATTGCCGTCGACGGCGGAAAACTGGCGCGCTGAGCGCGCGTGGCACGTGCGAGAGGAATGCAAATGGTCGCGCCCACTGAAGACTATTATTCCGAACATGATGGCGGGAAGTTCGCGCCCATCAAGGCTACTACCGTTGCGACGTGGAAAGCGCCCGCGCTCGTGGAGAACATTGCCATCGACGCCGAGGGGGCCGTCTTCGTCACGGTTTATTCTCACTATCGGGTGGATCGCTACGATCCAGCGACGCGCGCGACCACCAAAGTCGTGGAGGTGCCGGAGCCACCGATGGGGCTCGCGTTTGACCCCGATGGCGTACTGTGGATGACGGCCGGGCCCCTGCGCAAAGGCCCTGCCTATGTGTACCGAATCGAGCGGGACGGCACGGTCCGGCAGTGGTGCGAACTATCGGACGCGCTTTTTATCAACGGATGCACGATGCATCCGAATGGCCGAACGCTGTTGGTCTGCGAGAGCGGCACCGGACGAATTCTCGCGATCGATCTGGACAAACCGGGCCGCTTCCACGTCTGGCTTCAGGGAGATCGGCTAAAAGCCGTCGTGCCCGGATATCCGGGGGCTAACGGGATCAAAATCCGCGAGGGCTGGGCCTGGATCAGCGTCTCCGGACGCCGCATGATGGTCCGCGTGCCGATTAAGGCGGATGGCTCGGCGGGCGAGATCGAAATTTCGGCGACTCACCTCGCGGCTGACGATTTCGCATTCGGGATGTCGTGTGCGGTGTACGTCACGACGCATCCCGCACACACTCTGGTTCGTCTTGAACCGTCAGGCGCTCGCACGACGCTGGCAGGACCCGAACAGGGGATGGTCGGAAGCACGGCTTGCGCGTTCGGAAGAGCGCCCGGCGACGAGAGAGCCATTTATGTGACGACCGATGGCGGCTTCCTGATTACGCACGAAGGGGGCATTCAAGACGCTAAACTGGTGCGGCTGGAAGTCGGCGAGCAGGGGTGGCCCCTGCTGCGAGGAGCGTGATGGAAATGATCCGCATCGCCATCCTGGACGATTATCAAAACGCCGCACTGGAGATGGCCGACTGGTCGCCACTCGCCGGGCGTGCCGCGATCACGGTTTTCAACGACCATCTGTCGCACATCGACGCCGTCGTCGACCGGCTCCTGCCGTTCGACGTGGTCTGCGTCATGCGCGAGCGCACGCCCCTCCCGCGCGCCGTCATCGAACGTTTGCCGCGACTGAAGTTGATCGCATCGACCGGTTCTCGCAATGCATCGATCGATCTCGAGGCCGCGACCGAGCGGGGCATCGTTATCGCCCATACGGGATACGATAAATATCCCACCATCGAGATGACCTGGGCTCTGATCCTTGCGAGCGCGCGTCAGGTCGCCTCGGAAAATGCAAATTTACGCGCCGGCGGCTGGCAGCGCGCGGTGGGCGACGGTCTCAGGGGAAAGACGCTCGGCGTGCTGGGCCTTGGCAATATTGGTTTGGAGGTCGCGCGGATCGGGGGCGCGTTCGGCATGGAGGTGATCGCGTGGAGCCAGAACCTGACGGCCGAGAAGGCGCAAACATGCGGAGCGAGGCTGGTTTCCAAGGCTGAGCTTTTCCGGAACGCCGACATCTTGACGATCCACCTCGTGCTCAGCGACAGAACGCGGGCCCTGGTGGGAGCGGCCGAGTTGCAGGCGATGAAGCCCTCGGCCCGGCTTATCAATACTTCGCGTGGACCGATCGTTGACGAGCCGGCGCTCATCGAGGTTTTGCGTGAACGCCGCATTGCTGCCGCGGCGCTCGACGTGTTCGACATCGAACCCTTGCCGGTGGATCACCCGTTCCGGTCGTTGGAGAACGTCCTGTCGACGCCCCATATCGGGTACGTCACCCGAGACCTTTACCGAACTTTCTATGGGGATACGGTCAAGAATATTACGCGGTGGTTAGACGCACAGGCCTGAATAGTTCATGCCCAAACCTTCACATCGGAATAAACTTTTGTCAGAGGGACTGAAGGTCCTCCTCGCGCGCGGTTACGTCGGTGCGAGCGTTCGCGACATCGTAAAGGCCGCCGGCGCGCCGCAAGGTTCGTTCACCAACCACTTCACCTCAAAGGAAGCCTTCGCGGAGGAGGTCCTGGAACTCTACTTCTCGCTCGTGCGGCAAAACATGGAGAAAACGCTGCGTAACGATTCACGCCCGCCCCTTCAGCGTCTCCGGCAGTGGATTGACATCCAAGTCGCGTTCCTCAGGCAGGCGGAGTTCCGCAGCGGTTGTTTGATCGGCAATTTCAGCGTCGAGGCGAGCGACGAGAGCGAGCGCATTCGAGAGCGTCTGACAGAGATATTCAAGGAGATCAGCAACTCGATTGTCTATTGCTTGCAAGCCGCGGTTGACGCGGGCGAGTTGTCGGCGTCGAACAACGTTCGTGAGCTGGCCGGCTTTCTGTACTCTTCGTTGCAGGGAGCGATTCTGCAATCGAAGGTCGAGCAAAGCGTTGAGCCAATCAAACGCTTTAAGGACATTCTTTTCACGCGCCTCCTTCGCTGAAAGGCGATGGGCTGGTGGGCTTTTCCGTGTCACAGCTGCTGTTGCGCACATGGGTCACATCAATCGATGCACCAAAGCTGCGGCCACCACGACATTTCGAAAAACGTTCCTCAGATGGAACGTGCCGGAAACCAGGAGTTTCTGAAACTCAGTCGCCACTCGTCCGAATTTGTATCTGTCCGGAACCGGACATCATTGATTCCCCTTTGATCAGCGAAAATGCCTTCCGCACGCTTGAAATGAAAGATCGCAATGCGTTCGGCAACGGAAATTCTCGGTCGCTCGAGGGCGTTCCACGATGACTCGGGAGGACTCTCGTGTCAACGAGTCTTTCGGGAGCACTCGGATCGGAAACGCGAAGGCGGGACAGCGAGTGTCCTCATGGACGAGTGCCTTCGGAAAAAGTGCGCCATGTGAGGCGAGTGTGCCTTAGCGGCCGGACCGTCCGATGACGGGAACGGGCGGCCAGAACACCCGAAGTTCGGCGAGGAAGCTCCGCTCGATACGTCCGATGATGGGAACCGGGGGAAAGCGAATGGCAGCCTGCCCGCGAATCGACGATCCCGCCCGGTCGGACATCTGCCTCATCCCCGACAGCCCCATCTTGGACAGGGATGAATGTGACACCTTGCCATCGGCGGCCAACACTGGCGCGGAGGCGAGAGCGAACACGAACGCGAGAACAATGAGAAACGTCATCGGAGAGTGCCTTTCGGCAAAAGGGGATCGAGCAGAAACGGCCCTCGGCTCAGAAACAATCCGACCAAGGCGATATCGAGTAACACTGTCGTCGAACCAATGTTGCGGAAGCACTGCCGTTGGCGCCGCTGACACGCGACGCCCAGCGCGGATGCTCCACGATCTCAATTGGATGTTGGTGAAACGACCAGCACAGTCGTGACAGCGTCGGCAAACCCCATTGGACCGGCGAAGCCGAAGGCCAACAGCGTGTCTTGAGAGATGGGGTTGGTGCTGGGCGGCGCCGCGGGCAGGGTCACGTCGGTGAACGTGGCCTGGCCGGCGTTAAACTCCGCCACATAAGTTGCGACTACATTACCGTTGCCAAGAACATCCAAGTAGGCAGTCGCTTTCGAGATACTCGTGTCGATGTTGCCGAATCGGTCTTCCATCGCCACAGGTACGTTGAAGGGCACGCCGGCGCCGATGAGATAGGGCCCCGCAGCAAGAGGCGCGATTCCAGCGACTCGGCCTGGCACCGAAGGAGGGCCGGCTGGATGGCGGCCAGCCGATTTCCCCGACGACGTGAACTGCGCCGCCCGTTTGTGAAGTGGTTCATCGGGATACGCCTGAGCCAGTGTCGCCATTGGGTCTCACGCATGTGATTGCATTCCTTGAAAGTTGGAGCTTGACGTCCCCATTCGCAGACTCAGGACTCGAGGTCCCTATGCAGAGCGGTCCCGGGGGTTGAAAGCAAGGCGACAGGCGCCACCCACTGGCGCCAAACGCTGGATTCTTTTTGCGGTCGCCAGATCGAAGACACCGATGGAAAGATCGGGATGCTGGACGGCAACCTGGCGGCTATCGGGACTGAAACGCGCGTCCCGGCGGCATGCTTCATCGAGGATTTTGACTGGCTTCTGTCCGGCAAATACCCCGGCGGTCTGCGAGAGTTCAGACGTTTCATTTCCGGGCAGTTTCCAGACCTGAACCCGGGCTAGCTCAGGATGCCACACGGCCAGCAAGCCATCGGGACTCAAAGGGCGTGCCGCTGACATGGTGGCTGTCCGAAGGCGGACAGGGCGCAACGAGGTGATGCGCCATTCCGGCAATTGGGTCATTTGTCACTCAATTGCGAAAACGCATGAGTTTCGCGGACAGCTGCTCCGCAGCGGGTTTTCTTCGACCACATCGTCCGCTGGAAGAAGGTCAGCGGGGCATTGGTCATTTAACGAGCAGCGGCCTGCCGCTTCGTGCGCTGCGACGCTTGCAGACCACTCACATCGTGCCGATAATCGCGCTGCATCATCGAGTCGCACTTTTCTTGTGCGTTTCATCGAAGGATCGTTGGACCGGCCGGGCCAAGGACGGGCGATGGATGTCGGCTAGGCACAGCGGCACCGGGTTATCTGGGGTGACGTCGCTTTCCTCGATGCGGCTGCAGGAAGCACGTGACCGACTCTGTTCCGTCGTCGATCACATGATCGACGGAATCGTCACCTTCGACGATGGCGGAAGTATCGAGTCGGCCAATCCAGCGGCGCAGGCAATGTTCGGCTATGCCGCCAACGAATTGGTCGCTCAAAGCGTCAAGATCTTGATGCCGGTTCTCAACAAAATGCCGCCCGAGTCTGTTGCGGCCCACCTGTTTGCGGACGGCGGACGACGTGAGATCGAGGGCCGCCGGAAGGACGACACGACCTTTCCGATCGACCTCGCCGTGAGTGAATTTCGGCATGAAGGGGGGCGATATTTCACCGCCATCGTTCGGGACATCACTGAACGCAAGCGCGGGGAAGAGAGGACTCGTTTCCTGGCGCGCTCGGCGGCTCTGCTGTCGAGCGTTGTCGACTCAGCCAGTCTCGTTGGGCGCATTGCACAGATTCCAGTGCCGCTCTTTGCTGACTGGTGCGTCGTCGATCTCCTTGGCGAAAGCGGTGAACTCCAACCGATTGCAGCCGCTCACCGGGACGAGCAGCAAGCGCAAATCCTTCGACGGCTCCAGAGGCCTCGCTCTTGCCCTCGACGATTGGGTGCGCTCGTTGCAGAAGTTGTGCGGGAGCAGCGGTCCCAATGGAGGGTACGAGCGGTCGATCCCTTTGAAGTGATCGAGCCGGCCGATCTGCAGGAACGGCAGCTTGTGTCGCAGTTAAACGGGCAGTCGATGATTTCCGCTCCTCTCACGGTCCATAATCGTACGGTGGGGGCCGTCACGTTCATCCTTTCCGATGGGTCGCGACGATACGACGCACTTGATGTCGCGCTGGCCGAGGATTTTGGACACCGAGCAGCAATCGCGATCGAAAATGCGCGTCTTTACGACCAAGCGCGGGAGGCTGATCGACTCAAGGACGAATTCTTGGCCCTGCTGGCTCACGAGTTGCGGAATCCACTGGCGCCGATTCGGAATGCAGTCGAGATCCTCAGGATGGTCGAACTGGGATCGGGCGCAGCCAAGGCGGTCAATGCGATTGACCGGCAAGCGAGCCACATGGCCCGCCTCGTCGATGATCTGCTTGATATCTCGCGGCTGATGCGGGGAAAGATTCAATTGCGGTTTGAACGAATCCAGGTTCGCGAAGCGATCGAAAAAGCGGTCGAGTCGTACGGACCGATTCTCCGATCCCGTCAGCATCGGCTTCTCGTCAGGGTTCCAAAGAAAACCCTCTGGCTGCGCGCTGATCCGGTGCGATTGGATCAAATCATCTCCAATCTTTTAAACAACGCCGCGAAGTTCACGGATCGAGGAGGGTGCATCCGGTTGACGGCGCGTGTCCAAAAAGACGACCTCCTGGTCAGTGTGCGAGATAACGGCATCGGCATTGATGCGAAGGTCCTGCCCAGTATCTTTGAACCATTCCGACAAGCCGAATCGACGCTGGAACGCAGCCAAGGGGGGCTCGGAATCGGGCTCTCCCTTGTCCGCAAGTTGGTCGAAATGCATGGTGGGACAATCCTGGCCCACAGCCAGGGGTATGGGACAGGTGCGGAGTTTATCGTCCGCCTTCCGATGCTCGAAGACGATCCGTCCTTTGCAGCAGTTTCTCATACGGGCGATGTCCAACGACCTAGTTCCGCGCTGAGCATTCTCGTTGTTGATGACAATGTGGATGCGGCCGAGATGGTGTCCAGTCTCCTCGCGCTCGAGGGCCATCGCGTCGTGAAAGTCCACGATGGACTCTCCGCATTGACTGCAGCCCAAGAACAGCGACCCGACGTCGTGCTTCTGGACATCGGCCTCCCACATCTCAATGGCTATGAAGTCGCAAGACGGTTGCGAGAGGAAGCTGGTCTTCAAGCGACCCGGATCATCGCAATGACAGGTTATGGGCAGGAATCCGATCGGAAACGCGCTCTGGAAGCCGGATGCAACGAACACCTCTCGAAACCCGTGGCACCTTCTACGCTGCGAGCGTGCCTGGCCGGAGTTCAACATTTAGATCGGCACTCGAGTCTCTGATCGCTCTCCTGAGCCGCCGGACTAGCCCGGAGCTGGCGCCATCGCTTAAACTTTGGCGTCGAGCAAACGGGTGCCTCAGACGGGCACCATCGGGCTGCCTTTGCTTGTTTCGCGACCGAATTTCGCGCAACGCAGGCGTACAGGGATGTTGATTCGTACAAGGATGTTTTTCCGTAAGTGGCTGTCGTTCTCCCGCAAACCCACCCGGTCCGTAGGTAGGCGGCGGCGAAATCGTCGCGAAGCCTGGTTCGTCCAACAGGCGATCTGCAGCGGTCTGGGCGTCGAAGCTTTGGAGTCTCGACAACTACTGTCCGCGACGGTCTTGGGCACCTCCGCGCAGGCGACCCCCCCTTTCGTGATCAAGGGACAGGTAACCAGCCCCATCACGCCTGCGGTCACCACCGGCGTGGTGCCGACCGACCCGGCCCAAATGCAAGCCGCTTACGGCGTGAATCAGATCGGTTTCAATGGGGTCGTGGGCACCGAAGGCGGCCAGGCCAGCGCCATCGAGCCTGAGGTCATCCCCGGCGTGACGCCGAGCGTTCCCAGCCTGGCCAGTTTCGGGGCTTATTCGCCGCCAAGCGCGAGCGCGCCTCCAACCGGAAGCTTGAACGAGAACAGCTCGCTGAGCTTCTCGAGCGCTAACAGCGACGCAATCTCGATCACGGATGCCGCGACCGGCGCAAACGCCGATTCGCTGACACTCTCTGTTTCGCAGGGCACGTTGACTCTCGCGTCGACCACAGGTTTGAGTTTTACGGCCGGCGCCAATGGTTCCTCTTCGTTCACGGTGAGTGGGACCGTAACCAACCTCGATTCCGCGCTGGACGGCCTCGTCTATCAGCCGACAACCCTTTACGTCGGTGCCGACTCCTTGGCCGCGTCGGTTTCCGATCCGATCGACAACCTGTCGGCTTCGACCAGCGTGTCGATCACGGTCGCCGCTTTGAACGCGCCGGCGATCTCTGCTCCGGGAAGCGGCTCTCTCGGCGAGAATGGCTCCTTGACGTTCTCCAGCGGGAACAGTAACGCGATTTCGATTACGGATACCGCGGCAGGATCAAACGCCGACTCGCTCACACTTTCAGCGTCGCACGGGACCCTGACGCTAGCCTCCTCCAGCGGCCTGAGCTTTACCAGCGGCACCAACGGGTCGTCTACGTTCACCGTGAGCGGCACGGTGACCAATCTCAATGCGGCCTTGAACGGATTGGTCTATCAGCCGACTTCTGTTTATTCCGGTTCCGATTCGTTGTCCGTTTCGGTCACGGATCCTGGTGATACGCTATCGTCTTCAACGAGCGTGGCGCTGACGGTCACCGCTTTGAGCGCGCCGGCGATCAGCGTATCCGCCTCGCCCTCGTTGACCGGAGACGGGGCGCTCGCCTTCTCGGGTGGCAGCGGCGGCGCGCTTTCTTTCACCGATTCCGCGGCCGGCGCCGACTCCGACTCGCTCTCGCAGTCGGTTTCGCAGGGAACGATGGCTCTTGGTTCCGGGACCGGGTTGAGCTTTACCG
>Ga0210390_10001281_pt1 | contig 24399 bp, 15 predicted proteins | sample IncBWH11OmetaG_FD_161050 | JGI IMG/M metagenome (GOLD analysis project Ga0210390, IMG submission 161050) | Forest soil microbial communities from Barre Woods Harvard Forest LTER site, Petersham, Massachusetts, United States - Inc-BW-H-11-O ... | reverse complement strand
CTCGGAGATGTAGATCCGCGCTCGAAGGCGGCTCAGGTCTGCAATCTCGGCCAGTTCAGTGCCCGCCGGCACATACCTTCCAACCTGGTCGCCGACTCGCGGCGTCGTTACCACCCCTCCTATGGGCGCGATGACCTGTAAGAGAGCGGCCTCAGAGGCAAAGTTGCTAGCCTGCTGGGACAGGCCGGTGCGCTCCTGTTCGGCCGAGCCGAAATCAGCGTAGTGGAGGAGGGCCGAGTTGGTCCGCCCCGTCGCAATCGCGAGCTCCGACTGGCTGCGCGCGAGCTTCGAATCCAACGCCAGGTTGCGAATCTGGATTAAAGGTGCACCGGCCGCAACCAGTTGCCCTTCATCGGCGTACACGCGCGTCACTATGCCGGGCACAAGCGCCCGCAAGGCCGCCGAGTTCGCCGGTTCAAGGACGAACCGTCCTGCGGACGAATCATGCCAAAGCGGCAGCAACGCAAAAACAACCGCGGCCGCGCAGATCGCCAACCTGCGGGCTGGCGTAAACCAGGCACGAATGCGATCTCGTTTATCCAAGTAAACAAATTTCATAAAGCTCCAGAGGGTGCGAAGCCGGCCTTGAAAGATCAGGAAAGCCGTCCCGTATTCAAAAAGGAAGCCCCAGTCTGCGCTGAAGTTGCGCGCAATGTTACCGATGAAGCTGGCAAAGACGTATAAAAACGAGTAGCTATAAAGTCCCGAAAGGATCGCGTACACGACATATCCAGGACGGCGGCGCTTGGGCACTTTCGGCACCTCTATGGGAAGGCCCCAGATGTTCCGCCTCAGCCACGACGAGAAATAGCTGGTCGAGGCCTCCTTCAGATCGGGAATACCAAGGAGATCCGTCACAATGTAGTAACCATCCAACTTGATCAGCGGGTTCCAGTTGATCAGAGCCACTGCAAATCCAGTCAGGAGGATAATGGTGTAGGCGGAATCGTGTATGGCGGTGCCGGGCGGAGTCCCCCACCAGATCGGAGTGGCCAGTGCGCAAATCATGAGTTCGGCCCAGACCCCGGAAACCGTGATCATTAACCGCTGAAAGCGATCTCCGAGCACCTCTCCCTGGGTTGTGTCTGTGTAGAAAGCTGGAGCCAGGTAAATGAGAAGGAACCCCATTGCTGGCACCCGTGCGCCGTAGTGCTTGCAGGTGAGCCCATGGCCAATCTCGTGAATGCAAAGCAACACGGAGCCGATGATCCAAAAGATGGCCACATCGAACCAGCTCTTGTGGGCGAAATTATAGAACTCCCAAGTGTCGTGGCCGACCTCGCCCCAATGGGTGATGAAAATTCCGGTGGTGAAAGCAAAGGCCAGCAGCGTCAGGACGACGAACCACGGCTTGTAAATGAAGCGGATTTTGTCGTGGAGCCAGGTCAGGAACCGGTCCGGGTTCACTGCCGGGAATGTGATCATCGACAGGTCGCCCCATCTGTTCTTTTTTTTCTGCAGCGCCCGCCTTTGGTCGGCGGTCTTCTGCATTAGCCTCACGTTCTTTTCCTGCGCCGTCTTGTACCAGAAGTTCATGCCATCGATTTCAGCGGCGAAATCTCGCATGGCTTCCTCCGAGTACTCGACCCCTTTTTCCAGGGAGTAGAGTTCGGCCACCTCAGCATAGGAGCGCTGCCCGTCGAAAAGTTGAATCAGCGACCAGCTTTCAGGTGGAAAACTGAACATCGCGTCCACCCCCGGGACGAAGGCACGAATCACCCGCTGGCCTTCTTCGATGTGCTCTTTGAATACAACCTTCGGATGCATCCGGGGATAACGCTGGCTGACCATTCGTGCCGGCAAATCCGGCAGCGCAACGTTGAGAGCCTGAGTGATGTTCATCGCAGATTTTCGAGGATAACGCTCGCATCCATACCGGGCCGGAGCGGCCCGGGCTTGCCTTCGAGTTCCACAGCAACTTCAATGGTGCTGCTGGCGGGATCAACGACAGGACTGACTTCCACAACCCTGACCTGATACTTCTGTCCGGGCAGATCGGCCGTCGTCATGGGCAGCACCTGACCTTTTTGGATTCGCCCAATGAACTTCTCCGGCAAGGTGAACCGCATGTTCAGTGGGCCTTCGGCCGTGACCCAGAACAGACGCTCGCCCTTGGAAACCTGCTGCCCCTCGCGCACGTAGCGGCGGGCGACGACGCCAGAAAACGGCGCGCGGATCTGAGTCTTCTCCAGTTCCAGTTCAAGGGAACGCTGCGTCTGGGTGTCATCGGTGAGCAATTCGCGAACCCGCCGGACATCCCAGGTTTCCGATTCCGCCTTGAACTTTGCATGCTCGAGTTGTTCGTTGCTGATGATGTGGGCATCCCACATTTTCTGGGCGCGTTCGTAGTCCGACTCCATCACCTTGGCTTCGGCTTCCCAGTTCCTCAAGTCAGCTTCCGTGCTACGGGTCTTGGCGCGTGCTGCTTCCAGGTCGGCAGTCAGCTGCCGGTCATCGATCTGTGCCAGCAGGTCCCCGGCGCGCACGTGGGCTCCCGCCTCCGAGCGCAATTCCGCGATCGTGCCATCGCGCTGCGCCAGCACGTCGAGCTGGTGTTCGACAATCAACGGACCTGAAACCGTGAAGCTGCTGTCGCTTGGCGGAACGCTCGCGACTGGAGCGGGGGCCGGTGCGCCCGTTGGCGATGGAGCTGGAGCGGCCGACACTTCCATGCCTTTCTCGGAACATGCCAACCCGGGCGCCAGAGCCGCACCGAGCAGGATCAAAGCAAAAGGATTCGGTCTTCTAGTTTGCATCGCGCACACTCCAACCACTCACACTCCAAACATTCATATTCCAAACCACGACCAGGCTCGTGAATAGATCCACAAGAATGGCTTGCGGAACAGGACGTAGCCGGCCGGATACCATCCCACCCGCACTTTACCGCGTCCTTCCATGCCCGAGCGAATTGCGCCGTCGACATTCGGAACTGCAACCCGCGCGAAGAACACGCGTGAATCGCCTTGCACCGTTCCTTTGGGACTGACCACCATCACGTCGCCGCGAAAGATTCGCGTGGGGAAGCTGTTGAGCTTGACGGAGGCGTGCTCGCCGGCGCGCAACTGGGCAGAATCCGAATCGTCGATGGCGACGTCTACGATTGCCCGCGAGGTATCGACGATTTCGGCAAAGCTGTCCCCGAACTGCAGACGCTTTCCCACCATATTTTCGATGTGGGGAGTCGCGACGAGGCCGTCGATGGGTGAACGCAATTGCGTCTTGTCCAGCAGCTCCTGGTCCCTGGCCACTTCCGATTTCCAGAAGTCCGCCTGAATGCGTTGCACCCCGGCTTCGCTGCCATCATTTCCAGCCAGAGAGCGGTTCATCTGCAGCAGAGCCATCTGGTACTTTGCCTGGGCCTGAGCGAGCACCGAGCGGGAATCCCAATCCGCCAGGGTCGCGATGACTTGGCCACGGGTGACGTGGTCCCCTTCGCGAGGGTACACCTTGCTCACCACTCCCTCTACTTCGGGCTGAATCTGTGCCGAATGCAAAGGAGCCACGACTGCATCTCCATCCACCCGCAACGGCAAGGGAACCGCTGCCAGGAAGAGCAGGACGGCAGCTGCTGCAACGACAGTCAAGGTCCTGCGGCGTTTCCCCATGGCCATAAACTTCCGCTTCTTGGCCAGCACCGGCTGAAGCACAGAAATGAATGGAACTTCCTTGTACATTTGCGCATTGCGCAGCGCCACGGTCGCCTGCCCGGCGAGCACCTGCAGGATCTCGATATGAGCGGGTGAAAGGAAATCTGGATCCGCGCTTTCAAGACCAAGCACGCCGACCCGACCCGTATCGTCGGTGAGGGGGATGGCGTAGAACGCCCGCATCCCCGAAGTCGCGAAGTAACTTTGGAATTTGGCTCGGGTTTCTTCCCGCGCGGCGTCAACTTTGTCGCCATGCTGCCGAACGTGCACCACTTCTTCGGAAAGCATCGTCCAGCGCAGGAGATCGTTAAGTGGTGCAACGTCCGGGGCCCCGGCATCGACCTGTGTGACGCCGGTGATAGCGCTAAGTTTGTATTTTCCGCCGTGCTCAAGAGCGACAGCAGCGCGCTCGTAGGGGATGACCGCTTGCGGCGCGTTGACGATGGTCTGCAAAACGCGTTCCAGGTTCAGAGTGGAGGTGATCTCGTGGCTGACGGTGACCAGCATTTCGAGGATCTCCACTTTGCGCTCAGCCAACAGGAGGCTGGCATTGCGAAGAGCGATGCTTCCGGTTTCGTTCAAACTGCTGAGGGCGAACAGGTCATCTTCATCAAAAGGCTTGCCGTCGAGAGGATTCACCGCTTCCACTACGCCGACCAAGGATTCTTTATCGAGCAGGGCGGCGACCACGACTGACTCGACCCGTCCCTCTTCTATATTCAGGTTGCGGCGCAACAGTCGTTCGTCCTCGGGATCTGCAATCAGCACCGGTTCCCCGTTGTCGGAGACGTCGCCGGCGATTCCTTCGCCTCCTTTTTGCGTCATACCTTGCCTGGTAGTTGGATCGTGGCCTGCCTGATGCATGAGCAAAAGGTTGCCATCGCCTTGCACCATCCACACGTTGACCGCCCGGCACTCGAGCGTCTCGCAAATCTTCGATCCAATCAGGGGAACGAGTTGATCCATCTCGATGGTCGAGCTGAAAACCTTCTCGATGTCGTAGAAGTGGGTGAGGCGGGTGATGGATGTGAGGGAGTGGTGGCGCTCGAGTTCATACTGCCGGGCGGCCGTCAGTGCGGGACCGGCAACCTCGGCCACACTTTGCAGGATGTCGAGGTGGGCTTCCGCCAGCGGCTCATCGAAGCTGAGAATCTCAATGGCGCCGATCAGGGTGCCGTTGCCCACCAGTGGAAGATAGGCCAGAGAGTGCAAGGTTTTGCGGACATTGAGATGAGCGTAGTGCTCGCGGATGAGGCTTCTGCCGGCTAGCAGCAGCGGTTTGCGGCTGGCTGCGAGGATGCCGAGAGTTCCCGCATCAAGGGGAACCGTTTCATCCGGTGCGGCATCACCAACCGTTCCGCACACGGTCCAGACTTCTCCCTCATCGGTCTCCGAGACCATGTAGACGTTGACGGCGGAGGCGGGTAACAGAGAGCCGACGTCGCGCGCAACCGTGCGCGCCCTGGGAGCAACCTCTTGTGCCTCCAGAAGGCGCACCGATATCGCAGCAATGTCGAGAACCAGATTGGGGCTCTGAGTTGCCATGAAGCTCGCTGAGGAATACCAAAATACTCTTATTGAGCCCTGGGGGAGGCAGAAGCCCAAACTTGCAAATTCGCGGAGCTTCTTCTAAGTTGAGCGTGCACTTTAACAGAGGGTCGGGAGGCTGTCAACGCATTCTACCCCCAGCCCGTGCCCTGATCATTTGAGGTGAGACCACTTTGGAAATCGAACTTCGCAGTTTAGGGCAGGTGAAGCTGGTCAAGTTGCGTGGCAAGCTAAGTCTGGGCGATGCGGTCGATCGCTTCCGCGGAACTTTGGACGATCTGATGGGCAGCGGCGACACGCGCATCGTGCTCGATCTGAGCGAAGTTCCCTGGATCGATTCCAGCGGAATCGGTTTGCTGGTCAAGATCCTGACCAGTGCCAAACAGCGAGGCGGATCGATCAAGCTGCTTAATCCTTCGAAATTTACCGTCCAGACGTTGAAGATGATCTGCCTGCTGGATCTGTTCGAGATTTTTCAAGACCAGCAACAGGCCGTCGCTTCATTCGGGTAGTTCTTCAGCTCGCCTCTATTGCATTACCCGACGACTGTCATCCTGAGCGGAGCCGTTTTTCAGGCGTAGCGAAGAGCCGGCCCTGAGCGAAGTCGAAGGGATCTCCCGCTTAACCGGCGCAGCGCGCAAGCCAAACTGCACCACTACCAGCAGAATCATTTGCTGGAATAATCTTCACAACTGCGAGAGAATAATAGTGTTGTATCGGGCGGGCAGTGAGCCTGGCATCCGACGACCGTGTGACCCCTGTGACCGCATTCAGCGGTCAGCACTGCAATCCGCGTACTTTTATGGAGACATTACGTTCATGGCCACTACTACGATAGAGGTTGAGACAGCTGCGGGCAGCCACAAGCATGCCCGGCTGGAGCGCTGGGTCGAAGAAGCGGCGCAGATGTGCAAGCCCGACCGGATTCACTGGTGCGATGGTTCGCCTGAGGAGTACCGGGCGATGCTGCGGCTGCTGGTGCTCACCGGGACCGCGATCCCGCTGGATGAAGCGAAGCGGCCCAATAGCTACCTGGTCCGCTCGGATCCGGCCGATGTAGCCCGTGTCGAAGACCGCACCTTTATCTGCTCGCGAACTCAAGAAGAGGCTGGACCGACCAATAACTGGGAGGATCCGGCGAAGATGAAGCAGAAGCTGAACGGATTGTTCGCCGGTTCGATGACGGGCCGCACCATGTTCGTGGTTCCGTACAGCATGGGTCCGATCGGGTCATCGATTTCAAAAATCGGAGTAGAAATCACCGACTCGCCCTACGTCGTCGTCAGCATGCACATCATGTCTCGCGTGGGAAGCCACGTGCTCGATGCGCTCGGGGCTGACGGAGAGTTTGTGCGCGGGCTGCATTCCATTGGCGCGCCCCTCGGGCCAAATCAGCCCGACGCGACATGGAATTGCAACAAAGAGCACAAGTACATCTGCCATTTTCCGGAGACCCGTGAGATCTGGTCGTTCGGTTCCGGATATGGCGGCAACGCATTGCTCGGGAAAAAGTGTCATGCGCTGCGCATCGCCTCAGTGCAGGCGCGGGACGAAGGCTGGATGGCCGAGCACATGCTGATTCTGAAACTGACCAGCCCATCTGGCCAGGCAAAATATTTTACCGGCGCCTTTCCTTCGGCTTGCGGCAAGACCAACTTGTCGATGATGATCCCAACCCTTCCGGGCTGGAAGGTGGAGACCATCGGAGACGACATTGCCTGGATGAAATTCGGCGCGGATGGCCGGCTTTACGCCATTAATCCAGAGTATGGCTTTTTCGGCGTGGCGCCCGGCACCAGCATGACGTCGAATGCCAACGCCATGCAGATGATGACCCGGAATTCTATCTTCACCAATTGCGCCGCGACCCTGGACGGCGACGTGTGGTGGGAGGGGATGACCGAGCAGAAGCCGGCCAAGTTAGTGGACTGGCTGCGTCGGCCCTGGACTCCGGCCTCCGAACGGAAAGCAGCGCACCCCAATGCGCGTTTCACTTGCGCCGCATCGCAATGCCCCGTGATCGCGCCCGAGTGGGAAGATCCGAGAGGCGTGCCCATCGATGCCATCCTCTTCGGCGGGCGGCGCGCGGGGATTGTTCCTCTGGTCACGGAAGCCTTCAATTGGCAGCACGGCACTTTCCTGGGCTCAACCGTGAGCAGCGAGACGACTTTCGCAATCACTGGCAAAGAGGGACGTCTGCGCCGCGACCCCATGGCGATGCTGCCGTTTTGCGGTTACCACATGGGAGATTATTTCGCGCACTGGCTCAACATCGGAGCGCGACCCAGTGCTTCGAAATTGCCGAAGATTTTCTACGTCAACTGGTTCCGCCAGAATAAGAATGGCAAATTCCTGTGGCCGGGTTACGGGGAAAACAGCCGCGTCTTGAAATGGATCTTCGAGCGCTGCGACGGAACGGTTCATGCGAACGAGACCCCAATCGGGCGGATTCCAGAGGTCGCCGACCTTGACACTACGGGACTGGACATCAAGGGCGCCAATGTGGAGGAATTGCTCAGCGTCGACATCGAAGGCTGGTTGGCCGAAGTGCCGTCGATTAAGGAGCACTTCGCCCAGTTCGGCAGCCATCTTCCCGAGGCATTGAATCTTGAAGTGAAGGCGCTCGAAGAGCGCCTGCGCGCCGCGAAGTAGCGCCGGTGTCCTGCCAGCCAAACGGCGGGCGAATGCCCGCTGGATTTCCCCACCCTCGGTTGCTTGACCAGGGCTCTTGAGCAGGCGCGGGTGGTAGAATGCCGCCTGCTGGGAGCCAAATGAAAATCCCTACTAGTGTGAATCGCGCGTCCCGCGCGCTGGTTGCGTCGTTAATTCTGGTGTGTCTGCCCCTACTGGCGCAGGAACAACACAACCCAGAGCCGCCGAAAGCTGTGGACTTGACCTGGGGGTTGAAGATTCCGATGCGTGATGGGGTCAAGCTGAACGCCACGGTATACCGTCCGAAGGATCAAAAAGAAGGGCTGCCCGTGATTTTCGAGCTGACCCCTTACATCAGCGACAACTATCACGGTCGAGCCTATTACTTTGCGCAACATGGCTACGCGTTTGCCCTGGTCGATGTGCGTGGGCGCGGAAATTCTGAGGGACAGTTCGACCCATTCCAGCAGGAGCCGCAGGATGGCCACGATGTGGTCGAGTGGCTGGCTACGCAGCCGTGGTCGAACGGCAAAGTGGCGATGTGGGGCGGTTCCTACGCCGGCTATGACCAGTGGCTGACGTTGCGGGAGTTTCCGCCTCACCTGGCTACCATCGTCCCCGCGGCCGCAGCCCACGCGGGCGTGGATTTCCCCATGTTTAAGGGCATCTGGGGACCGTATGACATGCAGTGGTTGACGTTCACCAGCGGAGTGACGTCGCAGCAGAATCTATTTGAGGAATCGTCGTACTGGATCGAAAAATTCCGGGAACTCTATTTGAGCCACCGTCCCTATAAAAATCTCGACAAGATTGCTGGCGATGACGGCACCGTGTTCCAGAAATGGATCGCCCACCCAGCGTTCGACGCGTACTGGCAAAAGCTCGACATTAGCTCCGAGCAATATAAGAAGATCGCTATCCCGATCCTGACCATTACCGGTGACTACGACGGCGACCAGGCCGGCGCCATGACGTATTACCGCGATCACATGAAATACGGAACCGAAGAAGCCAAGGCGAAGCATTACTTGATCATTGGACCCTGGGACCACGCGGGCACACGTACTCCGAGAAAGGAAGTGGGCGGCTTGACCTTCGGGGATGCCAGCATGCTGGACATGAATGAACTGCATGTTGCCTGGTACGACTGGACGATGAAGAACGGTAAGCCGCTGGAGTTTCTCAAGAAGCACGTCGCCTATTACGTGACAGGCGCCGAGCAGTGGAAATATGCCGACAGCCTGGAAGCGGTTTCGAATGCGAAGAGAATCCTGTATCTGAATTCCAGCAACGGAGAGGCGAACGACGCTTTCCACTCGGGCAGGCTGAGTGAAGACAAACCCGCCACCGCAAAGCCCGATCAATATGTTTACGATCCCCTCGACGTGCGGCCAGCGGAACTCGAAAAGGAAGACATCAAGAACAACATCACCGACGAACGATATGCTTTGAATTTATTCGGCGACGGCGTGGTGTATCACAGCCAACCCTTCACCGAAGACACCGAGATCAGCGGCTTCGTGAAGCTGGTGGTGTGGATGTCGATGGACGTGCCCGACACCGACTTCAGCGTGAACCTGTACGAGATTATGCCGGATGGCAAGAGCATCCAACTCACGGGAGACCAGATACGCGCGCGCTACCGCGATTCTGCCGTCACCGAGAAACTGGCTAAGCCAGGAGAGATCTACCGTTACGAATTCAGCGGGTTCACATTTTTCTCACGACGGATTGCGAAAGGGAGTCGACTGCGGCTCGTGCTGACCTCCCCGAACAGCATCTACACCGAGAAAAACTACAACAGCGGCGGCGTGGTGGCGGAGGAATCCGGGAAAGATGCGCACACCGCGCATGTCACGCTCTATCACGACGGCGATCACCCGAGTTCGCTGGAGCTGCCCCTGGTGAAATAGCAAAGCTGGGCGCAACACACCTTGGCTCGATGTCCCATCTCGGCGTCACCCTGAGCGCAGCCGTACTTCAGGCGGAGCGAAGAGCCTGTCCTGAGCGGAGCCGAACGGATCTCCCGCGCCTCGGCGGTGTCGCGTCAGCATCCGCACCTCTCGCCGCACAGCTTCATGCGGAAATCCACAAGCCCATTGTGATATCTAACCTTGCCGGCTCAATTCAAATCAGCGATCATGGTCGAGGCCGTGACGGTTGGGTGAACCCGTATCGCCGCGCCCCTAAGTCCTTTGCTTCACGGATTTTAGTATCTAAGTTCTTTGATATCCGAATTTTGCCGAGAATTTCTTGCTAACGTGGTGATTCCATTAGACCCCAGGGGGGAGGGGGTATCGAAAGCGGACCCCGCAGCACACCTCAACAGCGCCCGAATCAACCAGTCGCGCTGAATTTATTTTTGAAAGGAATTCACAGGCAAGGCCAAGCCTCGCGACATGCCATTTTTCGTTGCGCCACCGCCGCCTTTTGATATAGTTCCCCCCTATCATGGCGTCTTCCGCTACAGACGAAACAACGCACCCCACAGCGACCGCGTCTGCGCCCCTAACTCGAAATCAAATTCGCGGCTTCTGGGCGGCGTGGGGCGGCTGGACGCTCGACGGCATGGACTCGGTCATCTACGCGCTCGTGCTCGTGCCCGCAGTCCGCGAATTGCTGCCCCGGTCCGGCATCGCCGCCACCAAAGGCAACATCGGCTACTACGGATCTCTGCTGTTTGCGCTGTTCCTGATCGGCTGGGGACTGGCCTTCCTATGGGGTCCGGTTGGAGACAAGTTCGGCCGAGTGCGCACCCTGATGCTGACTATCGTCTGGTATTCGGTGTTCACGTTCCTCAGCGCCTTCGTCACCAGCGTGTGGCAACTGGCTGTTCTGCGGTTGCTGGCTGGGATCGGCATTGGCGGAGAATGGGCCATGGGCGGTACATTCGTGGCCGAAGAATGGCCCGAGCATCGCCGCCGAATGGGCGCCGGGTTCATGCATACCGGCTACTACGTCGGTTTTTTTCTCGCGGCGCTGGCCAACTACGGAATCGGCAGCCACTATGGCTGGCGTTCCATGTTTATTGTCGGTGGTCTACCGGCCCTGGTGCTGGCGTGGGTTCGCCATGGCGTTGTGGAACCCGCAGCCTGGAAAAACAAAGAGAGTGTGGTCCGGTCGTGGTCAGTCTGGCGTCCTTTTGCGATTCTGTTTTCGCCCTCCTGGCGTCGCCGCACTGTCGTCAACGCCTTACTGATGCTGGCTTCCATCTGCGGTCTGTGGGCCGGAACCGTCTACGTTCCCGCAGCGATAACTGCTCTTGCTGAAGCGGCGGGACACGTCGGCCCGGCAGCCGCGCAACTGGCTTCGTGGGGCGTCATGCTGGTTTCGTTTGCTACGATTCTCGGATGTCTGGCGATGCCTTGGCTGGCGGAACGACTTGGCCGGCGCGGCGCGCTCGCGGTTTTCTTTACGCTGATGATGGTGTTTATCGCGCTCACCTTCGGCAAGGTGTTCTACCTTGGGGCCGGCGCGTTGCCGTGGTTTTTCGCCTGTCTTTTCTTTCTCGGCTTCGGCGGAGCTAACTTCGCCGTCTACACTCTCTGGCTGCCCGAACAATATCCCACAGAATGCCGCGCCAGTGCGTTCGCTTTCTCCACTTCCTTCGCGCGATTCGGGGGCGCAGGCATTACGTTTCTGGTGGGAAGCGGCGTGCGGCATTACGGATCGCTCGGCACACCGGTCGCAATCACTTCGATTGCCTTCGCGCTCGGACTGCTCCTGCTTCCATTTGGCGCGGAAACGCGCGGCCAACGTTTGCCGGGTTAAGCGCCACGTAAAAGTGCGCTAAGCTGATTCGCAGTTGCCACGCGTGTGTTGCAGTCCTTAAGCGGGGAGGCCAACCTTGCGGCGCAGCTGCTACCACCAGCTACGCCGCGGTTCTTGCCCCGTCGGCCTTGGGCGGGCTGGGAACGCGAAGTCGGCTTTCGGATTCCTCGACAGTGCGGTGTGCCAAAGGCTTCAGCCAGAGCAAGGCCATGAACGCGGCGACGACATCGCAGACAATCATCGCCCAGAAGACTTTCGTCCAGGAACCGGTCTTGGCAAACAACCACGCGGCACCCGGCCCTGCAAAACCGGCAGCCACTCCTTTCGCGGTATACACGATTCCATAATTGGTGGTCGCCCACTTGTTTCCGTACAGGTCGCCCGTGATGGCGGGGAATAAGGAAAAAATGTTGCCCCACGCGAAAAAACACAGACCTGACAGCGCCACAAACCAGACCGGGCGGTTGATCAGTTGGAGCAGCGCAAACACCGCCGCCGCCTCCAGGATGAAGGCAACGAAGATGGCGTTCTCGCGGCCAACGTGGTCCGAAACCCATCCCCAGAAGGGGCGCGTCAACCCGTTTAGAATGCGGTCGACCGTGATCGCCAGCACCAGTGCCGTCATGCCAAAGGCGACAACCACGTTATCCACGTGGTACGAAGAAGCCATCGGGTTGAGCTGTGCTGTAACTACGAGACCACCGAAAGCCAGCATGGTCATCATCACATAGATGACGTAGAAAGACGGCTGACGGAGCATTTGCAAAGGCGTCATGCTGACCGTCGAAGTGTTGACTTTGGCTCGGATTTTGGCTTCTTTCTCCTTCCAGTTCGGCGGCGTCCATCCCACCGGCGGCCTGGCCAGAAAGAGTGAAGCGAGCAACACCACAAAGCCCTGGATAATTCCCCAGACGATGAATGTATGTTGGTAGCCGTCGGTTTTCAGCATCGCAGCGATTGGAGCGATGGTGGTTGCGGTGCCGATTCCGAAAGCTCCGGCCGTCAGGCCCACGCACAGCCCGCGATAGTCAGGGAACCATTTCAGTGCGTTCCCAATGGCTCCGCCATAGACGACGCCAGCGCCGATTCCGCCCACGCCATACCAGAAATAAAGCGCGTTTATGGTTTCGGCCCGGCCGGAGCCGATCCAGCCCAATCCGATCATGATCGCGCCCGCGCCCAGCATTAATCGAGGGCCGATAACATCCACCAGGAATCCTTCAAAAGGTACGAGCCAGGTTTCAAGCGCGACGAATAAAGTGAAGGTCCACTGCACAGCCACCAGCGTGACGTGCAAATGGGCTTGTATGGGTTTGGTGAAAATAGTCCAGGCGTACTGCAGGTTGGCAATCGCCATCATGGCGACGATGCCGGCGATTAATTGCACCCATCGATTGGGAATGCGCGAAGGGTGGATAAGGGAGGCTGGTGAGACGGTGGATGCAGCCATGGCGATACCTCCGTGAGGTACGTCGGACTTCACGTCAGACGTTAACAACGCACGCTGAACTTCGCAAGCGAAACCTGCCGCGTTCCCGTCACTTCATTTCGCACGATGGCGCTCTCAGCTAACCTCGCCAGCCAACATCTCTAGCTGGACGGCGGGGCGTCGGCCTCCACTTCTGTGCGGAACGGGATCACGCCGGGAACCAGCCACTTTTCCCACATCTCATCGATTTTACTTTGGAAGTAATCGATGTCGTCGTTGGTGAAGTGGGCGAATCTTCCTTGCTTCAGCAAGTAATCCCGTACGGGCTGCCTCTGTATCTTCTTCGAGGCAATCTGCTGCGTCCTGCCGGTAAGTTTTAGCACGCCGTCTTCCACTTCATAGAGCGGCCAAATGCCAGTATTGACGGCTAATTCGCCTAGTTCGTGGGAGATGTAAGGATCGTAATCCCAACCCTTTGGGCAGGGATCGAGCGAGTGAATGAACGTGGGACCGCCGATGGCCAAAGCCTTGCGCATGGAATTCATGGCCGCCAAGCCGTAGGACATGCAAACAGTTGCAACATAGCGGCAAGTGGGATGGCCCGCTGCCATCATCCCCGCCATATTCTTTTTCCAGCGGCGATGCATGATCCTCTTTACCTTCCCGGGTGTGCTGAACGTGGTATTCGCGCCCCAAGGCGTGCTCCCTGAAAGTTGTATGTCAGTATTCGCGTATGACTCGTTGTCATACATCAAAATGAGGCAGTTGTAGTCGGGATGCGTGAGCGTGGCTGAAATCGCTCCCACGCCCATGTCGGCTCCGCCGCCGTCGCCACAAAATGCGATCACGTTGATGGGCTCCTGCTTCATCTTTCCCTTACGCATGAGCACCTTCAGCGCCGCAGACGCGCCCAGAGCCGCCGAGCCGCTGCTGCCCAGTTGTGTATGCATCCAGGGAAGCACCCAGGAGGTGCTGTAGTACGTGGTGTTCGCCACGTACATACATCCCGTGCTGCCGAGCACGATGGTGCGCGGGCCGGCGGCCTTGGCCATCATCTTCATCACCAGCGCCGACTCACAACCTTGGCAGGTTCGGTGGCCGGAAGTGAAGTACTCTTCCAGCGGAATCTTCTTAACCGCTTTGAACGGATCTAATTTCTGGGTCGGATCAATCTGTACGTAAGTATCCATAATTCTTCATCCTCTCTGAGGTCTGCGAAAATCAGCAAAAGCGGATTACTCTCGCAATCCGATCCATTGAGTTAAGGGCTGCGCTTTTCCATCTGCAGCGTTGTAGACGGCATCGGCCATCTTCTGCACATCAGGCACGGTGACTTCGCGCCCGCCGAGCCCGCAAATAAAGCCCACCACCGGCGGCTTCTTGCCCGGTCCCGGATACAGTGCATGCCGAACCTCGCCGGCCAGTACGCCTCCGAGGTACGGGGAGCCGAAAGAGTAGTCGCGATCGATTACGCCGACCGCGGCAAAGCGTTGCAGAGACTTCGACAATTCTTCCGCGGCAAAAGGACGAAACCAACGCATGCGCACAAAGCCAACCCGCTTGCCTTGCTTGCGCATCTCGCGGATCGCCACCTTCACCGAGATTGACAGCGTTCCCATCCCCATGAGAACGATATCGGCATCGTCGGTCATATACTCCTCGAAGAACGGATTGCCATACGAGCGGCCGAAGATGCGCTCGAAATCGGCATAAGCTTCCTTGATCACGCCCGGAGCCCGCTCCATGGCGGCATAGTTCTGGCGGCGAATTTCCATCACCCAGTCTTCGTTGCCCTGCGGCGCCACGGTAATGGGGTTGTCGGGATGAAGCAAAAGATCTGCGCGATCGTATGGCGGCAGGAACTCGTTAACCTGCTCTTGCGATGGAATCTTGACCAGCGCCTGGGAGTGGGTCAGAAACGCGCCGTCGCAACTGATGGCGAGTGGCAGGAAGATACGACGATCCTCAGCCACACGATAAGCGATGAGGGCCGTGTCCAGAGCCTCTTGCGCATTGTCCACCCAAACCAGCTGCCAGCCCAGATCGCGGACGGCCAACGCGTCGTTGTGCTCAACGCCGAAGGCGCCAGGGTCATCGAGCGCCCGGTTTCCGACCATGGCGATCATAGGAATGCGTAGCGCAGGCGTTACCGTCAGCGCTTCCATGGCATACATCCAGCCGACACCGCTCGACCCGCAGAACACGCGCGCGCCGCACGCCGAAGCGTGCTTTACGATTTCAAACTGCGAGTGTTCACCTTCGGCGACGATATACTCGCAATCCATTTCGCCGTTCGCCACCAGCTTGCAGACGTACTGCATGACGGTATCGTAGGGGCGGATTGGATACGCCGTGATCACGTCAACGTCGGCCAGCTTGCAGGCAACTGCAATGGCCTCGCTACCGGTGATTAAAGCGGTTTCTTCAATTTTCTTTTTCTGCTCTTCGATTATCGTAGCCACTGCCATGACGGACTCTCCTCGTAAAGGGCGCTATGAATGATGGTTTATTTTCCCTGCGCGATCTCGAGCATTTCGGGAATCTGCTCCTCGTATTGCCCGCGATAGCGGAACCCGTGGGAGCGTTCCGGGGGATGTTTGATCTTCTCCTCAAGCCACACCTTGTAACCGTCTTTGTCTTTACGCCAATCTTCCCACTGGCTGCTGTTGTCTTTGAATTCCGTTTCATTCACCATCGTCACGCATTCTTTGACCGGGCACACCGCTTCGCAAACGCCGCACCCACAGCAGGCCTTCATGTTGGCGTCGTACAAGCCTTCCGGGGTCACATCGAAACAGGAGTCCGGACACTGCAGCCAGCACAGGGTGCACTTGATGCAGGTATCGAAATTCACCACCGGCCGCATGGTTCGTGTACTGAACTTCAGGAACGTCGGATTGCGGTCGGGCTGGAATCCGCCGTGGGCGTGTGATGTCGGATCGTCCATCTTGTGTCCCGCAGGAATGCTGGGGATGGCAATGCCTTCGCCCATTTCGTGCCACTTGGGCAAATCGAACTTGTAGGGCACTTCAGGATTGCCTTGGTCCGGAGTGACCGTGATGCTGGTGGTGCGTTCGTAGGACTTGGCGGCCGAAGTAGCTTTCAGTTCATCGTGCCACTCGTCAACGATGGCTCTCTGAACGGATTTCAGGCTGAACAGCTCGGGAAGAATCTTAGCGACGGCGCCCAGAATGCGAACGTCGGTGTGATCGTCTTTGTAAACCCACAAGCCGGAGAAGCTGACCGTGCCCTTAAGGATCGACAGTTGATAAGGGGTTTCCTTGCGGTGAGCCATGCCGATGATGGCTTCCGGGCCCTCGCGCGAGGTCACGATCAACGTGCCGCCTGGCTTCAACAAACGATTCACCGGTTGCAGACCGTACCAGGCCCACGACTCGACGCCCTTGCATAGCGTGTCATCCACGCAAATCGTCACGTCGACTTCCTTGGGCTCGTACTTCGCCATCCCTTCCTGCAGGGTCTGTTCGTCGGTAGCGACGATCGCGAAGCCTTTCGCGGGAATTCCGTTGCGTTCGGGACTGTCCCCGTAACGGCCGAAAGAGATGCCCACTTTGCCTTCGTGATGGGCGGCCAGCACGATCGCCCGGCTAAGCCTGCCCGCCATAGTTTTTTGGAAGATGCCTCTATAGATGATCTCGATTGCGAATAACCGACCCATGACAAACCCTCCGTTGAATAGAACTCGTTCCTCTACAATTTGTTGAGTACGATCTCTTCCACATCTTCAATGTGCCGCCGCATGGCAGCCTTGGCAGCTTCGGCATCGTGACGCTTGATGGCAGCCAATATCCGCTTGTGGCCGGCGAGCGATTTCTGCGCGCGCCCCTCCACCTGCAGCGAGCGTTCCCGCGTATCGCGTAGCAGATCCATAAGAATGTCGAGCACTTTCAGCACAACACTGTTTCCAGAAGCGAGGGCAATGCTGTAATGGAATTCCGTATCCTCGGCGACCGCAGCATCGCCTTGCGCCTGCTTTTCCTGTTGCCGTGCCAGAATTTCTTCCATCTCGGAAATTTCTTCCGGAGATGCATGCGTGGCCGCGCGTGCGGCCAGCGGCGGCTCGAGCATCCTGCGAAAATCCAGAAGTTCGCTGACCAGTTCCTGCCGGCGCTTCAGGGCGTCGGAAAAGGGATTCACCAGCGAGTCAGCGGAAACTTCGCGAACGATGGTCCCAGCCCCTTGACGCGGCTCAACCAAGCCCATCAGTTCCAGGCCTCGAATCGCATCCCGGATGGAACTGCGGCTCACGCGAAGCGTCTCCGCCAGTTCACGCTCCGACGGCAGTTTGTCGCCAGGCTGCAGCTTTTTCAGAATGAGGCGCTCGATCTGCTTAGCGACTTCCTCATAGACTTTGTTCCTGCGGACAACTTCGAAGTCGGATTTGAGCGCTGTGGACAACGTAAATCTCCAAGTGGTCCGATAAGTGGACCAGCCAACGCAGGGAGTATACGCCCGTTGTCAAGGCCCGAGCAAATATTTTTGTGGCAGGGATGAAAAAGATCGATGCAGCAAAGGTCAGCGGGATTGCTGAGCGCTGCCTTGGGCCAGCAATTTTGTGCAGTTGTAGACTGTGCGAGTGCAGGTCATCGGAAGTCCCACGCGCTCGCCTAACTCGACAACCGAGCCCACCAGAGCCTCCAGTTCCATGGGCCGGCCGGCCTCGAGATCCTGCAGCATCGAGGTCTTGTGCTCGCCAACTTTTTCCGCGCCGGCGATTCGCTGATCGATGGAAATGGGCAGCTCCATCCCCAACTTGTTGGAAACGGCTTCCACTTCCTGCATGATGTTTCTGATGACCGAAGCCGCGCCCGGATCGCGGGCGATCTGGACTAACGTGGCGCGCGTGAGTGCACTGACCGGGTTGAACGACGCGTTGCCCAGAAGCTTTACGAAAATCTCGTGCCGGATGCGAGTGGTGACCGGGCATCGAAAGCCGGAGGCGACGAGGGCCTCGGCAATCGCCCGGATGCGATCGGAGCGTGAACCGTCTGGTTCGCCCAGCGTAATGCGGTTGCCCTCGATGTGCTGAATCACGCCGGGTGCCGGAATCTCAGTCGCGAAGTAAATGATCGACCCAACCACGCTTGGAGCCGCGATTGCCGCTGAAATCACGCCACCGGGGTCGACACGCTCCAGGCGCAGTCCTTCGTACTCACCACCGAAACCCTGAAAATACCACCACGGAATTCCATTCTGCGTGCTGACGACGGTGGTATCCGGACCCAGAACCGGCTTCAACTGCGGCGCAAGTTGCGGCAGGGCGTGAGCCTTCACGCCGAGAAAGACAACGTCGACAGGCCCCACCTCTTCGAGCGAGCCCGCGATGGGGGGACGCGCCACGAAATCTCCCTCGCTGCTTTTCACCTGCACGCCGTGCTCCTGCAAGGCGCGAAGATGCGGGCCGCGCGCAAAGAGCGTGACGTCGAACCCGGCCTGCGCCATGCGCGCGCCGATGTAGGCGCCGATTGCGCCCGCCCCCGCGATCAGGAATCTCATGCTTGTTCGCCCAAGTCGTTCATCCACGCCGGCTGTTCCCCTGTTGATCATCCACGAGCGCAGTGGCGACGGCGCGGCGGCGAATTTTTCCCGTGGCCGTGGTCGGAATACTCTTCACCAGATAAATCTTCTTCGGACATTTGTACTCCGCGAGCAATTCGCGGCAGTGTTTTATGAGCACCGATTCGGTGGCGCCATGCGGCTCGTGCAAAACCACGGCGGCAGCGACTTCCTCTCCGAGTGTGGGATGGGCGCAGCCAAACGTTACCGCAGCTGCGACCGCGGGATGGCGCAGCAGAATCTCATCGACCTCATGAGGCGCAATGTTCTCGCCACCGCGGATGATGATGTCCTTGATCCGGCCCGTCAGGTGCAGGTAACAATCGTCGTCGAGAAAGCCCTGGTCGCCGGTGCGAAACCATCCGTTCACAAACGCGCGGGCGTTGGCTTCGGGATTGTTTTCGTATCCCCGAAACACGTTCGCGCCCTGGATGGCAATCTCGCCGCGCTGATTATTTTCCAGAGAGTTGCCAGCTTTATCCATGATCCGGACGCGAAGCCCGGCGCCCACTCCCACCGATCCCGCCTTGCGATGGCGCGGCGGCAGCGGATTCGACGTCATCTGATGCGAAGCTTCGGTCATCCCGTACGCTTCAACAAATGGGACACCGAATTCGTTTTCAATCTTGTGAATCAGTTCCGGCGATAAGGGCGCGCTGCACGACCGGATGAAGCGCAACGTGTCAGCTTCCGCAGGCTTGTGGTGAGTGCGGGCCATTAGAAGCTGATGCATCGTGGGCACTCCCGAATACCATGTGACACGATGTTCCCGCACCGTCCGCCAGAAAGAAAGCGCGTTGAACTTCGTCGGAACTACCACGGCGCCTCCGGAAAGCAAAGTAGCCATGGTGGAAGCGATCAAGCCATGAATGTGGAACAGCGGCATGATGCACAGCGAAACATCCTCCTCGGAAAGCGAGTAGGTGTTCGCGATGTTTGCCGAGGAAACCGCCAGGTTGAAATGCCGCAAGGGAACCCGCTTGGGTTTTCCCGTGCTTCCGCTGGTGTGCAGGATCAACGCAATGTCGTCCGCCGTAGGGCTAGTCGCGGTAGCCCCGACAGGCGCACCCGTCAGGTGCACGTTGCCTCCCTCATTCATCTCCACCGAGAACACTGGGATCTTGCGGTCCGCGGCCGCGGTGCGAACGAACTCTGCACCCACTGGGGGACAAAGCAGAACCCGGGCATTGGTGTCGCCCAGAAAAAAATGAAACTCCTCATACGGATACGCCGGATTCAAAGGGGCTGCCTTGCCCGCAATCGATGCCGCCAGAAAGCTCACGATTGCGGGCAAACCATTGGGTAATGCAATGGCCACGGCGTCGTCGCGGCGAATGCCGGCTGAAGCCAAAGCGTTCGCCATCTCGAGAACCTGCCGCCGCAGCGAATCATAGGTGACGTGGAGGTTGAGCTCGGGAACGATAATCGCGGTGTGACTGTCGGCGAAATGCAAAACGTCAAGTAGCGTGTCGACTGACTTCAGAGTCATGCTTCGTGGCCTCTACCTCCAGATCTTTTTGACTGAACAGGACAGACCGAGGACTAACTCGAATAGCCCGCTGCGCTCAAGGCCGTTTTGAATTCTTTGAGGAAAAACTGCACATTATCTTCGGTTGCCAACGGTCCCATCACCCCGATGCGGAAGACTTTGCCGGCGAGCGGTCCAAAACCGCCGGCGATTTCAATCCCCGGACCATCCAACAGAAGTTTGCGCACCTTGGCCTCGTCAACTCCAGCGGGCACGCATACGGTATTCAGCGTCGCGATTCGGTGCTCCGCGGGAACGTGCATGCGCAGGCCCATCGCTTCAATTCCCTTGACGAAAGCCCTGTTGCTGCGGCGATGACGCTCCCACCGGTTCTCAATCCCTTCTTCCGCGATGACCAGGAGCGCCTCGCGTAACGCGTAGAACATCGAGATCGGCGCCGTGTGATGATAGCGGTGCGACACCGTCGAATAGTCGTGAATCAGCTTGAGATCGAGATACCAACTGCGAGAAGGCGTAGTGCGTGCGCGCAGCCATTCCATAGCCCGCGGCGACATGGCCATCGGAGACAGTCCCGGCGGACAGCTCAGGCCTTTCTGCGTGCAACTGTAGGCAACATCGATGCCGGTGCGGTCGAACTCGACCGGCACTCCACCAAGCGAGGTGACGCAATCGGCGATCACCAGAGCGCCAGCGTCGTGCGCGGCGGCACAGATTGCGTTGCCCGATTGCAACGCTCCCGTCGAGGTCTCGGCGTGAACGTAAGCTACAACTTTCGGCTTCTCGCGGGAGATGAACTCTCGCGCTTCATCATCCGTATAGGTTTCACCCCAAGCTTTTTCAAAGCGCACGACGTCCGCGCCGTTGCGCTTGGCCATCTCGGTGAGCCGGTCGGAGAAATATCCGTTTGCGAACACCGCAAACTTGGCGCCGGGTTCCACGAAGTTAGTGACGGCGGCTTCCATGCCCGCGCTGCCGGTGCCGGAAATGACCAGCGTCGCACCGTCTCTAGTTCCGTAAGCAGTCTTGAGCAACTGCTGAACGTCTCCCATGACCTGGATGAAGTAGGCGTCGAGGTGTCCGACGATCGGCTTCGAAAGCGCCTCGTAGACCCGGGGGTGAACCATGCTCGGTCCAGGACCGAACAAGTAACGGCGAGGCGGTTGCAGGGCAGGGAACTGAAGTGCGACGGGCTGTTCAATGGCGCTCATAAATCCTCTCGATTCGTACTGGATTCCGCACACGGAATTTCTTAAGGAGAGGCACGCCTCGAGCCGTGCCACCCAGCTGACAAAAAAATTTGGGCTTTAGTCTCTTAGGGCCCGGTCGTGCGCCCAAAGCCGACGCCGAGCCCGTCTTGGTGACAGTTAGATATTACGGCACGGAGCGGACGGATGTCACCGACAACGCGGCCCCCGTCTGGAAAGCGAAAACCGATCTTGCGCTCCGACTCCGGGTCAATGAGTGTAATTGCGATGTTGAAACAACAATTGCTCGTGCCTTGAGCCGTCGCCAAGGCTTTCTGGCGACTGCAATCCCTTGCACATTGACAGGGCTACAACCGCCGGACATAATCTCTGTCGAGTTTTGAGCAACTCTGCCGTTTCTGCGTTGCCATGAACCTGATTTCTTCCAGGCTTTTATTTCAAAGCATTCAGTTCCGTCTGGACACATTTTCTCGAATTCCGAAGGAGAAATTCCCATGAAGCTCCTTGTCGCTTGTTTGTTTGTTGGATCCCTGTCGCTGGTTTTGTTACTCACCCCACTGACAGTTGCCCAGACATCCACTCAAACTCTGTCTGCCCTGCCTCGTTTGGTCCGCTTCAGCGGCACCGTTAAAGATCTCAACGGCACTCCGCTGAGCGGCGTAGTCGGTATGACGTTTGCTTTCTACTCCGAGCAAAACGGAGGTGCTCCACTCTGGCTGGAGACGCAGAACGCGACTGCCGACAGCACCGGCCACTACACGGTTCTGCTGGGCTCAACCAAACCCGACGGTCTTCCGGCGGAGTTGTTCACGTCCGAACAGGCACGCTGGGTTGCAGTGCAAGTTTCGGGGCAGGCCGAGCAGCCGCGCGTGCTGCTGGTCAGCGCTCCGTACGCCTTGAAGGCGGGCGATGCCGAAACCATCGGGGGACTTCCCCCCTCGGCCTTCGTGCTGGCCGCGCCCGTGGTCATCGGTCCTGCTGCGGTGAGCAGCCCGGACGCCAGCACGGCCGCTAGTGTTTCTCCGGCGACCACTAGTGACGTGACCACAGCCGGCGGGACGGTGAACGCGATTCCTTTGTTCTCGACCGCGACCAACATCCAGAATTCGATTCTCACACAGACCGGAACAACGGGATTGAGTGTGGGCGGCAAGCTGAACCATCCGGCCGCCGGTGTGGCCACTGCGACGGCAGGCAAGAACTCCCAGCCAGAGGCTTTCGTCGCCTCGGTGTTCAACAGCAGCACGTCGACGGCAGTACCGCAGACCTTCCAGTTGCAGGCCGAGCCATTGAACAACGACAAGTCCACCGCCACGGGCACGCTGAACCTGCTCTACGCCACCGGGACCGCGACCCCGGCCGAGACGGGGCTGAAGATCAGCAATAAAGGCCTGATCACGTTTGCGACCGGACAGACATTTCCCGGCACTGGAGCCGGCACTATCAGCGCAGTGACGGCAGGCACGGGCCTGACCGGTGGTGGAACCAGCGGCGACGTCACCCTGAGTCTGAATACGGCCAAGATCCCGCTGTTGGCCTCAAAAAACGCGTTCACCGCGAACAACTCTTTCGCGGGAAACGTCGGGATAGGGACGACGAATCCGACTGAAAAGCTACAGGTAGTCGGAGACAATGCAATACTCAGCTTAGGAGGCAGCGGTATTCCCGCTCTTCAGGTTTTGTCTGCTACCGGAGGAGAGGATTACCGCGTGGAGAGCAACCGAGCGTCTTTAGGTGAATTCAGCATATCTGATTGCAGTGCAGGCTGCGTCGAGCGGCTAACAGTTTTAAAGAGCGGCAGCGTCGGGATTGGGACAACGCCGCTTGCGAATCTCGACGTTATGGGAGGTGGCGGCCTGCACATCCTCGCCGGCAATCCTGGCTGCGGGACTTTCGCAGCGATTGGCTTCCAGACCACGCCCCTGAGCGGTTGCGGGAACTATGCCCTGCTGGGAGACTCATCGGGCGGAACTTACATTAATGCTTCGGGTTCGAGCAGTACCATTCACTTCAGAATTAAGAACAACGATGCAATGGAAATCTTCTCCAACGGTACCGTCGGCATCGGTACCTCGGCGCCCGGCGGAGCTCTAGGGGTATTACAGGGCGATGAGGTTGCGGCCTACTTCCAGGACGACGCCGCGGACACAGCCACCGTTTATTCGATCAACTCGGCGCCGACTGCGGACGTTGGTTGGGGTTTGATCGCAGGGGGCGACTTCGGCACGTGCGAAGTCGATAACAACGGCAATTTCTCTTGCGATGGCACCAAGTCCGCGGTCGTGCCGGTTGATGGCGGCTCGCGCAAGGTCGCGCTTTATGCCATGGAAGCTCCCGAAAACTGGTTTGAGGATTTCGGCTCGGGCCAACTCTCGAATGGCTCGGCCCGCATCGAGCTTGAACCTACCTTCGCGCAAACCGTAAACACCCATCTCGACTATCACGTTTTCCTCACCCCTCGCGGCGAATGCGAAGGGCTTTATGTCACAGACCTGACGCCCACCGGTTTTGAAGTCCGCGAACTGCACCACGGCTCCTCCAGCGTTGCATTCGACTACCGCATCGTCGCCAAGCGCAAGAACTACGAATCTATTCGTCTGGCAGATTTCACCGAGCGATCCAGGAAGATGGACGAGAGGCCCGCAAGGATGCGGCAGCGCAGAAAAGCAGCAGTCCCGGCAGCTTCAAACTCGGCGGCCCTGCCGGAGCAGAAACTCAACATTAACGGTACCAAGTGAAGACATGCGCGGCTGAAGCGATCCGTCGCACTCGCTGACGGTACGAACCGTGAGCTAAGGACATCAACTCTAAGGAATGCACGCGGAGTTGATTACAGACGCTTTCAGCAACCGTCGAAATCAGGCGACTTCCGGCACGGAGCGGATGGATGTCACCGACGACGCGGCCCACGCCTGCGAAGCGAAAACTGATCTGGCGCTCCGACTCCTGGGCAATGAGTGTAATGATTCCATAACAATGTCGGCTCCCAGGCCCGAGTAAACTTTGGAGGCGCAAACCAACCAAAGGGCTCGGAGGAAAGGAGCCGAACATGCTGATTATAGGTTGTGACTATCATCC
>Ga0210390_10001279_pt1 | contig 24431 bp, 28 predicted proteins | sample IncBWH11OmetaG_FD_161050 | JGI IMG/M metagenome (GOLD analysis project Ga0210390, IMG submission 161050) | Forest soil microbial communities from Barre Woods Harvard Forest LTER site, Petersham, Massachusetts, United States - Inc-BW-H-11-O ... | reverse complement strand
GTCTGCCCCCCCCCCCCCCGCGTGCCGCGCCACGCGGGCGTCAGGCGTGGCCGGCTTCGCTCGACAGGATCGTCGGGTCGACGCCGAGTTTGGCCATCGCGCGCTGCCATTTGCCGTCGTGGTCGGCATCGAACAGGATGGCTTCGTCAGCGGCGACCGACAGCCATCCGTTGGCCTGGATTTCGGCGTCGAGCTGGCCCGGCGCCCAGCCCGCATAGCCGAGCGCGAACAGGCTGAGGCGCGGGCCCTCTCCCTTGCCGATCGCCCGCATGATGTCGAGGGTCGCGGTCACCGCGATGTCACCGCTGACCCGCAATGTCGCTTCCTCGCGGTAATCGCCGGTGTGCAAGACAGAACCGCGGCCCGGCTCGACCGGACCGCCGAAATGCACCGGGCGTTTTTTGGCGAAGCCGCCGGACTCGATCTGCAATTGGGCGAACAGCTCGCCCAAGGTCAGCGCGCCGAGCACCTTGTTGACCACCAGCCCCATCGCCCCGGCGTCGCCGCTGTGCGTGCACAGATAGATGACCGAGCGGGCAAAGCGCGGGTCTCCCATCTGCGGCATCGCCACCAAAAGCTGGCCCGCCAGCGAGCTCAACCCGCCCTCCGCTGCGATCTCTCGGTCATCGCCGCACTCCTCGCCCGACCCGCAGCCTATACGCAGATCATAGGAGTTTTGTTGCCTCCCGGCGCACAAAAAAACGGCGGTTCGGTCGGGCGCCGTCCAGTTTGCCCGCCGGTCGATGCTGTGGTATCGCTCCCGCATCCGATCACCCGCCGGCCAGGCGCCGTGCCGGCCAGGCTTTCGACATTTTCGACAACACGGAGGAATTCCATGACGATCAATGTCGGCGACAGGCTGCCTTCCGTGGTCTTGCGGCAGGTGACCCCGGAAGGGCCGAAAGAGGTCAAGACCGACGATTTTTTCCGCGGCAAAAGGGTGGCGCTGTTCGCCGTGCCCGGGGCGTTCACCCCGGCCTGCTCGCAGCGCCACCTGCCCGGATATGTCGACAAGGCGGCCGACATCCGGGCCAAGAGGATTGACGAGATCGCCTGTGTCGCGGTCAACGACGCCGCGGTGATGGGTGCGTGGGGCCGCGACCAGAAGACCGACGGCAAGGTCACGATGCTGGCCGACGGCAGCGGCGACTTTGTACGCGCGCTCGGGCTCGAGCTCGACCTGACAAAGGGCGGTCTCGGCATCCGCTCAAAGCGCTATTCGATGCTGGTCGAGGACGGCGTCGTCAAGTCGCTGAACGTCGAGCAGCAACCCGGCCAAGTCGACGCCTCCAGCGCCGAGGCGATGCTAAAGGCGCTGGTTTAAACCGCGAGCTGCGCGGGCCGATCGCCGGCCGGACACGGGGTTATCGCGCGGAGCACGGCGGCCAGCGATCCCGCGGCGGCAGGCTCGCCCCGTGGCTACTGTTTCGCTGCCGGCGCCAGCGCGCGGCTCACACCGGCGGGGCGCGCAACGGCTTGAGGTCGGGGGCGGGGCGCAGCGCCGCCTCGGTCTTCGACTGCAGCGCGGCGAAGTCGATGTCCTCGGCAATCTCGCGGACGACGAGACCGTCAGGGGTCACGTCGATGACCGCGAGGTCGGTGTAGATGCGGCGCACCGCGGCGGCCGCGGTCAGCGGGTATTCGCAGCGGCGGCGGATGCGGGGCATGCCCGACTTGGTGGTGTGCTCGACGAGGACGCGGATTTCCTTGGCACCGACGGCGAGGTCCATCGCCCCGCCGACACCCGGCGGAAACCCCGGGTCGTCGGTCGTCCAGTTGGCGAGATCGCCGTTTTCGGCGACCTCGAACGCCCCGAGCAGAGCCAGGTCGAGATGGCCGCCGCGGATCATCAGAAAAGAGTCGGTGTGGTGGACATAGCTGCCGCCGGTCACCAAGGTGACCGGCTGCTTGCCGGCGTTGATCAGGTCGGGGTCGGCCTCGTTGGCGCCAGGCGCGGGACCCACGCCGAGAATGCCGTTCTCGCTGTGCAGGACGATTTCGCGGTCGGCTGGAATGAAGTCCGACACCAGGGTCGGCAGACCGATCCCGAGGTTGACATAGGCGCCGTCGACGAGGTCCTGGGCGGCCCGCCACGCGATTTGGCGACGTTTCAATGGCATCGGTGCTCTCTAAGTCAGTTCGGCAGTTCGGTTCGAGCCTCGCCTTCCTCTCCGTCCCCCCGCTTGCGGGGAGAGGGCAGGGTGAGGGGCGCTCGCAGCGTAACGCGGCGGACGCTTGCCCCTCACCCGAAATCCGCCGATCCGCGGATTTCGACCTCTCCCCGCAGGCGGGGCGAAGTAATGGACCTTAGTCTGATAGAGATTGGGCCCTCGCTGTCTCGGCGCCTCACTGTGAATACCTAGAACGCGACCTGGACGACCCGGTCGACGAAAATGCCGGGGGTGACGATCATCTCCGGGTCGAGCTCGCCCAATTCGACGACGCGGCGGACCTGGACGATCGCGAGGTCGGCCGCCATCGCCATCGTCGGGTTGAAATTGCGCGCGGATTTTCGGTAGGTGAGGTTGCCCCAGCGGTCGGCGCGGTCGGCGGCGAGCAGCGCCACGTCGCCCTTCAGCGGCTTTTCGAGCACGTACATGCGGCCGTCGATCTCGCGATGCTCCTTACCCTCGGCGAGGCGCGTCCCGACCGAGACCGGCGAATAATAGCCGCCGAGCCCGGCGGCGGCGCAGCGCATGCGCTCGCTCAGGGTTCCTTGCGGCAACAGCTCGAGTTCGATCCGGCCGGCGGCGTAGAGCTCCTCGAATACCACGCTGCCGGCGCTGCGCGGAAACGAGCACATGATTTTGCGCACGCGGCCGGCGGCCATCAATGCCGCGAGCCCGCTGCGCCCGGTGCCGGCATTGTTGGCGACGACGGTCAGGTCGCGCGCGCCCTGCTCGATCACCGCCTCGCACAGTGCGTCGGGCAATCCCGCGCCGCCGAAACCGGCGCACAGGACGACGGACCCGTCCATGATCCCGGCGACTGCCGCGGTGAGATCGCGCACCCGCTTGTCGATCATAAATCGCCTCTTCGAGCAGCCGTCACCCAGCCATCGCTTCGCGCTGGATCCCCCCTCTCCCGCATTGCGGGAGAGGGGGCTGAGCGCAGCGAGGCGGGTGAGGGCGGGTCCGGACCGATCATCGCCACAAATCAGAAACCGACGTCGTCGCCGCCCTTCAGCGCCAGCATCGCGCGCGCCTCGTCGGGGCTCGCGATTTCGAGCGACAGGTTCTCGACGATCGCGCGAATGCGGCTGACCTGGTCGGCGTTGCTGGTAGCGAGCTTGCCGCGGCCGATCCACAGCGAGTCCTCGAGCCCGACCCGAACATTGCCGCCCATGATGGCACCCATCGTCACGAGCGGCAGCTGGTGTCGGCCGGCCGCGAGAATCGACCAGGCGTAATTGTCGCCAAACAATTTGTCGGCGATGTGCTTCATGTGGACGAGGTTGTCGGGGTCGGCGCCGATACCCCCCAGGATGCCAAAGATCGTCTGCACGAACAGAGGCGGCTCGACCAGGCCGCGATCGAGAAAGTGTGCCAGGTTGTAGAGATGGCCGACATCGTAGCATTCGAACTCGAACCTTGTGCCGCAGCCCTCGCCTAGGTCCTTCAGGATTCGTTCAATGTCGGCGAAAGTATTGCGAAAGATAAAATCGCGGGTCATTTCGAGATGCTGGGTCTCCCACGGATGTTTCCAGTCCTTGTAGCGGGAGAGCATCGGGTAGAGCCCGAAGTTCATCGAGCCCATGTTCAAGGAGCACATCTCGGGCCGGGCGCGCAGCGGGGCGGCTAGCCGCTCCTCCAACGACATGCCGTGACCGCCGCCGGTGGTGATGTTGACGACGGCGCTCGTCGCCTGCTTGATCCGCGGCAGGAACTGCATGAAGACGCCGGGGTCGGGGGTCGGGCGGCCGTCTTTCGGGTCGCGGGCATGCAGGTGCAGGATCGCCGCCCCGGCCTCGGCCGCGGCAATCGCGTCGCGGGCGATCTCGTCCGGGGTCAGCGGCAGATAGGGGCTCATCGTCGGGGTGTGGATCGAGCCCGTCACCGCGCAGGTGATCACGACCTTGCCGCCTATAGCCATTCTTCTCCCCCCTCCCTTTCGCCCAGCGCCCCGGCGTCGTCGGCCAGCGGGTAGGCTTGCCGCGGGTCAGCCTGCATCGCGATCAGCGGCTTGACCTCGGATCGTTCGCGATCCGCCGGCCGCCCCGTGGAAAGCGCCATAATGGCCGAGTTCGTGCGGAATGCGACGTATCTTTTTCGGCAGGGCTTCGCCGCCGCACGCACCTTAGGATTATCGTCGTCGCCCCCGAACCCGATCCAATCGCGCGGCATAGACGCCGCTTGAACGCGGACCCGGCACGATCGGAGGAGCCGGCGGCTAGGCCAGGGCCCGGATGAACAACTTGACCTTGGGATAGGTTTCGGTCTGCCAGCGACGGCCGTGGAAGACACCGTAATGGCCGACCTTGAGCTGGAGGTGGTGGGTCTTTTTGGCGGGCGGGATGTTCATGCAGAGGGTTTGCGCGGCGACGGTCTGGCCCGGGCCGCAAACGTCGTCGCGCTCGCCTTCGACCGTCATCAGCGCGGTGCGCTCGATCGCCGCCGGGTCAACGAGGCGGCCACGGACCCGGAATTGCCCGAGCGCCAAGTCGTGGCGGTGGAACACCCGCTCGACCGTCTGCAGGTAGAAATCGGCCGGCAGGTCCATGACCGCGGTGTATTCGTCGTAAAAGGCGCGGGTTGCGGCAACACTCTCGCCGCTGCCGCGGGCGAGGTCGCGGAACATCGTCCAATGCGCCGAGACGTGCCGGTCGAAGTTCATGCTGAGAAAGCCTGCGAGCTGCAAAAATCCCGGATAGACCCGGCGGAACGCGCCGGGATAGCGCGCCGGAACCGAGGTGATGACGGTGCGCTCGAACCAGCCGAGCGAATGCGCCTTGGCAAAGCGGTTGACCGCGGTCGGGTTCGCGCGGGTGTCGATCGGGCCGCCCATCAGGATCATCGAGGAGGGCTGGCACGGGTCGTCGTCGGCGGCGAGCAGCGACACCGCGGCCAAGACCGGCACCGAGGGCTGGCACACCGCCATGACATGGGTGCGCGGGCCGAGCAGCCGGACAAAGCGGATGACCAGCTCCACAAAGTCGTCGAGATCGAACCGCCCGTAGAGCAGCGGCACGTCACGCGCGTTTTTCCAGTCGGTCAGGTAGACGTTGTGGTCGGCGAGCAGGCTCTCGACGGTGCCGCGCAGCAGGGTCGCGAAATGGCCCGAAAGCGGCGCCACGACCAGCACGGTCGGCTCGTCGCGGTTCGACTCCTTGCGGAAATGCAAGAGGTTGCAGAACGGGTGTGAGGCCACGACCTCTTCGCTGACGGCGACCGGCGCGCCGTCGACAAGCACGCTCTTGATGCGGAAGTCGGGCCGCTCGTGCGACAGCGCGGCGTGCGACAGCAGCTCCATCGCGGCGGCGGCGCCGCGGACAAACGGCATGTCCCCGATCGGCAGCCAGGACTGGCCGAGCCACTCACTGGCGGTCCCGGCGATCAGCCGGATCGGACCGAATATGTCGTTTTGGGCCTGGTAGGCGTCGTAAAGCATATGTCCTCGTTCGTGTGCGCGGGCTGCCATTGCCCGACCTGTCCTATAAATCGAAACGGCGCTCCGTTTCGATCGATCCTCAGGCGAGTGCATCCCATCGCAAAAGTCCTTCTAGTTCAACCGTATATTTGTATTGACAAGCGTTTAGGCAAGGAGATTGACGCGACGCTTGCACCACCGATGAGCGTGGGCTTGCGTTCCCAGGTTGTTCCTTGGCCGGCGCTTAAATCTGCGTTATCGGTGGGCAATCCGACCGCGCTGCCTGTGGCGCAGGCAGGCGAACTTAGCGTTGCGGGGCGACAACGCCGCCGCGCACCTCATGGACGACCACCCCGGAAAGCCGGGGCGGCGGCGCCAGCAGGAGCGGGTGAGCAAGGCTGACCGCGATGTCGCTTTCGCCGGCATTCCACCGCCCCGTCACCGCGGCAGAGGAGAAATCCGCCATCTTGGCGGCAAGGTTGTCGGCGCTGCCCTCGTGGACGAGGTGCAGGATCGTCATCGTCGCGTCGCTCGCCTCGGCGAGGCAGCGGCGAATGTCGACATCGCCGCGAAACGCCGGCGGCACGCGCTCTCCCAGCAGCGCGATCATGCGGCGCAGATCATGGGTGCGCCGCAGTGCGGCGACTTCCCGCGCCGACCGGCTGACGCCGCCCGCGCCGCCGGGCAGCGGATCGTAGCCGTCGATCGCGAAGCACAGCGTGTCGGCGGGCCGGGCCTCGTCGAGCGCCGACACCGAAATCGCACCGCCGCCAAAAAGCCGCCCGTCGATCGCGACCGGCGGCAGGCCCGCCAGCGGGGTTCCCGCCATCACATGGTCGAGGTCGAGCACGTGCCGGTCGTTGTCGAAAAACGTCTCGGCGCCGCTCGCCAGGTTGACCGCGCCGAGCACGAGCCGCACGGCGCCCGAATTGACCCGCTCGAAATCGACCGCCTCCCCGATCAGCTCGCGCAGCTCGGCAGCCGGGACGGCCGGCACGCGGGCGGGGCGAGCGCCCTGGCGAGGGAACGAGAGGTTGCCGCCGACCGCGCGGCGCGCCCAGCGGCCGGGGGCCCACCGCCGGCGCGCTGCGGCGCGCCGGCTGAGCTGCTGCCAGAACCGGCGCAAATGGAGCGCGCGCTCATGCGGCAGGTTGCCGGCGATGATCGCGGCGTTCACCGCGCCGATCCCGCTGCCGGCGATCCAGTTCGGGCGCACCCCGCTCTTTTCGAGCGCGGCGTAGGCGCCCGCCTGATAGGCGCCGAGCGCCTCGCCGCTCGTCAGCACCAAGGCGATCCGCTCAAAGCGGGCCAAGCTCTTGTCCGGTCGCCGTCGCGCCAATTGCCGCTCCTGCCGCCGACCGCCAACCGCGTCGACAAAGGGGCGGCGGACCAGGGACCAACTTCTGTTGCCCGTAGCGCCGGCAGTCCGGGCCTTAGCCGCCCTTGCCAACGAAACGCCCGCCATCATAGGAAGTCTCGATTGCGCGCAACAGTGGCGAAACAGGGTCCGGGTCAGCCTTTTTTCTGCGGCGGGCGCGACGCCGATCGAATCGGCGGCACGGACTTCAGATAGACGGCGATCGCGCGCCGGTCGCCGTCGCTAAGCTTGGCGGTGTCGTCGACGATTTCCCCCATGGCGCCGCCGACAAAGTCGAAATCGGGCTTCTGCCCGTTTTGCAGCAGGGTCGCGATGTCGGCCTCGCTCCACGAGCCGATGCCGGTCGCGCGGTCCGGGGTGATGTTCGGGGCGCCCTTGCCGCCAGGCCGGGCCGGGGCGCCCGCGAGCGGATACTGGAGATCGGGCGCGCCGAGCCAGTTACGGGGCGTGTGGCAGTCGCCGCAGCGGCCGACCGCGGCGACGAGGTAAGCGCCACGGTTCCACGCCGCGCTGCGGGTCGGGTCGGGCCGCCACGGCCCTGGAAAGGAGGTTGCCGCGACTGCCACGGCATTGCGTGCGTCGGCGAACGGAGCGGGCCTGCCGGCGCCATTTGCCTGCCGCACTGCCGGCACCGTGGCGAGATACGCCTCGAGGTCGGCCAACTCGCGCGCGGTCAGGCGGTTGTAAGCGGGGAACGGGAACACCGTCAGAAAATGCGAATCGTCCGGGCCGATGCCCCAGCGCATTGCGGCGACGAAGTCCGCCGGCCGCCAGTTGCCGATACCGGTCATGCGATCGGGGGTGATGTTGGGCGTGACGACAGCGCCAAACGGCGTCTCGATCGTTCGGCCGCCGGCATAGGGGCGGCCGCCATGCGCGGCGTCGGTGTGGCACCGGCCGCAGCCGGCCGCCGCGGCGAGATAGGCGCCGCGCGCCGCGGCATCGGGTTCGGCCGCGCCGGCCCCGGGCGCCGCCGCGAGGCTCAGCAATATCGCCGCGGCCGCCGCCAGCGGCCTCAGTCTTTGAGCTTTTCGCGGAAATTGGTGTGGCAGTTGCCGCAGCCGTTTTTGCCGAGGTCGCCATAGGCGGTTTGGATCGCCGGCTTGTCGCCCCCTTTGACCGCGGCCAGCAGCGCGTCGGCCTTGTCGGCCGCGGTCTTTTGCGCGTCGAGAAATTTCGCGTTGTCGCTCCACACCGCCGGCTTGGGGGCGTAATCGCCGTCCGGGCTCGGCTTGTCGGTGCCGGGCGGGAACAGGCTGGGGATCTTTTGCGTCGTCTCGGTCAGGGTGGTCGCCGCGACCTGGGCCGCGGCCTGGTCGGTCTTGCCGCCGAGAAAGGCCTTGATCCCGCCCATCGCCTTTGCCTGCTGCTTCATCGTGGCCTGCCGGTCTTTCAAGACTGCGTCCGTGTCGACCGCGGCGGCGCTGCCGACGACCCCGGCCACCGCAAGAGCCAGCGCCGCGCCGAAGAGTCGTCGTCTCTGCGAAGATGTCATCGGGTTCCCCTGTCGATGAATGTGCATTTTCCGCGCGCCGCGCTGTTCGGGCGCCGTGGTTTCAGACTAGGTTCGCCGGGTCGCCACGCGACAGCGCGACAAAACCGCGCTCACGATCATGTGATCGGGATCTCGATGTAGGTCTTGAAGGCTGGGCGCTCGCGCATCCGCTCGTACCATGATTTGAGCCGGCGCAGCGGCGGCCGCTCGACCGGAAAGGCATGCCAGCGATAGACCAGCGTCCCCATCACGATTTCGGCCAGGGTGAGCTCAGGGCCGGCGAGGAAGGGGGTGGCTTCGAGCGCGTCCTCGACGACGGTCCAGGCGGTCGCCGCCTTGCGCCGGGCCGCCTCGATCGCGGCATGGTCGCGCTCTTCCGGTTTCGAGCGAATCAAGCCGTAGAGCAGCGCCCCCATTGGCGGGCCGATCGTCGACAGCTGCCAGTCCATCCAGCGCTCGACCTGGGCTCGCGGGCCGGGGCTCGACGGGTAAAGCCGCTCGCCGCCGCGCGTCGACGCAAGATAGCGACAGATCGTGTTCGACTCCCACAGAACCAGCTCGCCATCCCGGATCGTCGGCACCAGCCCGTTCGGATTGAGCGCCAGGTACTCGGCGTCCTGGTTGCCGCCAAAGGGGCCGCCGATGTCGACCCGCTCAAAGTCGATGTCGAGCTCGCCGCAGCACCACAGCACCTTTTGGACATTCGACGACGTTTTTCTGCCCCAAATCTTCAGCATCTTCGCCTCCGCCCGATGGGTCCAACCGCCGGCCTATGGAAGCCCGAGTCCGTCAACCGGCGCAATGGCTTCCAGCAGCGCAGCGTATAATCGCCGTCGGCACCGGCATCGGCCGAACCGCCTCAGCGCAAGGGAGACAGCGGATGAGATATCGGACGGTTTTTTTGGTGGCGGCGGGGCTCGCCCTGGTCTCCGGCGGGGCGCAAGCGGCGACGGCGCAAGCGACCAGCGCGATGCAGCACTGGAAAACGATGGATACCTGCGCCAAGCAGGCGCAAGCCGCGTTTCCCGACTACACACCCGATTCGAACGCAAAACGCGACGCGAGGCTCAAAGACTGCCTGAACGCGAACAATCTGCCGCCGCGCGAACCGAGCACTCCGGGCCAGTGACCGGCGGGGGCGGCGCGCAGGGTCAGTTGGCGTGCCCCTCGCCCCAGCCATCGGCCTTCAGCGGCAGTCGCGCCCCGCGCATCGGGAAACCGGGCGCAAGCTCAGGGCAATGCATGTCGAGAAACGCCAGCTGTGCCTCGAGGTCGATGTCAAAGCTGGAGGTGACCTCGATCCGGGTGTCTTCGAAAATGTTGGTCCGCCGCCGCCGGCGCCAGCTCATGACCGTGTCGTCGCGCAGCTGCAGCAACGCCGCGACTTGCGGCCGGAACAGCGCGACAATCGCGCCGACCCAGCGGTTGAGCAGCGCGCACCCATCGGCGCCGCCGAGGCTAAAGCAGTCGAGCATGCGGACGACGTCGTCGGCCCGATACCAGGTCTCGCCGGTGACCCAGCGGTTTGTCGTGAACAGCCTGATCGGCTCGCCGCGCCCGTCGAGCGCGATCGCGACAAGATGGCTGATCTCGTCGCGGGCCCCGTGCTTGATCGGTGCCGCCTGGGGCGGCGATGCGTTGGCGACCGCGGCCTCGGGCAGGACCAGCGGGGCCACCCCCGACGGCATTCCGTCGGCCCGCAAAAACGTGTGGAAATGCCCGTGCTCGCGAGCCCGACGCTCGGCCGCCGGGTGAACGTGGTAGAAATACTGCGCATGGCTCTCTGGGTCGTAGACTTCGCCCGCGGGGTAATGCCGCCAGTCGGCGAACCCCTCGCCTCGGGCGGCGACCACACCAAGGAGACCCCCGGCATGCGCGGCAAAGGCGCGCCGGCACTCCGCGACGACGGCACCCGCCTCGCGCAGGCGCGCGGCCTCCGCCGGGGTGACGCGCAGCTCGGGTACGTTCTTGTCTGCCACCAACTCGGCTGCCTCGCGCGAACGAATCGTGGACATCATACCGAGTGGCGCAGTCACGTCAACGCGGGGTTGGCGAGGGTCCACAAGACAATCTGTTTCAGCACCGCGTCGGTTGCGGTGTTGAAGGCGGCGACAACCGCCGGAACGGTGTCGGCGGCGGCCGGGACGCGCTGTTCGAACCGGGCCTGGGCGACGATCTTGCGCCGCGGCATGGCGGCGAGGCGCCCGATGATCGCCACCCACACCCGCGGCGGACCGCCCGCGGCGTCGTATACCGCCTCGAAGTGGCGAATCTCGGTGCGCAACACAAAGTCGGCGCGAAGGCCGGTCGATGCGCGGTCGATCGCGGTGATCGAACCGGTGTTCTCAAACGATGCGAGCAGTGCTGCCTCGACCAGGGCGGGAAGCCGATCGGTCCATTCGGCGTCGGCGTAGTAGTCGAGCGAAATCGGCGACCGGCTCAGCGCGATGCGGCTCGTGTCAATACCGGCCGGGGCTTGCGGCAGGTCGACGAGGAGCTGCGCGCGGACAGACGGCAGGGGGGTCGGGTAACTGTCGGCCGGGGTCAGCCGATAAAGCTTGCCCGGCGGGTTGGAGACAAAAAGGCTGGCGCAGCCGGCGAGCGCCAGGACGGGCCCCGCCATTACCCAGCGGCGCGCGATGCCGCGAGCGGGCGGCGTCATCGCGGCTGGTATCCCTGGCGCCGATCCCCAAACAACAGGCGCGTGGGGTCGCGTTGCAGCTGCACGACGAACTGGTTCAGATTCCCTGCCAAAAGCTGTGCGTCGCTGACAAAATCGTCGATCGCCGGAAGCGTCGTCTGCGCAAAGTTGCGCAGCCCCGGCCGGTCCTCGGCGAGCATCAGCTGCAGCTGATGCGCCGTGTCGGTCAGGTTTGTCGCCACCCGGTCGTAATCTTTCAGGGTCTGCGAGGCTTGGTCCTTCAGTCCGCCCCGCGCCGTATAGCTTTGGTCGACGTCGTGCAGCAGCGTTTTCATTTGGACGACAGCGGCGTTCGTGTTGTCGAGGATGACGCCGACATCCTGGCTGTGCTCGGCAAAGGCCGCGGTCACGGTGCGGATGTTCTGCAGGCTGTCGGCGACCGCCTGACGGTTGCGCTCGTCAAGGAGCGCGTTCAGGCTGTGCGAGGCTTGCTTCAGATCGCCCACCAGCTCGGGCAGCGAGGCCTTCACTTCCTCCAGCTCGGACTGCCCCGCCTTGATGATCGGGTAACGGTGCCCGGGCTGGGGCTCGAGCAGCCGCGCCTGCTGCGTGCCGCCGCGGATCTGAACCGTGGACACGCCGCTCAGGATGTTGGTGTCGAGAAAAGCGCGCGCGTCGGTTTTGATATCGACGAGGTTGCTGTCGACCTCGATCGTCACCTGGATTTGCGCGACATTGTCCTTGTCGACGCGGATGTCGGTGACGCGCCCGACCGGGATCCCGTTGTATTGCACCTGGGAGCCGCGGCTGAGCCCGGCCACCGAGCCGCGGAAGAAAATGTAGTAGGGCTTCAGCTCCTGGCGGAATTCCACCCGGCCGAGCCACAGGACCGCCGCGAAAGCGGCAAAGATCACGACAAGCACAAACGCACCGACCGCGACGTAATGTGCTCGCGTCTCCATTTGTCCTCTCCGACCGCGCGGGTGCTTTTCAGACCGAGGTCGAGGCGGCGACCTGGGCCGGGCGGCTTGCCGGCGGGGCGGCCTCGGCCTGCTGCGCCGCGCGCCCGCGCGGACCGTGAAAATACGCCCGTATCCACGGATGATCGTCCCGCAGCATCTCGTCGAGCGTGCCGACGCGAAGCTTTTTGTCGACCAGCACCGCGACGCGGTCACAGATCGCGAACAGGCTGTCGAGGTCGTGCGTCACCATGAACACCGTCAGCCCCAGGCTGCTTTTCAAGTCGCGGATGAGCTCGTCGAACTCGCCGGCGGCGATCGGGTCGAGCCCAGCGGTCGGTTCGTCGAGAAACACGATCTCCGGGTCAAGCGCCAAGGCGCGGGCGAGCCCCGCGCGCTTGCGCATGCCGCCCGACAGCTCGGCCGGGTATTTTGGCCCGGCATCTTCGGGCAGCCCGACCATGCCGATCTTGAGAGCCGCGATCTCGTCCATCAGCAGCGGCGGCATGGCGTAATATTCCTCGAGCGGCACTTCGACATTCTGAGCCACCGTCAGCGAGCTGAACAGCGCGCCGTCCTGAAACAGAACCCCCCAGCGCTTTTCGAGCTCGCGCCGCTCGAGGTCGCTGATCGCAAGGACATCCTTGCCGAAGACTTCGACCTTGCCGCTGACCGGCTGGTTCAGCGCGACAATCGTGCGCAACAGCACCGACTTGCCGCTGCCGGAGCCGCCGACGACGCCGAGGACCTCGCCGGCGAACACCTCGAGGTCGAGCCCGTCGTGCACGGTTTCGCGCCCGAAGCGGTTGACCAGCCCGCGCACCCGAATGAGCGGGGTTTTGCCGGCGTCCGCCACCGTGCGATTCTCTGCCATCGTCAGATTCTGAGCACGGAGAACACGACCGAGAACACAGCGTCGGTCACGATCACGAGAAAGATCGACTCGACGACCGACAGCGTGGTCAGCCGGCCGACGCTCTCGGCGCTGCGCGACACGCGAAAGCCCTCGTAGCAGCCGATGGTGGCGATGATCAGCGCGAACACCGGCGCCTTGCTGACGCCGACCCAGAAGGTTCGCGGGGTGACCGCGTACTGCAGCTCGCGCACGAATTGCGGGATCGTGACGCCGAGCACGCCCCAGGCCATCAGGCACCCGCCGAGGAGGCCCATCAGGTTGGCGTAGAGCGCCAGCATCGGCAAGGTGACGACAAGGCCGAGCAGGCGCGGGATCACCAGCACCTCGACCGGGTCGAGGCCGAGCGTGCGCATGGCGTCGATTTCTTCGTTGACCCGCATCGTACCGATCTGCGCGGTGAATGCGCTTCCCGAGCGGCCGGCGACGATGATCGCGGTCATCAGCACGCCAAGCTCGCGCAGGATGCCGACCGCCAAGAGGTCGACGGTATAGATTTCCGCGCCAAAGCGCCGCAGCTGGTCGGCGCCCTGGTAGGCGATGACCACCCCCACCAGAAACGACAGCATGCCAACGATGCCGAGCGCGTTGACCCCGGTCTGCTCCATCTGGGCGACCGTCGCGGTGAGCCGGAGCCGGCCGGGCCGCCGCACGAGCCGCAGCACGGTCTCCGAGACCAGGCCGACAAAGCCGAGGATGCTGTAGGCGCGCGCGCCGAGGTCGACAAAAATCTCGCCGATGCGGGCGACAAAGCCGACGAGCGAGTGGTGGGCGGGGCGCGGGTGCGAGACCGGAGCGAGCGGGCCGCCGGCGCGGACCTGGTCGAACAGCGGGGCAAAGACCGGCGCCAGGTTGCGCATCTCGACCGCGTTGCCGCGCGCCGCCAAGTCATGCTCGGTGCGCAGCAGCAGCCAGGCGCCGGCGCTGTCGATGCGGCGCAGGCCGGCAAGGTCGATCGTGACCCGCCGGTGCTCGGGGAGAGGCAGCGCGCGCAGCCGCCGGTCAAGCTCGGCGGCGGTCGCGACCAGCCATTCTCCGGCGGCGGTCAGCACGAGCGACCCGGCGGCTTCACTTTCGACGAGAGTGGCAGGGGCCGGCGCCATTGTCCCTTCAGGATACCCGCTCGCACGCCGGGGCGGTCTTTCCAGCGCCGCGAAAAAGAGTTATGCCGCAGTGCGCAGCACGCCCTGTGCTTCGGATTGGCGGCCGAGGACGGCTCCGATGGACCTTAAGCAGCACATCCGCTCGATACCCGATTTTCCCAAGCCCGGCATCCTATTCTACGACATCTCGACGTTGCTGGCCCATCCGGACGCCTGGCGAACCACCGTCGCACGGCTGGCCGAAGCGCTGCGCCCGCATCGCCCCGACCTCTTGGTCGGTATCGAATCGCGTGGCTTCCTTGTTGCGGCTCCGGTCGCCTACGAGCTCGGCTGCGGCTTTGCGATGATCCGCAAGCAGGGCAAGCTGCCCGGCCCGACCGTGCGTTTCACCTACGACCTCGAATATGGCAGCGACACGATCGAGATGCAGGCCGACGCGATTTCGCCGGGTCAGCGAATCGTCGTGCTCGACGACCTGTTGGCGACCGGCGGCACGATGCAGGCGGCGATCGACCTTGTCCGCCGGCAGGGCGGCGTCGTCGCCGGCGCCGGCTGCATCATCGAGCTGTGCTTTCTGCAAGGCCGCGGCCGGATCGACGTGCCATTCACGGCGATGGTCGCCTACGACGCCTGAGGCTTCGTCAGTCGTCGCTTCCCGGGCGCGTGGCACCGAGGCTTCGCCCGATCACGGCATATAGCGGGTCGCCGCCGCCGGGTGGGGTGCGGTCGAGACAGCGGACGTCGGCCCAGTTCCCGGCATCGGCAAAATGGTGTGCGATCAAGCACAGATGGCCGGCGTCGTCGAGCAGGCACCAGCAGCCGATCGGGCGCGCCGGCCGGCAGCGCTCGGAAAAGGTTACGACCAGCGGCGCCCCCGGCTTCAGCACGCGGCCGACCTCGCGGATCACGTCGCGCGGCCGGGTCAGATGCTGAACCGCGACGCAGAGGGTGGCGCCGTCGAACTCGCCGCCGGCAAACGGCAGGCGCGGATCGCGGTTCAGATCCTGCACCCGCCACTCGTCGAGGAAGGGGTTTTCCGCCAGCTCGCAGGCGTTGACCCCGACCCCGACCACCCGCGAATAGGGGACTTCCGGCGGCAGATGGCTGACCCAGCTCGACATCACATCGAGGATCGCCCCGCCCATCGGCAGGATTTCTCGATAGAGATCGGTGATCGCGGCAATGGCGGCATCGTCGATATGGGTAAAGCGCGGTGGTTCGAACCCGGAGAGCGCATCGAAGTACTCGTCGACGCGGGGCACAGCGGTGATCGGAAGCAATGTCATCTCCCCCGTCTCAGGCTTGCCTGTCCGATGCATGTTTGAGGGGAGATAGGGAGAACCCGCCGAGGCTTCCATAGAAGAAAATCGTTTGAATACGAAAAGATGAAATGTTGCACTGCCGCAATTCCCGTTTAGCCGGACAAGGCTTCGTCGACCGCGGTCAATGGCAGGTCGAGGGCGTGCGCCACCGCCGGATGAGTGATTCGCCCGCGGCAGATGTTGAGGCCCCGGCGCAGATGCGGGTCCTCCGTCAAAGCCCGCCGCCAGCCGCGCTCGGCGAGCGCCAGGACAAAGGGTAGGGTGGCGTTGTTGAGCGCGACCGTCGAGGTGCGCGCGACGGCACCCGGCATGTTGGTCACGCAGTAATGCACGACCCCTTCCTCGACATAGGTCGGGGCGGCGTGCGTCGTCGGCCGGCTGGTCTCAAAGCAGCCGCCCTGGTCGATCGAGATGTCGACGATCACGGTCCCCGGTCGCATCGCCCCCACCAGCTCGCGGCTCACCAGCCGCGGCGCGGCCGCACCCGGGACCAGCACCGCGCCGATCACGAGGTCGGCGGCGGCGACCTCGCGCTCGATATTTTCCAATGTCGAGTAAAGCGTGTGAAGCTGAGCGCCGAATTGCAGGTCGAGCTCGTAGAGCCGCGGCAGCGAGCGGTCAACGACGGTGACGTAGGCCTCCATCCCCATCGCCATGCGCGCGGCGTTGGTGCCGGCGACCCCGCCGCCAAGTATGACGACCTTGGCCGCGGGTACGCCCGGGACGCCGCCGAGCAGGACGCCGATCCCACCCTGCTCCTTTTCGAGACAGTGGGCGCCGACCTGTACCGCCATGCGCCCGGCGACCTCGCTCATCGGCGCCAACAGCGGCAGGCCGCCGCGCGCGTCGGTTACGGTTTCATAAGCGATCGCGATAGCTTGGGAGCGGACCAGCGCCTGGGTCAACGCGCGGTCGGCGGCGAGGTGCAGATAGGTGAACAGGATCTGGCCGCGGCGCAGCAGCTCGACCTCTTGCGGCTGCGGCTCCTTGACCTTGACGATCAGCTCGGCGGCGGCAAACACCTCGCGCGGGTTTGCCAAAACGCGGGCGCCGGCGGCCTCGTAGGCGCCGTCGTCAAAGCCGATGCCGGCGCCGGCCGCGGTCTCGACGACCACCTCGTGGCCGTGATGCACCAACTCGCGCACGCTGCCGGGGACGAGGCCGACGCGGTATTCGTGGGTTTTTGTCTCTTTTGGAACACCGATCAGCATCACGCGCCTCGCTCGGCCGCCGCCCCCATTTTTATCGCCACGTGAGGCTTGGGCCGGCGGGATGTCGTTGGCGCAACATCTGGGTAGACGCTGTCCGATTGTAAGGCCGCGCCGCCCATTGCTAGGGCTCGGTCAGGCGTCTTGCCGCCTCGTCGGCGAGCGCCAGCGACGCGGTCAGCCCCGGCGACTCGATCCCGTAGAGGTTGACGAGCCCCGGGACGCCGTGGACGGCTGGCCCCTGGACGACAAAATCGGCCGCCGGCTCGGTCGGGCCGCTGATTTTGGGACGTACCCCGGCATAGCCCGGCTGCAAGGCGCCGTCGCGCAAGCCCGGCCAATAACGCCGCACCGCTGCGTAGAAAGCCTCGCCGCGGGTCGGGTCGACCGTGTAGTCGACCGCGGAAACCCATTCGACGTCGGGGCCGAAGCGGGCCTGGCCGGCCAGGTCGAGCGTGATGTGAACGCCGAGCCCGCCCGCCGGCGGCACCGGATAGACGAGACGCCGAAACGGCGTCCGCCCGCTCAAGGTAAAGTAGACGCCGCGGCAGAAATAGGCGGGCGGGATCGTGTCGCGCGGCACGCCGTCTATGACGCCGGCCAGGGCCGGGGCGTATAGCCCCGCGGCGTTCACCAGATAACGGCAGCGGATCGCACCCCGCTCGTCGCCGCCGGTCGTCAATTCAAAGCCGTCGGCGCGCAGCCGCCCGCCGAGGATCGGGGTGCGCAGCACGACGGTCGCCCCCGCCCCCTCGGCTTCGCCTTGGTAGGCGAGCATCAGCTCGTGGCTGTCGACGATCCCGGTCGACGGCGACAGCAGGGCCGCCACGCAGTGCAATTCGGGCTCGAGGCGCCGCGCCGCCGCGGCGTCGAGCCATTCGAGGTCGTCGACGCCGTTGGCCGTGGCCGCGGCGGCGATGCGATCGAGCGCCGGCAGCTCGGCCTCGTCGGACGCGACGATGATCTTGCCGATCCGCGCGTGGGCGACGCCGTGGTCGCGGCAATAGGCGTAAAGCCGCCGGCGGCCCTCAACACAGGTCACCGCCTTCAGGCTGTCCTTAGGGTAGTAGATGCCGCTGTGGATCACCTCGCTGTTGCGCGAGGACGTCTCGAACCCGATCGTCCAGGCTCGTTCGACGACGAGCACGTCGCGCCCGGCAAGCGCCAATGCCCGCGCCGCGGCGAGCCCGATCACCCCGGCGCCGACGACGACGCATTCGACTTCGTCCACCCCTTGCTCCATCGCGGTTCGCCGTCCTCCTGCTTTCTGCGGTTGTTTGCCCGCGCGGGAGATGCGTCAAGCGCCGGCGGTAGGATACGGCGTAAGCCATTGCAGAACCGCCGTCCCGCGAGCCCGCTGGACGAATTTGGCGAAATCGCCCACACTTCATTTTGATGACACCAGCGAAGGACAGCGATGAGCCGGAAGACCGCGACGGTGCTGAGCCTCGGCGACTATCGGGCGCGGCAGCGCACCATTTACTTTACGCGCGCTGAGCTGAACCAGCTTCTCGGCCTCTACAGCTTGCATGTGATCCGCGGCGTCTGGCGCGACTACGCGATCGACCACTCTCCCGGGTTCGCCCGGTTTTCGGTGTTTCGCCACACCCACGAGGCGCCGGCCTACTCGATCCTCAAGACGGCACCGGCCGCGGGCCGGCCGCCCGAGTTCATCGTGCAAAGCGGCCGCCAGAAATTGCGCATGTCGCGGACCCTCGCCGAGGCGCTGGAGTTTTTTCGCACCCACCTCAACCTGGTCGCGGCCGGCCCCGGTTAGGCTGCGCCGTCCGCGCTGGGGTGCCGGCGCGGCAGCATCCGGTCGAGAACGCCGTCGCGCCTGACCACCCCGTGGTAGAGCGCGCCCGCGACATGCAGCACGACCAAGAGATAGAGCGCGTACTGCCCGACCAAATGAACGGCGATCGCCCATTGCGACAACCGCGGCTCGACCGGCAGCAGCGGCGGGATCGCGACGAGGCCGAACAAGTTGACCGCGTGGCCGGCTGCGGCGGCGTTCAGGTAGCCGGCGAGCGGCATCGCCAGAAAAATCAGGTAAAGCCCGAAATGGGTCAGCCGCGCCAGACCGGTCTGGATGCGCGCCAGCCCCGAAGACAGCGGGGGAGGGGGGTGCCAGCCACGCCACAGCCCGCGCAACGCCATTAATCCCAGGATCGTCAACCCGACCGAGCGGTGCAGCAGCAACAAGGTGTTGTGGGCCGGGCTGTTGCGCGCCGCCGCCACGCTCGCCCAGCCGAGGGCGACGACGACTACGGCAAACGCCGCGACAAGCCAATGGACCGCGCGCGCGACCCGCCCGTAGCGGCCAGCGGCAGGTCGCCCCGAGCTATCGGTCATCCAAAGCCCGCCGACAAGGCTATCACAGCGACTTCTCTCCCAGTCTATTTCCTTGGCGGCACCGACCGAGACAGCGGGGTTGTTGACAACGCTGCTCCCCCATACCCCTCACTTTGGAGCCGCGGCCGAGGGGTGGAACAGCTGTTCGCCGTCCACCCTATATGCCCCGATTGCCGCCTGCCCCTCGGGCGACAGGAGCCAAGCCGAGCGCCAGCGCCAGTCCCAAATCGCCTTCCCTCGTCTTCAATACAATCGCGGTGGTCATGATGCGCGTATAGCCCGCGATGTTGCCGCCGACGATCAAAACGGCGCCGACTTCCGAGATCGCGCGGCCGAATCCGGCCAAAACTGCGGTTACGACAGCGCGGCGTGCAATCGCGAGAAGCATCCGGATCGATCGCAGCCGGGTTGCGCCGTCGACCCGCAACGCTCCACCATATTGCAGCCAAGGCTCCTCGACCGCCCGATGCGCCAGGGCGGCGATGATCGGCACCGCCAACACCGCCTGTGCAAGCACCATGGCGCCGGGGGTAAAAAGCAGGGCGAGCGCGCCCAAGGGTCCCGAGCGCGAGAGCAAGAGTTAAAGCCTCAGCCCCACGACCACCGGCGGCAAGCCGAGCCAGGCATTCGCGAGCACGATCAGCGTTCGCCGGCCGGGAAACCGGCTGATTGCCAATGCCGCCCCGCACGGCAATCCGACGCCGGCCGCGACCGCAGTGGCGAAAAAGCTGACCCCGAGGGAAAGCACGACGATGTGGGCGAGTTCGGCCGTCCCGAGAGCCGCCCAGACATTGGCCACTGGGACAATTTAACGCGACGGGCCACGCCGCCCGCTTCGGCGAAGCGCGCGCAGACAAGCTGAAGGCGCCCGTGGTGGGAGCGCGTGGTTTGGCAGTGGCTCGGTCTTTAGATTGTGATTTTTTACGGCCATTTCTGGCGACTATACATCGGGACACTGGACATCGGGAGACTGGCGCGCATCGAGAGAACGCAAGGCGAGGGCACCGGGATGGTTGGCGGATGGCCGGCGCGCGCGTGCGAGCCGCCTCCGCCTTTGTCGCAGCGAAAACGCGTCTCTTGGGGTGAGCATATGGGTATAACCATGCCGCACCACCCGACGGTGCGAATTGGCCCAACGACAGAAATTGGAGGACTCCGGATAATGGCGGCCAGTCTGGTCTATCGACGCCTCCGGCAAATCCCGCCCGGGCTCGCTCTCATCCTCGCGCTGGCGGCGCCCGCGGCCGCCCAACAGGCGAGCCAAGCCCAGCAAAGCGCGATCCGCCAGGCCTGCCCGGCCGACTACCGGGCGCACTGCGGCAATGTGCAGGCGGCCGGCCGGGCGGCCTTCGACTGTCTTCAGCGCAATGTTACGAGCCTGTCGCCGGCCTGTCAGCAGGCGGTGAGGGCGGTGGGCGCCAGCACTGCGCCGGGCGGCACCTCCTCGTCGAGCGCGGCCCCGGCACCGGCGGCGCCGCAATCTACCGGGTCGCCGCAGTACGCGGCGCCGATGCCGATGCGCGAACAGATGATGCTGCTGCGACAGTCCTGCGCCGGCGATTTCCGCGCCTTGTGCAGCGGCGTGCCGCTCGGCGGCGGGCGGGCGATCGCGTGCCTGCGGGCGAACGCGCAATCGCTGTCGCCGCAATGCGGCCAGGCGCTGATCGCCGCGCGCGGCGGCCGCTAGTGGCGCGGTGCCAACAAATGATTCCCATCCGTTGGCTGAATCGCACCACCGAAGTATTAATCTGGTGGGCCGATTCACGGAGCGCTTGGGAACAAGCGTTTCGATCGGACCGCTAGAGCGGTGGCCATGCACGACGCTTGCGAGCGGCGCCGTTTTCGTCAAACCCGCGAAAGCGGGCACCCCGGGGCTTGCTCGGGCGTGAACAGGAGGTGGCCACACCGACCGGTGTCGCACGATTAGGGGGCGGTCCGGGCGAACGACGGCCGAAGCCGCCGCCCCGGCGCGAGGTCGGCGTTGCAGGAGTGCGAACGGAGAGGCGGCGAGATGAACGACCTTTCGATGGCGGCGGCGGTCGCCCGCGACCCGCTAGTCGTCACCCTCTTTGTCTTCTCGCTAAGCGGATTGCTGACGCACGTTCTGTTCCGCCGACATCCGCTCGGCCGCGCGATGGTGCGCGTGATCTTTCTCGCGGTCCTGACAATCGTCCTGTTGAGCGCCGGCGTCGTGCCCTACCAGCCGCTGGCGCCCACCGGGGAGCCGTTCCAGGATGCCGTCCATGCCCTGCTGAAGATCGCCTGGTGGTTGTGGACGGCCTGGTTCCTTGTCGGATTTCTGCGGGTCTTTGTCGTCACCGAGCATCGTCCCCGCGAGGGAAAGCTGGTCCAGGACCTGCTCGCCGGCGCGATCTACCTTGCCGCCGTCTTTGCGATCATCGCCTATGTCTTCGACCTGCCGATCAAGGGGCTGCTCGCCACCTCGGGCGCCATCGCGATCATCCTCGGGCTCGCCTTGCAAAGCACGTTGAGCGACGTGTTTTCCGGAATCGTCCTCAACTTCAGCCGGCCCTATCGCCCGGGCGACTGGATCAGCATCGACGGCGCCACCGACGGCCGGGTCATCGAGATGAACTGGCGGGCGACGCACGTCTTGACCGCGAAGCGCGACCTGGCGATCGTCCCGAACAGCACGATCGCCAAAGCGAAGATCGTCAACGCCAGTTCGCCCTCGGGCATTCACGGGATAACCGTGACGGTCCAGCTCGATGCCAAGACCCCGCCGGCGACCGGCGCCGAGATCCTGAAAAACGCGATCCTGAACACGCGGCTGATCCTCGCGACACCCACCCCGCTGGTCATCGTCAAGTCGATCACCGCGAACGCCACGGAATTCGACCTCAGCTTTTTTGTCGAGGATTTGGCGCAGTCGACCACCGCCCAGAACGAGCTGTTCGACCGCATTTCGCGGCATCTGGCGGCGGCCGGAGTCGATCTGGCGTCGAACCAGAGCCAACCCTCGGGGTTGCCGCAAGCCGCCGCCGAGCCGAGCGCGAGCACCCCCGCCGAGCGCGCGCTCGACCTCGTCGACCTGTTCGCCGGCCTGACGCAAGAGGAGCGCAAGACGCTTGCCGCGAAAACCAGGCACAAGCACTACGACGCCGGGGACGTGCTGATCGAGCCCGGAACCGTGCTGCACTCGCTGTTTGTCATCGGCGCGGGTGTCCTGTCGTTCATAACGGTCATGTCGGAGGGTGAGATCGAGTTCCTGCGCATTGGGCCCGGCGACCATTTTGGCGAGGTCGGGATGCTGACCGGGAACCCGGCGGAGGCGACGCTGAAAGCGCTCGCGCCGGTCACGACCTACGAGCTTTCCAAGGAAGACCTGGCGCCGGTTCTCGAAGCGCGGCCCGAAGTGTCGCACGAATTGTGCCGCGCGCTGGCACGCCGTCAGGCGGCCGGACAATTGCTCGCCTCAACCGAGATCGACAGCAGCGTGCCGCCGAGCCGCGTCGCCGCGTGGTTCTCCGACCGGCTCCATCGCCTGTTCGACCTCGCCAGCGCCGAATGACGCGACCACGTCACCGGCGATTGATGGGCGATGGCAGACGACAACTTTGATGGGGGTCAGCCGCCCGCGCCGCCTAGTGGATGCTTGCGCAAGCGTTCTTGCGGCGTCTCGGACCCGCGCGCCTTGCGCCTGCGCTTCCAGAGCATGGAAGCGCGGTAGCCGAGGAGGCAGAGGAGCGCGAGGAGGCAGAGGAGATAGATGTAGCTCATTTGCCGCGCTCCTCTCGCTGGCGGCCGGGCGGCGCCAGCTCAAGCAGTTCTGATTTCGGTACGATTGCCTGGCAACAGCCGCCGACGACACTTCGGTCAGGGTGCGGTCAGGCGGTCGAAAAAGCCGACCCGCCCGCCGCGCGCGTCATAGAGATAGTCGTATCGGGCAAGCGGGGTGCGCCCGATATTGAAGAAGACAGGCGGCTTGGTCGCGGGTGGGGCGGCCCATCGGATCAGCCTTGGATCGATGGTCGACCCAGGACGCCCGGGCTGGTAGTTGAAGCCGTAGGACAGAGCCAGCGGCCCCGTCGTCGGCGCGGCAATGTCGACGGCGGTGCCCGGCTTGAGCACGCCCGGGTTGGACGAATCGACGACCTGCGCCGGGCGGCTGCCTTTCGCCAATGCGAAGATCATCTGGTCGATCCCGGTGTCGAGCAGCATTGACCCGCAGAACCTTGCCGAGGCCGCGGGGAAGCTGAAACAGCCATTTGCGCCCAGCCAGTCGCCGGGTGGGTCGGCGCTCGCTTTCAGCCGGATGTACTGGAATTTTTCGGCCGTGTCGGTGTCGTCCAGCCCGATATCGATCCGGTCGGGGGAGATCACGTAACCCGGCCGCATATGCCCGTAGACGACGTCTTCGAGCTGCAGGAAGGGATTGTTTGACGGCGGCGCGCCGCCGCGGTCAAAGCCGATGCCCATCAGGCTGAAGCTGGCGATCGCCTTTTCTTGATCGGACGGCGGCGTGCAGGTTTTGACGTTTGTACCGCATTCGACCCTGTCGATCCCGAAGACCTCGATCGGCACCGTCCTCGCAACCGCTCTCGGCCGCCCGTTCGTGTCGGAGGTCGCGATCGTTACCGGCGTCAGCCAGTAGTTTCCGACGATCTTGTAGCCGCTCGGGTAATATTCGCGGGTGCCCGGCTCCCCAGGGCCGATCGCCTGCGGCCCGATCGACCGCCGGTCGAGCACCAAGCCCGTCGAGCCGGTGTCGAGCTCAACCCCGGTGTGCAATCGCCCGCCGCCCACTGAAACGTCGACCGTAAAGCCGCGTTCGAGGGTGCGCATCGGATTACTGTAGGGTAGCGTGACATGGCCGGCGCCAGGCGGGCAGTCGTCCGGATCGAGCCGGTTCTTCGGGACGATCGACGTGCTGGCGCTGGCATCCCCGATCGTCGCGGTCAGGATCATCGGATTGGCGAAATAGCCGCCGTCGTAGGTGAAGGTCGCACCCGCGTCGCCGGACGACGTGATCCTCGCGCCGGCCGGGCGCAGCGGGCCGCCCCACGGCTGGTAAATGTCGAGGATGATCGGCTGTCTGCGGGAGGGAAGGATGGCCCGGCCGCGACGGTCGGTGACCGTGACCGAGATCGGGATGCGCTGCCTCTCGGTGCGGCCGCCGCGCGTGGCCGGGTTATCGAGGACGATGACGGTCGGCGAGATCGTCACCGTGGCGCTCGCGGTCGGATCGTCGGCCTGGGCCGCGACGCTGCCAGACACGGCGGCGATGACCGCGAGCCCCGGAACGACAAATGCTCGGATACGGATCGAAATTGGCGGGATCATCGGCGCACCTCCATCCCGCGGTTCTACTGAAACTTTCTTTGCGATCCGTTGACGCGCACCCCAGGGTTATGGCGCGACCCGCGTCTCGGCGGTTGCTCGGAGCCGCTCCGTCTCGGCCATGATCGCTCGCCTGTGCGCCCTCGCCGGCCGGAGACGGCCCTTCGGCT
>Ga0210390_10001277_pt1 | contig 24456 bp, 25 predicted proteins | sample IncBWH11OmetaG_FD_161050 | JGI IMG/M metagenome (GOLD analysis project Ga0210390, IMG submission 161050) | Forest soil microbial communities from Barre Woods Harvard Forest LTER site, Petersham, Massachusetts, United States - Inc-BW-H-11-O ... | reverse complement strand
GTCGCGGGGCCGGTCTTCTGGCGCAACATCAGCCATGACGAGGTCTACAAGGCGGTGATCCGCGGCTACAACGACTGGCTCGCCGAGGAATATTGCGCGGTGGCACCCGACCGGCTGATCGGCATGGGGGTCATCCCGATCACCAATGTCGATGACGCAATCGCCGAGATGAAGCACTGCAAAAGGCTCGGGCTGAAGGGGGTATTGCTCGGCGCATTGCCCAATGCCAAAGGCTATCCGACCCCCGAGGACGACAGGTTCTGGTCAGCCGCGGTCGACATGGACATGCCGGTCACTGCGCATGTGCAGTTTTATCGCACCGGTGCGCGCGCCGCGCAGCCGACCTTCAAGTACCCGAAGGAAGACCCGGTCATCATGCAGCGGCTGCGCCGGCCGTTTCTCGAGTGGCTGTGCAATTTCGGCTTGGCGCCGTCAGTCAGCATCGCGCAGCTGGTTTTGGCCGGCGTGTTCGAGCGCCATCCCAAGCTGAGAATCTTTTTTGCCGAGACCCGGCTCGGCTGGGTCCCGTTCTGGCTCGAGCACATGGACCTTTGGTATCAACGCCACCTCGGCTGGGCGCAGGAATATCTCGGGTTCAAGCCATTGAAGGAATTGCCGAGCCACTATGTCCGCGGCCACGTCTATTTCAGCGTGCAATACGAGCGCGTCGCGGTCGAGGAGCGTCAGCATGTCGGGGTGGACCGGATTATGTTCGCGACCGACTTCCCGCATATCGAATGCGAGTGGCCGAACTCGCGCCCGTTGATCGACAAGATCTACGCCGACATTCCCGAAGCCGACAAACGGCGGATCTGGGCCGGCAACTGCGTCGAGTTCTTCAAGCTTGACCACGCCGCCTGAGCGCGGGCAACGCAGCGGTGGCTAAAATGCGCACGCTTTTCCTGCTTGGCCTGGGGATGTTCGCTATGGCCCTCGCGACGACGAGACCCGCCAATGCGGCGGAAAACAGCGGTGCGGTCTACGCCGTCACCTATTTCGAGGCGGCCGCCCCCGACGTCCCCCAGGCCGCGACCCTGACGCGGCAATTTGGCGAAGCGAGCCGCAGGATGCCCGGCAATGCCGGGTTTGACACATTTCAGGAAATCGGCCGCCCGAGCCGCTTTGCGATTTTCGAGGGATGGCATGACAAGGCGGCCTTTGATGCGCACAACGCCGCCGCGCCGACCGCCGGGTTCCGCGACAAGCTGCAAACCTTGCTCGTCGGCCCGTTCGAAGTTCGCGATTTCACCGGGTTTTCGGTGGCCGGCCCGACGGAACACGGCGGGCCGGGTGCCCTGTACGTCGTCACCCACGTTGACGTCTTCCCGGCCGGCAAGGACGAGGCGGCCGCTCTCGTCACCGCGCTCGCCGAGGCCGGGCGCAAGATGCCGGGCAATTTATGGTTCGACGTCCTGCAAGTGGTCGGGCACGCGAACCACTTCGGCTTGGTCGAAGGCTGGCGCGACCACGCCAGCTTTGACGTGAGCCTGACGAACCCCGCGACCCGCGAGTTTCGCCAAAAGCTGACGCCGCTCGAGGGCGCGCTCTACGACGAGCGCCTCTACCACGCGCTGCGCTAGTCGGTCGCTTCAAGGAGTGCACACCGCAACGCGTCAGCAAAACCCATCCCCCGCTCAGCCATCCCGGGCCTTCGCCGATCAGCGCGAAATCCTCCAGAAAGAGTGCGGCAATCCGGCAATCGAGAAGAAGCCGGGCTACGGGGCGCAACTGCGGCGCCTGCGTTGCTCGATTTCGGCAGCATCGCATTTTGCTGAGGCGCTGGTAGCCTCTCATACCGAGTTCGGGTGCCGGGTGGCGACACCGCGCCGGATGCACTAAATCTACGAGACGCGAAGGTGGTCCCGCACGGTTGCCGGGCCCGCAAGACCGACCCGCCCTCTCCCGTCGGGAGGGGGAATTTTGTTGCGATCGGAAATCTCGTGCGATGGATGCTGTCAGTCCCGTAACACTCCCGGCTTCGGTCGACGGCACGCTCGCGATGCTTGGCAGCGCCGACTACGTCGCCGACCGCAGCCTAGCGACGGCCGTGCATTTGGCGTTGCATTTGCGCCGGCCGCTGTTTCTCGAAGGCGAGGCCGGGGTCGGCAAGACCGAGATCGCCAAGGTGCTGGCGACGGCCTTACAGCGCCGTCTGATCCGCCTGCAATGCTATGAGGGGCTCGATGTCGCCTCGGCCGTCTACGAGTGGGACTACGCGCGGCAGATGATCGAGATCCGCCTCGCCGAGGCGGCCGATGAGGACCGCGGCGAGATCGAGAGCACGATCTTTTCCGACCGCTTTCTGATCAAGCGCCCGCTGCTTCAGGCGCTCGAGCCCGACATCGCCGGTGCGCCGGTGCTGCTGATCGACGAACTCGACCGCACCGACGAGCCGTTCGAGGCCTATCTGCTCGAGCTCCTGTCGGACTTTCAGGTCACGATCCCCGAGATCGGCACGATCCAAGCCGAGCATCCGCCGATCGTCATTATCACCTCGAACCGGACGCGCGAAATTCACGACGCGCTGAAGCGCCGCTGCTTCTATTACTGGGTGGATTACCCGAACGCGGGGCGCGAGCTCGAAATCCTGAAGCGCAAGGCCCCGGCTGCGAGCGAGCATCTGTCGCGCGAGGTCGTCGGTTTTGTGCAGAAATTGCGCACGATGGATTTGTTCAAATTGCCGGGGATCGCCGAGACGATCGACTGGACCGAGGCGCTGATGCAGTTGGACGTGCTCGAGCTGACCCCGCACGCGATCAACGACACGCTGGGCGTATTACTCAAATATCAAGACGACATCGCCCGCATCCAGGGCAGCGAAGCCGCGCGCCTGCTCGACCAGATCAAAGCGGAAGCGGCGGCGGCATAGGTAATGCTCGGAGGCCGCCCTCCCCTTAACGTCATGGCCGGGCTTGATTCGGTTATCCACGAGGCCGCGGACGCCGCAAGACGTGGATGGCCGGAACAAGTGCGGCCATGACGACAGCCCACGGTACGAGCGAGATGACCTTAGCGGTTCATTCGCCAGCCACCGAGGGCCAAGCACCGGGGCGGCTCGTCGCCAATCTGATGCATTTCGCGCGCACCTTGCGCGCGGCGGGGCTGCCGGTCGGACCCGGCAAGGTCATCGACGCGGTGCAGGCGGTGCGAACCATCGGCATCACCAACCGCCGCGACTTCTACTGGACATTGCATGCGGTTTTCGTCAACCGGCCGGACCAGCGGCTGATCTTCGACCAGGCGTTTCACGTTTTCTGGCGCAACCCCGATCTTTTGAAGAAGATGATGGCGCTGGTGCTGCCCGAAATGCGCGTTCCGGGCGAGGAAGACCGCGGCGCAGAGATGGCGCGCCGCCTCGCCGAGGCGCTGCACCCGAACCGCGAGCAAGCCGCGCCCGATGCTGAGGAAGAGGTCGAGAGCGAAATCGATGCGGTCATGACCTTTTCCGACCGCGAGCAATTGCGCGGCATGGATTTCGAGAAGATGTCGCTCGACGAACTGGCGCGCGCCAAGGCGGCGATCGCGCGGCTGCGCCTGCCGGTCGAGGACGTGCCGACCCGCCGCTTCGCGCCCGACCCGCGCGGCGCGCGCGCCGACCTGCGGGCGACGTTGCGCGCAGCCTTGCGCTCCGGCGGGCTGATCGAGTTGAAGCGCAAAAGCCGGCGCCGCCGGCCGCCGCCGCTCGTCGTCTTGTGCGACATCTCGGGCTCGATGAGCCGCTACAGCCGCGTCTTTCTGCATTTCATGCACACGGTCACCAACGACCGCGACCGGGTCTACACCTTCGTCTTTGGCACGCGGCTTACCAACATCACCCGCTATCTGCGTTATCGAGATGTCGACCTGGCGCTGGAGCGGGTCGGCGAGGCGGTTGCCGACTGGTCGGGTGGGACGCGCATCGGCCACTCGATCGCCGAGTTCAACCGGCTGTGGTCGCGGCGGCTCTTGGGCCAGGGGGCGATCGTCATGCTGATCACCGACGGCCTCGACCGCGACGCCGGAACCGGGCTCGCGCGCGAGATGGATCGCCTGCATCGATCATGTCGGCGGCTGATCTGGTTGAACCCGCTGTTGCGTTACGAGGGGTTCGAGCCAAAATCACTGGGAATGCGGGCGATGATGCCCCATGTCGACGAGTTTCGGCCGGTGCACAATCTCGAGAGCCTCGAAGAGTTGATCCAAGTGCTGAGCGCGCCGGCGGCGAGGCGCGGCCCGGCGGCCCCCGCATTACGGGTTTACCAGGAGAGGGCGGCATGAGCGACACTGCGGAAATCCTCGAACAGGCGGCGCGCTGGCGCGAGGCGGGGTCGGGCGTGGCACTGGCGACCGTGGTCACGACCTGGGGGTCGTCGCCGCGGCCGGTCGGCGCCAAGCTCGCGGTCGACGACCAGGGTGCGATGGTGGGTTCGGTCTCGGGCGGCTGCGTCGAAGGCGCCGTCGTCGAGCAGGCCCAGCAAGTGATCCGCGACGGCAAGCCGCGCCTCCTCGATTTTGGGGTCAGCGACGACCAGGCCTGGGAAGTCGGCCTCGCCTGCGGCGGCAAAATCCAGATCTTTGTCGAGCGCGTCGAATGAAGGGCCGCATCCTCGACCGGGTGGTCGCGGCCGCGCGCGAGCACCGCGCGGTGGCGCTCGCCACCGAGCTCGCGAGCGGCCATCAGCTGCTACTGGACGGCGCCGCCGCCGAAGGCGACCTCGTGCTCGACGAGGCCGCCCTCGGCCGGGTTCGGGAAGCGCGGCGCACCGGCCGCAACCGCACGATCGAGACGGCCGCCGGCCCGGTCTTCGTCGAGGTGCTGACGCCGCCGCATCGCTGCTTCGTCATCGGCGCGGTGCATATCGCCCAGCCGTTGGCGCAGATGCTGACCTTGGCCGACTATGCCGTGACCGTGATCGACCCGCGCGGGGCCTTCGCGACCGCGGCGCGGTTTCCCGAGGTCGAGCTGGTCACCGAATGGCCCGACGAAGCCCTTGAGCGGCTGCGGCCGGATCGCGGCTCGGCGGTCGTGGCGCTGACCCATGACCCCAAGATCGACGACCCCGCGCTGGCGGCGGCGTTACGCTCGGAGTGCTTTTACATCGGCGCGCTCGGCTCGCGCCGCAATCACGCCGGGCGCTGTGCTCGCCTGAAGGAGCAAGGCTTTGACGACGCCGACCTCGCCCGCATTCACGGGCCTGTCGGCCTTGCGATCGGCGCGGTGTCGCCGGCCGAAGTGGCGATCTCGATCGTCGCCGAGATGACCCGCGTCCTGCGCCAGGGCGAGGCCGCGGAGGCGGTACTCCCGACCCAACAGGATACGCGCCCGTCGCCGCTTGGTTAATAAAGACTGGGCCGTGGCGCCGCCGTCGGTTCTGCGACCCCGCTTATGAGCTACATTGAGGATGAGGAGCGCCGGCTGAGGATTGAGTTGATGCAAGCCGATATCGAAAACAAACGCGCCGACACCGACTACAAGCGCGGGCTCTTGCGCTTCGAGCCGTGGAAAATCGTCATCGCGGCTTTCGCCGCCGGCGGGATCATCTTTGGCGCTCTCGGATATAAGATCGGCTCGACCCCGCCAGCGCCGATCATCATCCAGCAGCTCCCGTCGTCCGCGGCGCGATAGACCCGCTGGCGTTTTCACGAATGTTTCCCAGCATCGAGGAGGGAAGGTGAAATTCGGCGAGGTCCCGGTTGCCGAGGCGGAAGGGGCGATCCTCGCGCACAGCCTGAAGCTTGGTGCGGCGGCGCTCAAAAAAGGGCGCGTGCTGTCGGGCGCCGACCTCGGCTTGATCGCCGGCGCCGGCTTGTCGGCGATCACGGTAGCGCGGCTCGAGCCTGGTGACGTTGGCGAAAACGAGGCAGCCGAACGGGTGGCCTCGGCGGCGATCGGCTCGGGAATCTCGGCGGCGGCGCCGTTTACCGGCCGGGTCAACCTTCACGCCGAAGCCAAAGGCGTGCTGGTCTTCGACCGCGAGCGCATCGACCGGCTGAACCTCGTCGACGAAGCGATCACGCTCGGCACGCTGCCGCCCTTCGCGGTCGTCGAGCCGCGCCAGATGGTCGCCACGATCAAGATCATCCCGTTCGCGGCACCCGAAGAGGCGGTCAAGCATTGCGTCAAGGTGGCGATCGACGAAGGCCCGTTGCTGCGGGTGGCGCCGTTTCGGCCATTGTCGGTCGGGCTGATCCAGACGCGGCTCCCCGGGCTCAAGGAGAGCATCCTCGACAAGACCCGCGAGGTGACCGAAGCCCGGCTCGCCGCCCTCGGCTGCCGCCTCGCGTTCGAGGAGCGCTGCGCCCACGAAAGCCCGGCGCTCGCGGCCATGATCGGCGACGGCGCCGCACGCGGCGTCGACATGCTGTTGATCCACGGCGCCTCGGCGATCCTCGACCGGCGCGACGTGATCCCTTCGGCGATCGAAAAGGCCGGCGGGACGGTCGATCATTTCGGCATGCCGGTCGACCCCGGCAATTTGTTGCTGCTGGGCCATGTCGGCGAGCGGGTCGTGCTGGGGCTGCCCGGCTGCGCGCGCTCGCCCAAGGTCAACGGGTTTGACTGGGTGTTGGAGCGGATAGTCGCCGGGTTGCCCGTCGGCCCGGCCGAAATCATGCGCATGGGCAGCGGCGGGCTCCTCGCCGAGATCCCGTCGCGGCCGTTGCCGCGGGCCGAGGCCAAGGCGCCAACGGTCCGCGAAACGGAGCAATCGCGAGGTCCGCGCATCGGCGCCTTGCTGCTCGCCGCCGGTCAGTCGCGGCGCATGGGCGGGCCGAACAAGCTCCTTGCCGAGATCCCCGGGTCAAGCCCGGGGACCGGGGTGCCGATGGTCGCGCGGGTCGCGCAGCGCCTGTTGGCGTCGCGGGCGCGCCCGATCGTCGCCGTCCTCGGCAACCGCGCCGACGAGGTCGACACGGCACTCGGCCGCCTGCCCGTCGAACGGGTGCGTAACCCCGATTTCGCCGACGGCCTGTCAACCTCGTTGCGGCGCGGGCTCGCCGCGTTGCCGGACGAGCTCGACGGCGCGGTCGTGTGCCTCGGCGACATGCCGCTGATCTCGGGCCGCCATCTCGACCGGCTGATCGCGGCGTTCAACCCGCTCGAGGGGCGTGCCATCGTCGTGCCGACGCGGCATGGCAAGCGCGGCAACCCGGTGCTGTGGGCGCGACGCTTTTTCCCCGAGATGGCGCGGATATCTGGTGATGTCGGCGCGCGCCACCTGATCGGCGAGCATGCCGAGCTCGTCGCCGAGGTCGAGATGGACGACGACGCGATCCTCGTGGACATCGACACCCCCGAAGCCCTCGCCGCCTTGCGAGCAAGGGGCAAGCCCTCGGGCGCGACCGCGGAGCGCGGGTAACAGCCGATTTCTGCTCTGCTACTCGGCGGCGCGCGGTGGTGCCGTGTCGGCGAAAGACGGCATCACTTCGCGGGCGAAGCGGCGCAGGCTCATGCGGCCGCGCGTCCCGCCGCCCGAGCCGCCGCCGTTGACCAGCACGTAGCCCGCGCCGGCGGCGCGCAACTCTTCGAGCCGCGCGGCGATGTCGTCAGGATTGCCGTACATCGCACTCGCCTCGTTGACCGCGCGCGGGTCGCCGGTGGCGCGGTCGGGCCCGCCATGGACGGTCCCGTCGGGCGTCGTCGCGAGCTTCAATTGCCGCAGCCGGTTGGCGAGACGGCGCTCCATCGCCGCGTCGCGCTCGGGGCGGCTGTCGCACACGAAAAACGCGCGGGTCACCGCGACCTGCATCGGGTCGAACGTGCGCCCCTGCGCCTCGATCTCGGATTTGTACGTCGCGATGCTGGTCGCCACGTCGCCGGGCGAGGCGTATTGGCCCAGCAGCAGATTGTAGCCCTGCGCCGCGACCCGGCGGATCGAGCGCTCGCTCCCGGCACCCATCCACACCGGCGGGTGCGGCTTTTGCGCGGTCGGCGGCTCGACGACGATCTCATTAAACTGCCAAAACCTGCCGGTATGCGAGAACGGCTCGTCGGCGGTCCACGCCTTGAGGATCACCGCGAGCGCTTCGTCAAAGCGCGCGTCGGCCTCCGCCATCGGCACGCAGAAGCCCTTGAACTCGTTGTAGCGGTAGCCCTTGCCGATGCCGAAATCGAGCCGCCCGCCCGATAGCAGGTCGAGGGTCGCCGCCTGCTCGGCCAGCAACACAGGGTTGTGCCACGGCAACACCATGACCGCGGTGCCGAGCCGCAGATGGCGGGTGCGCGCGCCGATCCAGGTGAGGAGGTTGACCGTCGCCGAGACCTGGCCGTACCCGGTAAAATGGTGCTCGACGACAAAGGTGCTGTGAAAGCCGAGCGCCTCGGCCTCGACATTGTAGTCGATGAAGTCGCGGAAGCCCTCGGCGCTGTCGAACTCGGCCTCTTCGGGGCCCGTGGCGCGCCGCGCCGCCGCACTGCCGAACAAACCGAACTGCATCCGCCTCACCCTCCATTTCCCGATTAGCTCCGGCAAACTACGTCACGATCGGCAATATTCAAAATACCGTCTCTCGATCGCCGGCATGTGGCCCGGCATGCGAGAAACGTGCTCTTGCATCCCGCCGCCCCAGCCCTCCGGCGCGTCGGGCCTTGGATACGCGCGGGACGCGCGCATGTATGATGTCGGGAGTGAACAGAGGAGGAAGAAATGGGCGTCGAGCTGAACCACACGGTCATTCCGGTAAAGGACAAATGGGCGTCGGCCAAATTTCTCGCCGACATTCTGAACCTCGAAGCCGGCCCGCAATGGGGTCATTTTGTCCCGATCAGGACCGGCAACGGGGTCACCCTCGATTTTTCCGATTCCGACAATTTCCGGCCGCAGCACTACGCGTTCCTGGTCAGCGAGGCGGAGTTCGACGCCGCTCTCGCCCGCATCCGCGCCGCCGGTGTCGCCCATTATGCGAATTTCCGCCGGGAGCGGCCGGGCGAAATCAACCATCTCTATGGTGGTCGCGGCGTCTATTTCGACGACCCCAACGGCCATTTGATGGAGCTGATCACTCAGCCTTACGGCCCCGTCCCATTGGGCGGATAATCCGACCGGGCGACGTCCCGGCCGGCGGCCCCATCACCGGGGGGTGATCGGCGGTGTGGCGATCTCGCTCCAAGCAACCGGCGCGCCGCCTTTCGCTGGCGCTTCGACCGGCGGCAGTGCCTGATCCCAGTGTGTTGCCAGAAACCGGCGGCCGGTCACCTGCTGCGCCGCGTCTGAGACGAGCCAGACGAGCGGCGGCCCCATGACCTCCGGCTGGATCAGGCGGTCGCGCTCGAACCCGGCCTCGTCGGAGATCATCGGCGTGTTGGTGACGCCGCCCGGCACCAGCACGTTGACGGTGACCCCGGTGTCTGCAAGGTCCTTGGCCATGACCGCGCTCAGCGCCTCGAGCGCGGCCTTTGACGGCCCATAGCCCGGCATGCCGGCTGCGAGCATCGTGCCGAGGCTGGTCGTGACGTTGACGATGCGGCCCCACCGCCGGCCGATCATGTCGTGCACGACGGCGTTGACCAGCGCCAGCGGTGCCGCAGTGTGGACCGCGACAAAGCGGCGCCAGATTTCGGGCGTGATCTCCCAGAATTTCAGCGGGCGCTGCCAGCTGTCGGGACGGATCACGCCCGGGCCGACCCCGGCGTTGTTGACCAGAATGTCGATCCGGCCAAAACGGGCGCGCGCAGCGTCAGCGATCGCCTCTGTCGCGCCATCGGCCTCGAGATCACAGCGGAACGTCATAAGTTCGGCGGCATTCCCGCCATCCCTAGCGACCGCGACGAGCGCCGCGAGCGGGCCTTCGTCGCGATCGGTCGCGGCCACATCGATACCCGCCGCCAGCAGATTGCGCACGAACACCCGGCCGATGCCGCCCGCCGCACCGGTGACGATCGCCGCTCTTCGGGTTTCGCTCATGATCAACCTCCCTGCTGGCTGCGCTGCGATAAACCCCCGTCCGCTCGCCGTCGCTTTAGGCGGGGCGTTTTAGGCGGGGCGTTTCCAGCCGAGCCAGTCGCAGATCGCGTCGCCCATCACGAGCTCCTTGGCGCGGCCCTGCAGCCACGGCAATTCCTCGGTGAACATCGTCACGCATTGCCGGTAGGAGCACGGCATGCGGGTGATGTCGGTGCCCCAGAAGCAGCGCTGCGGGCCGAACGCGTCGACGATCTGGCGGATGTATTTGTGGATGTTGCGGTAGGGGTAGGGTTCGCTCGAATAGCTCGGCGCGCCCGACAATTTGACCGCGACGTTCGGGTATTTTGCAAGCGCCAGCATGTCGCCGAGGTTGGCGAATGCCGCGTCGTCGGTTCCCGACCCGCCACCGCCGCCGCGCCCGTGATGGTCGATGTGGAGCTTCAACGCGGGGTGGCGCTCGGCGATCCGGGCGAGATCGGCCAGATGCCCGCCGGCCATCAACCCGACCGGAAGCTTTTCGCGCTCACAGGCCGCCCAAAACCAGTCGAGCGAGCCGTCCGACCACCAGCTCTGCTGATGCGGCTGGTTGAAGGTGAAGCGAAAGCCGAGCATGCCCGGCCGCTGCCGCCAATTCCGGACGATCTCCTCGCGGTTCGGCGCCTGCAGGTCGAAATTGCCGAGGATGCAGAATTTGTCCGGGTGGGCCTTGACCGCCTCGACGGCTTGCGCGTTCGGCCCCTCGCCCAAGGTGCTGGGCGGGTGGATGACCGCCGCGTCGACCCCGGCCGAGGCCATTTCCTTTAGCGCGTCATCGACGTTGTAGGTCGGGATCTGGCGGTGCTGCGGCGACATCCGCGCGTTTTCCCAGAGGTGGATCTGCGAATCGACGATTTGCATCGGGTCCTCCATCGTTGGTCAGTGATCGCGGTTGGTTTCGGCCGTTCAGTCGGCACGACCGCCGGCGGCCAGCGCCGCGGGCGCCCGCGGCGGCAATTCGTCGTCTTCCATCGCCAAGGGCTTACCGTGGGTTTCGGGGCCGAGAAATGTAAACGCCAAGCCGATCCCCAGCGCGCACGCCGAGAGAAACAGAAACCCCGGCAGGATCGCGTGCTCGGTGGCGTGCGGCGTCAACAGGTTGCCGGTCCCGGCGATCAACGCGAGCGAGGCCGGCCCGAGGATCTTGCCGAACCCGTTCGAGGCGAGGTTGAGCCCGGCGGCACGCGCCCCGCGGCGCACGCCAAACACCTCGACCGCATAGGGCGCGAGGTTTGTGAAACCGCCCTCCATGAACAGGTTGGCGACCATCAACAGCGGGATGAACAGCGGAAAGCCGCCGACATAGACGGCGTGGAAATAGCCAGCTATGGCGATCGTGACCGCCAGCCCAAACCCGTGGAGCTGGCCGCAACGCCGCCGTCCCAGCCATTGCGGCATCAGTGCGAAGAAAATCTTGCCGGTGATGCCGCACAGGATCACGAAGACGAAATATCGCGCTGCCTGGGCGACCGTGATCTTGAGCAGCAGCGAGAAGATCGTCGGCCCCCACAGGATCACCGCGTAGTCGACCGTGGCCGCCCCGCCCATCGTGAACACGACGAGCCAGAACAGCCGCGGCTCCGCGTAGAGCTCGGCGAGGCTGCCGCGCGGCGGGTTGGCCGGCCGCACCGTCGGCAGCGGGACCGTGGCGAGCGGCACGCCGAGGTGGTGCGCCACCAGGGCGCGAGCCTCGGCAAAGCGGCCCTTGGCGATCAGCCAGCGCACCGATTCCGGGATGAAGAACGCCGCGAGCACCGCGACCAGCGCCGGCGCCGCACCGAGCGCGGCCACACCGCGCCAGCCCAGCACCGACAGCAAGGTCGCCGCGGTCAGCGACGACAGCAAGGTGCCGACGGTCGGGAACACGACCGCGAGGCTCGCGACGACGGTGCGGAACCGGGTCGGCGTGATCTCGACGATCATCGTCAGGGCCGGGACGCTCGCCGCCGAAATGCCGAAGCCGACGACAAATCGCAAGGCGGCGAAGAGCCGCCAGGCATGGTCCGGGATCAGCGAGATCGCGCCGGCCCCGCAGGCGCAGATCAGGTAGCCGGCGACAAGCTGGCGCTTGCGCCCCCAGCGGTCGGACAGCGAGCCCCAGATCGGCGCGCTGACAATGGCGCCGACACCGCCGCTCAACAGAATGATCGCCGACTGACCGTAGGTCAGGTGCCAGCGCGGGCCAAGCTCGGCCACCAGGTAGCCCACAATGAAGAAATCGAACAGGTCGAGCATCGACCCGGCGGCGATCAGCGCAAAAGTGCGCCAGTAGCGCGGATTGAGCGACGCCCGGTCGAACAGCGCCAAGAGGCCGTCCGCGGTTTCTTCCGTCATTTCTCCTCCCGGGGAGGTTATTGTCCGGCGGGCAGCGCCGCCGCTCTTTTGTTTCGTTCGACGGCGCGCGATCATCCCGACCCGCGGCGCGGCGGCTGACGCGACCGGAGGAGATTGCGCCCGCGCGAGCCCGGCACCGCCGGGCGCTGCCGGCGGGCGAATTCGATCGGGCCTGCCGCAACCGGCGCCGGCGCGTCGATGGCCGGCTCGCGGGCCTGCGGGCACAGCTTGCCGTCGGCGGCGATGTCGCCGATGACCTCGCTCACCACTTCGGCCAGCGCCTCGCGCGCCGCCGACGCACCGCGGCTCGCCGCGGCCCCGAGCGCCAGGATGCGGAATACGCCGGTCGCGGTGATGCGGTGGGCTTGCGCCAACCCGCGCGCGCATTCGCGATGCACCGAGGAATACGGCAGGATCGACGCGCCCACTCCTTGCTGGACCATCAGCCGGATGGTTTCGTGGTCGTTGAGCTCGGTGTCGACCTGCAAGGCGATGCCGCGCCCGGCGAGCAATACGTCGAGTGCCGCGCGCAAGCCGTCGCCGAGGATCAGCGGCGTCCGGTTCAGCTCCTCGGCCGAGACGGCGCCCGCCACCCGCGCGCCCGGCCGCGTCACCAGCACCATCTCCTCTTCGGCGAGCCGGGTCGAGGCGATCAGCCGGCTGCGCGAAATCTCGGCCATCAGAGCGAGGTCGATCAGGCCGGCGACGATGAACTCCTCGAGCCGCACCGTGCCGGCGTGGACCACCTTGAGCTCGATCAGCGGGAAATGGCCGCGCATCCGGGCGAACAGCTCGGGCACGACGACCGGGCACAGGGTCGGTGTCACTCCGAGAATAATCTTGCCGGAGGGGTGCGCCTTGTGCGCCCGGATCTCGTCGCCCGCGCGCTCGACGTCACGCAGGATACGCTGGGCGCTGTCGAGCAATTTCTGGCCGGCCTCGGTCAGACGCACGCCGCGATTGGCGCGGGTGAAGAGCGCCGCGTCGAGCTCGTGCTCCAGCCGCTGCACATGCCGGGTCAGCGCCGGCTGCGCGATCTGCAAATGCGCCGAGGCCCGGCTGATGCTGCCGAGCTCGGCGATCCGGACAAAGTAAAATAGGCTGCGCAATTCCATCGCAACCGCGATTTCGCCCACCCGCGACGATCGAGGTCAACCGGAATTGCGGCGACGCTGTCCCTCACCCCAGCCCTCTCCCGCCTGCGGGCAGAGGGACGCTCGGAACGCGAGGATGGAGCCGCTATCTCAAAATAGCCGACCATGCCGCAACGGCATGGACGTGATCGGAATTCGGTATTTGCTTGATGAAGCCAGGGAATTTAACGTCGGATCAGCGGGCTACGGGAACAGGAGAAGCGGCCATGGAAGTCGGCGTCTACCATGAGTTCCACTGCCGGCCGGACCAGACCCAGGCAGCGGCGTTCGCGGAGGCGCTGGACCAGATCGAGGCGGCCGACCGCTGGGGGCTCGACGCGATCTGGCTCGCCGAGATCCATCAGCAGGCGCGCCGCTCGGTGATGAGCGCGCCGATGACGGTGGCGAGCGCCATCGCCGCCCGCACCAAGCATATCAAGATCGGCACCGGCGTCCAGGTACTGCCGTTGTGCCATCCGCTGCGGCTTGCCGAGGAGACCGCGACGGTCGACCAGATCAGCAATGGTCGATTGCTGTTCGGGGTCGGGCGCAGCGGCAACCCGCGCAGCTACATGGCCTATGGCGTGCCCTATTCGGAAAGCCGCGAGCGGTTTCTCGAAACCCTGGACATCGTCAAGAAGGCGTGGACGCAAGAACGGTTCTCGCACGAGGGCAAATACTGGCGTTTCGAGAATGCGAGCGCGGTCCCGCGACCGTTTCAACAGCCGTTCCCGCCGATCCGCGTCGCCGCCGCCAGCGAAGAGACGTTCCCGTCGTTGGGCGAGGCCGGCTACCCGATCTTTGTCGCGGTGCGCAGCGGCTCGCTGTCGGGGCTGGCGCCCGATCTCGCCGCCTATCGCCAAGCCTACAAGGAAGCCGGCCATCCCGGCGAAGGCGAGGTCTATCTGCGGCTGACCCTGCACATCGCCGACACCGACCGCAAGGCATTCGACGAAGCCGAGGAGAGCATCATGTCCGGCTACCGGACCTTGAGCACGCGGCTCGAAAACGCCCCGAACCGCCGCCGCGCCGCCGAGGCGGTGACGATCCGCACGATCTCCTATGAGGAGGTGCAGCGCGACAAGGTCATCATCGGCAGCCCGGAGCGGGTCGCCGACCGGCTGCTGCAGCTTCACGAAGAGTTGGGCCTCGACGGCATTTTGGCGGAGCTGAATTTTGGCGCGCTGATCCCTCCCGAGCCGATGACCCGCTCGTTGCAGTTGCTGTGCGAAAAGATCCTGCCGCGGCTGCATTAGTCGTCGTGGCAAGGTTGATCCGAACCGGCCGTCGGATCGATCGAACCGCCCCTCACCCCACCCTCTCCCCGCAAGCGGGGCGAGGGACCGAGCGTCTCAGGAGACCGACCCATGAAATTCGGATTGTTCGGCAGCGCGCAGGCGCGACGCGCCGGTCCCGACACCGACTCGAGCCAAGGGTTTCGCGACTTTATCGACAACAACGTCGAGGCCGAGGCGCTCGGCTACTACAGCACGTTTCTCGTCGAGCACCATTTCACCGGCTTTGGCCAGGTGTCGGCGAGCCTCAATTTGTTGACCTGGCTCGGCGCCCGCACCCGGCACCTGCGGCTCGGCACCGCGGTATTGGTGTTGCCGTGGCACAACCCGGTGCTGCTCGCCGAGCAGGCCGCGACCCTCGACCTGCTGTCCGGCGGCCGGCTCGATTTCGGGATCGGCAAGGGCTATCGCTGGAACGAGTTCGCCGGATTTTGCGTGCCGCTGGAGGAAGCCGACGAGCGCTTCGAGGAGGCGCTCGACGTGATCACCAAGTCGTTTGTCTCGGAGACGCCGTTCTCGCATCGCGGCAAATTCTGGCAATACGACGAGATCGTCGTCGAGCCGCCGCCCGCGCAAAAGCCGCATCCGCCGTTCTGGATGGGGGCGGGCAGCCGCAATTCGGTGCGCCAGGTCGCCGAGCGCGGCTACAACATGCTCTTAGGCCAGCATTCCCTCGCCGAGGAAATCCTGGAGCAGGTCGCCCAGTTTCGCGACGAGGTCGAGGTGCGTGGGCGGCTCTTCAACCCGATGGAGGTGGCGGTCGCCCGCGCCGTGCACATCGCCAAGGACGACGCCGACAAAAAGGCGGCACTCGAACGCCGCTACCAGGGCCATATGCGGGTCAACGCGCTGGCACGCCGGCGCGACGGCGAGACTCGAGCCCGCTACATCCTGGATGACGAAAAAGAGGCGCGCTACGAAAGCGCCGAGAGCGCCCTATTCGGCACGCCCGACGAGATCATGCGCAAGCTCGAAAGATTGCGCGCCGGCGGGGTCGAATACGTCATCATCAACTTTGGTGGCTCGCGCGAAAACATCCGCCGCTTCGCCCGCGAGATCATGCCGGCGTTCAGCGACGAGTCCGCCTTCGCTCTCGCCGGCAAGTGACGACTTGAGCGCCGATCCGCGGCGGAGCAGACGGAGGAAATGTCGTCGCCCCCGCGCGAGCGGGGTCCAGGGCGGCAGCCAGAACGCCGGAGCGCTGGGTTCGCGCTTTCGCGGAATGACGGTTGGAATATTGGAAATTCGGACGTTTCGGGGCGGCCTGTGAAGAGGAGTAAGTGAGATGGCATTCGAATTCGGCGTGTTTCACGAGTTTCAGCGCCGCCCGGGTCAAAGCGAGGCGGAGGCGTTCACCACCGCGTTCGAGCAGGTCGACGCCGCCGAGCGCTGGGGCCTGGACGCGATCTGGCTCGCCGAAATCCACATGGCGCCGGAACGCTCGGTGTGCTCGGTGCCGATGACGATCGCCAGTGCCATCGCGTCCCGCACCCGCAACATCAAGATCGGCACCGGCGTTCAGGTGCTGCCTCTGTGCCAGCCTCTGCGGCTCGCCGAAGACGCCGCGACCGTCGATCACATCAGCCGCGGACGGCTGATCTTCGGCGTCGGGCGCAGCGGCTTCCCTCGGGCCTACGAAGCCTATGGCATCCCCTACGGCGAGAGCCCCGAGCGCTTTACCGAGGTGCTTGAAATCGTCAAGCGCGCCTGGACAGAGGAAACATTTTCGTTCGCCGGCAAGTTCTACACCTACGAAAACGTCTGCATCGTGCCAAAGCCGTACCATAAGCCACACCCGCCGATCCGGATTGCGGCCAACCGCGAGGACACCTTCATCTCGGCCGGGAAGCAGGGCTATGCGATCTTCGTCGGTGCGCGGCGCGGCACGTTCGACGAGGTCCTGCCCAATGTCGGGATCTACCGCGATGCCTGGAAGGCCGCCGGCCACCCCGGCAACGGCGAGGTGTATCTGCGCGCCCCGGTCTATGTCGGCGACACCCTCGAACAGGCGCTCTCCGATCCGCAGGAGGCCCTGATGAACTTCTATCGCTACCTGGGCGCCCGGCTCGAAGAATCGGCCAATCGTCCGGGCATCTTCGACACCGCGCGGCGGATCGAGGGCGCCCAACGGCTGCAGACGCTCACTTGGGACGAGGTGCGGCGCGGCCGGGCGATTGTCGGCACGCCGGAGATGGTGGCCGACAATCTCGCCAGCCTCAGAGACCGGCTCGGTCTCGCCGGCATCCTCGCCGAGCTCAACACCGGCGGCCTGATCCCGCATGAGCGGGTCATGCGCTCGATGCAGCTGCTGTGCGAAAAGGTGCAGCCGCAGCTTCGCTGAGGGAGCGCCCGCCGCAGGCTAGGCTGCCGCGGGCGCCGTGAGCGGGACCGCGGCCTCGGTGGTCAACAGCAGAAAGGTGAGCGTCTCCTGCAGGTAGAGGCGCACCGCGCTGTCGGTGTGCGAGAGGTAGCCGATCGAAAAATCCTGGCCGAGATGCAGGTCGAAGTCGCCGCCGCGGGTCGTCAGCACAAACCCGCCGGGGATCGCCGGAGCCCAGATGATCTCGGTCTCGACCAGCCGGTGGATATGCTGCAACACCGGGTAGCCGTGGTCCCTCGCCTCGGCAACGCGGGTATAGGGCTCGGCCCCGAGCACCACCGAATAGGGTCCGTTGACCCCAACAGACGCAATTCGCTCAACGCATGCGCGATCGCGTCCGGATAGTCCACGACATCGGCCGGAAGCGCCACCGCGGGATTGCTGGCGCCCTGGCGAATGCCTTGGATGCCGGCCGCCGCATAACCCTCGAAGATCGCCCCGTCCTCGGCAAACGCGATCTTCTTGGCGGCGTCCTTGGCCGGCTGCCAGTCGGGGTCGTTGGCGCCGCGCTCGACATCGTCGATCATCTGACGCGCTAGCTCGAACGGCACGCGCAACTCGACAAGCGGCTTGACCTCGCGCTGCCGGGCGATGATGCCGTCGGCGGGTGCCGCGATATTGCGCAGATGCCCGGTGCCGACCGCCGACAGCATATTCCCGGCCGGCCCCTGCACGTCGACAACGCGGCGCGCCGCGAGATAGCGCTTCAAGGTGCGCGACGCTTCCTCCTCGATCTGCGCCCAGGCGGCGTCCGAAATGGGTGCCAGCTCGCGATGCAGATTATTCATCAGGACGGCCTCTATCAAATCTTCAGGGAGCCGATGCCGAGCGAACCGTCGCGCATCGACGCATTGGCTTGTGGCGCCTCGTCCGCAGGCGGCGGCGGGTTGTCGGGCGGCACGTTTTCCAGAAAGTCGGCGGTCGGCACAAAAAACAGGTTGCCGGTAACCGCACGGCTGAAGTCGAGGATGCGATCGTAATTGCCGGGCGGCTTGCCGACGAACATGTTTTCGAGCATCTGCTCGATCGTACGCGGCGAGCGCGCGTAGCCGATAAAGTAGGTGCCGAATTCGCCCTTGCCGACCTCGCCGAACGGCATGTTGTCGCGAACGATTTTTTTCTCGATGCCGTTCTCGACGATCGTGGTCAGCTCGTTATGCGCAAAGCTCGGTTTGACCGCGGCATCGAGCTCGATGTTGGTCGGCTTGGTGCGGCCGATGATGCGTTCCTGCGCCTCGGTCGGCAGTGCGTTCCAGGCATCGAGGTCGTGCAGGTATTTTTGCACGATCACATAGCTGCCGCCGGCGAATTGCGGATCCTCGTCGCCGACGATGGCCGCGTCGAGCGCCTCCTGCCCATCCGGGTTTTCGGTGCCGTCGACAAAGCCCAACAGGTCGCGCTGGTCGAAAAACGAGAAGCCGTGGACCTCGTCGGCGACCGCGACGGCACCGGCGATCCGGTTCATGATTTGGCTGGCAAGCTCAAAGCACAGATCCATGCGCGGCGCCCGGATGTGAAACAGCACGTCGCCGGGGGTCGCGATCGCATGCCGCGCGCCCGCGCGAAATTCGCGGAACGGGCGCAGCTCGGCCGGGCGCGCCGCGCCGAACAGCCGGTCCCACACCTCCGACCCGAAAGAGGCGATGCAGGACAGCCGGCCTTCGGGGTCGCGAAACCCGACCGCGCGCAGCAGGTTGCCCAATTCGGCGCACAGCGCGCGCACCGCGCTCTCGGCTTCCGGTCCGGGGTTGACCGTGACGACGAGAAAGATTGCGGCCGGCGTCAGTGGCGCCGCCACCAGTTGCGACAGCGCACCTGCCTGCCCCGCCCGCCCCGGCGTGGTCATTCGATCGGTCTCCGTGAAGTAATCCCGCAAGATGGCGGCCCGGCCGGCAAAACCATGCGACAGGCGAACGCCACGCGCAAGAGCGCGATGCGCAAGTGCGGCCTGCGCGAGTTCGCGTCAGCCGACGGCGCGCGGTTCCTTCGCCCGGACGACCGCGAGGCGGCCCTCCTGCCACAAGCAGTCGACCGCGCCAAAGCCGGCCTCGCGCATCACCTGCATCTGCGCCTCGACGCCGCCGATCAGTCCGAAGAGGTCATAGTCGAGAAAGGCTCCGGCGGGCTTCAGCACCCCGGCGATTGCGTGGTAAGAGGCGGCGATCTGTTCCAGATCGCGCAAATTGTGGATCGCGATCGCGGAGACCGCGAGGTCGAACGGGCCGCCCACCGCGTCCGTCCATTTCGGGCCGCGCAGATCTCCGACCGCGTACTTGACCCGCGCGCCGAATTCCGCGAGCCGCTGGCGCGCCTGGTCGAGCATCGGCTGCGAATAATCCTGCAACGTCACGACCGCGCGCGGGAAGGCGCGCAGCACTTCCTCGCTCACCACACCATAGCCGCCGCCCACGTCGATGACCGCGATTTCGGCATCGGGCGCGCAGGGCGCGGCATCGAGCATCTGCCGCAGGCGCCGGCGCCGCTCCTCGTCGCGGGTGATGTCGCGGGTGATCCACTCTTGGACATACCTGGCGCTATGCCAGTCGTGGTGGTCGACCGCAATGCGGCCTTCAGTCGAAGACATGATCCATCCTCCCGGTCAGCGCAGCGCGAAGCCCAGAATTTCCAGCGCCTGACGAATGCGGTCCCGGCCGTGCAACGAGGCCGCGGTCCTGACCCGTGTCGTGGCCTGTTGCGTCCAGTCGACTTCGGTCATCCGCTGCTCGCGCTGAAATGCGCGGACGCGCGCGTCATATTCGGCGAACGCCGGCGATTGCGCGGCGGCGCAATAGCGCTCGCGATGCAGCACCGCCGCCTGCGGCAGGCGCGGCTTGATCCCGGTCGGGACCGCCGGGTCGGGATAGCCGACGCACATGCCGAACAGCGCCATCACTTGCGGTGGCAGGCCGAGCTCTGCGGTCACCTCCTCGGGATGATTGCGCATCGCCCCGATCAGGACGTGGCCGAGGCCCAGGGATTCGAGCGCCACCGCGGCATTTTGCGCGGCCAATGCCGCGTCGACCACGCCGACGATAAACGGCTCGAGATAGTCGAGGCCTTCGAGCGCGACCTGTCGCTCTTGCGCCGCGAGGCTCAGCCGGGCGAGGTCGACGCACCAAACGAGGTAGAGCGGGCACTGCACGATATGCCGCTGTCCCGAGGCGAGCTCGGCGAGGCGCGCCTTGCGCGCCGGGTCCTCGACCGCGACGACGCTCCAGGTCTGCAAATTCGACGAGGTCGAGGCCGACTGCGCGGCGGCCACCAAGCATTCGAGCGTTCCGCTCGGCAATGGGTCGGGCAGATAGGCCCGCACCGAGCGATGCGACAGCAGTGTCGTCAGCACGTCGTTCCATATGTCTGTCGCGATCGATCCGTCGCGATAGCGGGCGCCGATCAGCGCCTCCGGCGTCGCGGCGCCTGGCCGTTCGAAATCCCCTGCCACCCCGCCCCCCTCGCCTCCTATATTGAAGGCCCGGAGCTTGCGACGCCGGTCCGGTTGTGACAACCAGAAGATCGCAAAAACTGCAATGACGGAGTGATGCCAACATGCCGCGCTACGATTTCGACCTGTTCACGATCGGGGCCGGCTCCGGCGGCGTTGCCGGTTCGCGCCGCGCCGGCAGCTATGGCGCGCGGGTGGCGATTTGCGAGGACAGCCGCGTCGGCGGCACCTGCGTCATGCGCGGCTGCGTCCCAAAAAAGCTGTTGGTCTACGGCGCGCAATTCTCCGACGCCTTCGCCGACGCCGCCGGCTTCGGTTGGAACGTGCCGGTGCCGAGCTTCGACTGGTCGAGCCTGATCGCCGCCAAAAACAAGGAGCTCGACCGGCTCGAGCAGATCTACCGGACGATGCTGAAAAACGGCAAGGTCGAGCTGGTCGAGGGCCGCGGCGTCGTCACTGACCCGCATACGGTCGAGGTCGACGGCAAGACCTACACGGCGGACAAAATCATGGTCGCGACAGGCGGGCATCCGACCGTCCCCGACCTCCCCGGCATCGAGCATGTGATCTCCTCCAACGAGGCGCTTGACCTGCCCAAGCTGCCGCGGCGCATCGTGATCGTCGGCGGTGGCTATATCGCGGTCGAATTCGCCGGCATCTTCAGGGGGTTTGGCTCGGAGGTGCACGAGATCATCCGGCGCGAGGAGCTTCTCTACGGCTTTGACGACGACCTCCGCGTCGCGTTGGCGCAGGAGATGCGCAACCGCGGGATCGAGATTCACACCCGCACCCAGGTCGCGCGCATCGAAAAATTCGCGCACGGCTACTCGGTGTTCACGACGCACGGCCAGGAAATCTCGGCCGACCTCGTCATGTACGCGACCGGGCGCAAGCCCAACACCCGCGGGCTCGGGCTCGCCGAAATCGGGGTCGAACTGAACCACGAGGGGGCGGTCGTCGTCGACGAGTGGCAGCGCTCGACGGTGCCCAACATTTACGCGGTCGGCGACGTGACCGACCGGCTGAACCTGACCCCGGTGGCGATCGCCGAAGGCCGCGCCATCGCCGAGACCTTGTACAACGACAACCCGATCAAGATGGACCATGGGGACGTGCCGACCGCGGTGTTCAGCCAGCCGCCGATCGGCACCGTCGGTCTGACCGAGGACGAGGCGCGCGTCAAATACGCCGACATCGACGTCTACAGCGCGCGCTTCCGGCCGATGAAGAACACGCTCTCCGGGCGCGACGAGCGCACCCTGATGAAGATCGTCGTCGACGCCGCAAGCGACCGCGTCGTCGGCTGCCACATGCTCGGCCCCGACGCGCCCGAGATCATCCAGGGGCTCGCGGTCGCGGTCAAATGCGGCGCCACCAAAGCGCAATTCGACCAAACCGTCGGCATCCACCCGAGTGCCGCCGAGGAGTTCGTGACGATGCGCGAAAAGGTCGTCCGCCCGACAAAGCTGGCGGCGGACTAAGACGGGCTGGCCCGCGGCCGCCGTCCGGGGCCCTACGTGCCGACGAGGCCGAGCTGCGGGCTTGATGGCTCGGCGAAGGTGCGCTTGGGGATGCGCCCGGCGAGCCGGGCGAAACGGCCGGCCTCGACCCCGGCGCGCATCGCCGCCGCCATCCGCCGCGGGTCATGCGACTTGGCGATCGCGGTGTTGACGAGAACCGCGTCGCAGCCGAGCTCCATCGCCAGCGCCGCGTCGGAGGCGGTGCCGATACCGGCGTCAAGCACAACCGGCACCGGGCTGCGCGAGCAGATCAGCTCGATCGCCGCCGGGTTTGCGATCCCGGCGCCGGAGCCGATCAGCGACCCCAGCGGCATGACCGCGGCGCAGCCGACATCGGCGAGCTTCTGGCAGGCGACCGGGTCCTCGTTGCAATAGGGCAGCACGGTGAAGCCGGCCCGCACCAGCTCGTCGGCGGCGTGGACGAGCTGTTCGACATCGGGGTAGAGCGTCTCGCGGTCGCCGATCAGCTCGAGCTTGACCCAGTCGGTCTCCAGCGCCTCGCGCGCCAGCTCGGCGGTCAGGATCGCGTCGCGCGCGGTGACGCAGCCGGCGGTGTTGGGCAACAGCCGGTAGCGGCCGCCGAGCAGGTCGACGAGGCTCTCGGCGTAGCCATCGAGGCTGATGCGGCGGATCGAGACCGTGACCATCTCGGCGCCGCTCGTCTCGAGGCAGTCGAGCAGCACCTGCTGGTTCGGATAGCCGGCGGTGCCGACAACAAGCCGCGAGGACAGGCTCTTGCCGGCGATCGTCAACGGGTCGGTCATTGCATTCGTCCTTGTTGCATTATTCCTTGCTGCTCAGCCGCCGGAAAACGGGCGGACAATCTCGACATCGTCGCCCGGCGACAGCGGCCGCGCCGGCCACTCCGCCCGGCGAACGACCGCGCCGTTAACCGCGATTGCGAGAAATCGCGCGCTGGGGTCGATGCCGCGGTCGATCAGCAGCTGGGCCAAGGTCGCCGCCTTCACGTCTTCCTCGACGCCGTTGATCCGCAGCCGCGTCACGCCCATCGCCCTGCGCCGGTAAAAGCCGCCGGCGCACCTGCCGCCGCAACCGGAGCGAAGCGCTCGGGCGTGAACAGCCGCAGGCTGTCGGGCAGACGGCCGGAGAGTATGTAGCGGCTGATCGCGTGCGCCGTTACCGGGGTCAAAAGGATGCCGTTGCGGTGGTGCCCGGTCGCGACGACCAGCCCGTCAAGGCCACTCGGGCCCAGCATCGGCGCGTCGTCGCGCGAGCCTGGGCGAAATCCGACCCAGGTCTCGGCAACCGGCAGCTCCTCGATCGCGGGAACGGCGCGCCACGCGCCTTCGATCAGCGCCAACAGCCCGCCCGCGGTCACCTTGTCGTCAAAACCGCGCTCCTCGACGGTGCCGCCGACGACCAGCCGGCCGTCGAGGCGGGGCACCAGATAGCCGCGCGGCAGCCAGACCACGTGCCGCAGCAACGGCGCCGCCGGATCCATGCGCAATGCCAGCATCTGGCCCTTGATCGGGCGGACCGCGGGCAAGAATCGGGTCGGGATGCCGCCGATTTCGCGCGACCAGGCGCCCGCCGCCAGCACGACGACATCGGCCGGTTCGCGGCCGTCGGCGGTGACGACACCGCGCGCTCGCCCGCCGACAACCTCGACCTCGCGGACGAGGCAATGCTCGCGCACGCTGGCACCGGCGCGCCGCGCCGCGACCGCGAGGGCGCGGGCAAGCGCGCGGTTCTCGACCTGGTGGTCACCCGGGCTCCAGACCGCGCCCGGGATGCCGGGCCGCAGATGCGGCTCGCGCTGCCGCGCCTGCGCACCGGACAGCCATTCGACGGCGAGGCCGAGGCCTTTCTGAAACTGGTAGCTGTGGCGTAGCTGCTCGGCGTCGTCGCGGGTCAGCGCGACAACAATCGTCCCCTCGTCGCGATAGCCGAGAGGAATGCCCGAGGCGGCCTCTAGCTCGCGCGCGAAATCCGGCCACAGGCGCTGGCTTTCGAGCGCCAGTCCGAGCAGCGCTTCCTCGCCAGGCTCGGTCTCGACCGCGGCGGCGAGCATTCCGGCGGCAGCCCAGCTGGCGCCGCGCCCGGCCTCGCCACGGTCGTAAACGGTCACCGCGTAGCCATCCCGCGCCAGCCGCCAGGCGATCCCGAGCCCGATCACCCCGCCGCCGACGACGACGGTCTTCGGTCCGTCAGGTAAAATCTTGGGGGACGCGCCTATTACGGACTCCCTTCGCCGGGCACGCCCGGCCAGGTTCATTGGGTCTGATCTCAGCCGGCCGCTGACGTTCGAAGACGCGACGGTCGGCACCCCAGCCTCGCGCCAATTTCGGATCGGGGCGTTGCCGATGCAAGGATTTTCTGACCGGGCGCAGCCTCGACGGCCCTGGGCGCCGGTCCCGCCGGCGGCGACCTGTTATGTTCAGGTTGCCGCGGGGGCGTGGGCGGACCGGCTTACA
>Ga0210390_10001276_pt1 | contig 24470 bp, 15 predicted proteins | sample IncBWH11OmetaG_FD_161050 | JGI IMG/M metagenome (GOLD analysis project Ga0210390, IMG submission 161050) | Forest soil microbial communities from Barre Woods Harvard Forest LTER site, Petersham, Massachusetts, United States - Inc-BW-H-11-O ... | reverse complement strand
CTTGAAGGCTGCCGATGCAATCGATTCGAGCGTCTTTGTGTATGAAGGGCGCTTCGAGATTCCACTTGCGGCTGCGTTGGCTCATGCACAAAAGGCAGGTGTGTTTCTCGCCGGCAATCGATTGCCTGAGGCACTACAGGAAGCACAACAAGCTGTGGCGCTCGCGCCCGACTCGGCTGAAGTGAATGGACAGATGGGCAACGTGCTGGATGCGCTCGGCAGGCGAGAAGAGGCTCGGCCTTACTACGCAACCGCACTGCGACTAGCTCTTACCAAGCGGCCAGAGTTCCAGCGCTCGCTGGTCGCGCCGCTTGAGCAGCGCCTTGCAGCAGAAGATAACCGCGCACAAAAAGGGCACCCGTGAACACGATGCCGCCTATGGAGTCCGCCAGCCGCTGAAGCCCCGCCTGCTTCCGACTGAAACCGCACGCCGACGCTTTTACCCGGTCAGCTTAAAGAGACCAGCTGAAATTAGTTTCATGGCCACCCATCGCTCCATCGCCGTCTTCGATGTCGGCGGATCTCTCCTGAAGTTGATCAAGTGTGATAAACCGGTGTAGATTTTATACGACCTCTGGGGTTAGAACGCATCCATATTCATAATTGATTGCGCCAGCGGTTGCCTCTCACGCTGTTTTCGCAATCGACAACTGATAGCCCGCTCCGTCGCGAGTGGCCTCGAACTGTAGAGCAGTCGATGCGGTTCGCAGTCCCGGGCGCGAACAAAAATTGGGGGACAAAATGACCCAGGTCCAGAAACGCTATCTATTGATTGGCGGAGTTCTTGGCTTTATCGTGCTGGCTCTGATTGTGGGAGCCGCCCGGCCGTACAAGCAAGCGATGGGTGCGCCTCCAAGCGCTCCGGATGTCGAGGTAACGCAGGTTCAGAAGGAAGATATACCCATCTATGGGGAATGGATTGGTACCCTCGACGGACTCGTCAACGCTGACGTCCGGGCGCAGGTCACTGGCTACCTGCTGAAGCAAGGCTATCAGGAGGGGGCTTTTGTTAAGCAGGGTCAACTCCTTTTCCAGATCGATCCGCGGCCTTTTCAGGCGGCGCTCGATCAGGCTCAGGGCCAGCTTGCCCAGGCGAAGGCTGCGCTCGCCAACGCCGAAGCGGTGCAGCGTCGGACCGAGCTTGACGTCCAGCGCTACAAGCCATTGGCAGAGCAACAGGCGGCCAGCCAACAAGATCTGGACAACGCAGTTCAGAACAATTTCGCCGCGATCGCAACCGTCGAAACCGCCAAGGCTCAGATCAAGACCTACGAGGCTGCGGTTGAAACCGCGAAAATCAATCTCGACTTTACGCACCTGGTTTCGCCTATCGACGGCGTGGCCGGGCAGGCGCAACTACAAGTTGGCGCGCTGGTCAGCCCCAATAGCGGAGTGGTCACTTCCGTTTCCACCGTGGATCCGATCAAGGTGTATTTCACCGTAAGCGAGCCTCAATATCTTTCATGGCGGAGACGCTTTCCGACTGAGGAGAGCCGTTTGCAGGCCGACAAGGAACTGCGGCTGCAACTGATCTTGGCGGACAGCTCAACCTATCCGCAAGAAGGAAGGTTTTATTTTGCCGACCGCCAGGTGAACGAGACCACCGGAGCGATTCGAATCGCCGGGCTCTTTCCCAATCCAAACAATATTTTGAGACCCGGCGGTTATGCCAAAGTCCGCGCGGTGATCCGGACCCAGCCGGGGGCGTTGCTGGTTCCGCAAAGGGCGGTGTCGGAGTTGCAGGGCGGCTACCAGATTGCTGTCGTTGGCGCCGACAACAAAGTCGACGTTCGAACGGTCACGGTGGGCGACCGGGTGGATAACCGATGGATCATCGCTGACGGGCTCAATCCCGGAGACAGAATCGTGGTTGAAGGAGTTCAAAGAATGCGCACTGGTGTGCGCGTGAATCCCAAGCCATTCATGGCCCAGAGCCAAGCACCGGCGAATCGGTAGGGGCGGATTGCCATGTCGAAATTCTTCATCAACCGTCCCATCGTCGCCATAGTAATTTCCATCGTCATGGTGTTGGTTGGTGCGCTCACTGTGCTGAGCTTACCGGTGGCACAGTTTCCCAACATCACTCCACCCGAAATTCAAGTGCTCGCCACCTACGTCGGAGCTGACGCGCAGACGCTGGAGCAAGCGGTGGCTACGCCTATCGAGCAGCAAATGAATGGAGTGGACAACGAGAACTACATGTATTCGCTGAATGCCACGGGCAACTCAAGCACCAGCCTGATTGTGGACTTCGACGTCAAGACCGACCCGAATACCGATTTCATTCTCACGCAGTCGCGGGAAACCCAGGCTGCTTCGCAGCTTCCATCGGACGTCAACAACTACGGCGTCACGGTGCGAAAATCGGTCACTGCTCCGTTGATGTGGGTTGCGCTTTACTCTCCGCAAGGGACGTACGACGCAAGGTTTCTCGCTAACTACGCCTATATCAATCTCACCGACCCGATCCTTCGCTCGCCCGGCATCGGCAATGTTCAAGTCTTCGGCGCTGGTCAATACGCGATGCGCCTTTGGGTAAAGCCGGACACGTTGGCGAAACTTGGCATCACGGTTCCGGAGATCGTCAGCGCGATTCAGTCACAAAACACCGTGAACCCGGCCGGGAAAGCCGGAGGCGAACCCGCTCCGAAAGGCCAAGAATTTACGTATACCGTTTTGGCTCAGGGACGCTTGGTTTCGCCGGAAGAATTCGGCAATATCGTGGTTCGCGAGACGCCTGACGGTGCGACAGTGCGGGTGCGCGATGTCGCTCGCATCGAACTGGGGGCTCAAGACTACAGCGTTGCCGGACGCTTCAACGGTGAGCCGGGCGCGATTATTGCAGCTTACCAATTGCCCGGATCGAATGCAGTCGACGCAGCGGCCGGAGTCAAGAAGTTGATGGCGCAGATGAAAGAGCGCTTCCCTGAGGACATGGACTTCGCCGTTTCTCTGGACACAACTCTTTCTGTGACGCAGGGCATCAAGGAAATCGTTGAAACTCTTCTGATCGCGCTCGTCCTGGTCATCATTGTTGTTTTTCTTTTTCTTCAGGGCTGGCGCTCAACGCTGATTCCACTGCTGGCTGTCCCGGTTTCGCTTGTAGGAACGTTCGTGTTCTTCCCGCTGTTCGGTTTTTCCATCAATACGCTCTCTCTGTTTGGGCTGGTGCTGGCGATTGGTCTGGTGGTAGATGACGCGATCGTCGTTGTCGAGGGCGTGGAACGGCATATCGAAGAGGGCATGACTCCAAAGAACGCAGCATTAAAAGCGATGGAGGAACTGTCGGGCCCCGTGGTAGGAATTGCCCTGGTTCTCTCCGCGGTATTTGTGCCCACCGCCTTCATTCCCGGAATCACTGGCAGGCTATATCAGCAATTCGCAGTCACAATTGCCATCTCGGTAATTCTCTCCGCGTTTAATGCGCTTACGCTCAGCCCTGCCCTGGCCGCATTGCTTCTTCGACCGCGCGAAGAGAGCCATGGCCTGCTGCGAAGATTCTTCGATTGGTTTAACCGGGTTTTTGAGCGAGCCACTGAGGGCTATGTCCGTTGGAGCGGTGTCCTGCTCAAGAAAGCAGTGGTGCTGGTTGTGCTTCTGCTGGCCTTCTGTCTCGCGGCGGGATTCTTCGCCAATCGAGTGCCGTCGAGCTTTCTTCCCGATGAAGATCAGGGCTATGCGTATGTGAATCTGCAATTGCCCAATAGCGCATCGTTGGAGCGAACGTCGCAGGCAGCGACACAGATCGAGAACATTCTGTCGAACACACCGGGGGTGAAGTACACGACCAGCGTCGTCGGCTTCAGCTTGCTCAGTTTTGTTCGCACCAGCTACAACGCATTCTTTGTGGTTACGCTAAAGCCGTGGGACGAGCGCACCTCAAGAGCAGAGCAGTTTCAAGCGATCAAGGCGCATTTGAATCAGCAGCTTTCAAAATTGCCGGCGGGAATCGCATTCAGTTTTTCGCCGCCGGCGATCCCAGGCGTAGGCACCGCAGGCGGGTTCACGTTCATCCTCGAAGATCGCTCTGGCGGCAGCATCCAATTCCTGTCGCAAAACTTGAACACGTTTCTTGAGGCGGCGCGAAAGCGGCCGGAGATCGCCAGCCTGAGTACGACGTTTTTGTCCAGCGTCCCGCAGAAGTTCGTCGACGTCAATCGTGACAAGGTGTTGAAGCAAGGCGTCAATCTTTCCGACGTTTACCGCACCATCCAGGCGTTCATGGGCGGATACTTCATCAATTACTTCAATCGCTTTGGCCGCCAGTGGCAGGTCTACATCGAAGCCGAGAGCGAGGACCGCGCCAGCGCGGAAAACGTTGGACGCTTCTATGTCCGCAATAGCAAGGGCGAGAACGTTCCGCTGGCTACGCTGGCCACGGTCAAATCGCAGCTCGGCCCGGAATTCACTATGCGCTTTAACGAGTACCGTTGCGCGCAAATCAATGGCAGCGCTGCACCGGGTTACAGTGCGGACCAGGCCAGCGCCGCCCTCGAGGAAGTTTTCAAACAAACCATGCCGCGAGAGATGGGATTCGACTACTCCGGAATCTCGTTTCTGGAACAGAAGGCGCGCCAGGGAGTGCCACCCGCCGTCATCTTCGGCCTATCACTGTTGTTCGTGTTCCTGATTCTGGCGGCACTGTATGAAAGCTGGACGCTGCCTTTCAGCGTGCTGCTCAGCACGCCGGTGGCGGTCTTTGGAGCGTTTGCGGTGCTATGGCTGCGCCGAACTTTGCTCAACGTTTTCCTGCCACCATATATGGTGCAGATTGAAACCGACATCTACTCGCAAATCGGCTTGATCATGCTGATCGGCCTGGCGGCGAAGAACGCGATTTTGATCGTCGAGTTTGCCAAAGAACAGTACGAGAACGGAAAACCGCTGGCCGACGCCGCGCTCGAAGGGGCGAGGCTGCGGCTGCGACCGATCCTGATGACATCATTCGCGTTTATCCTCGGCTGCGTTCCACTGTGGACGGCGAGCGGGGCCGGTTCGGTAGCCCGGCAGATCATGGGGACGGCCGTGATCGGCGGAATGCTGGCTGCGAGCGCGATTGGAATCTTTTTTATTCCTGGCATCTTTTACATGGTTGAGAAATGGACGAGCGCTGGAAAGGAACCCGCACCAGGCATATTGCCAGCTACGCCTTCACCCGCGCCCGGAGATTGAGGAGCCTCGCAGTGCGTTCAACAGGTCGGGAATCAAGCGGAGTCTGCGCAATGGAGTTTGCGTAATGATGAGAATCGCGAAATTGCTCACCGCAGCATTGCTCTCTGGCCTGCTTTCGGGTTGTGCTGTAGGCCCCAACTATCATCGCCCTCCCGTTCAGGCTCCGAATTCTTTTCGAGATCTGGCAGACAATCCTCAGCTTCAGACGCAGACTGCCTCGTATGCCGATCTTCCCTGGTGGCAGGTATTTCAGGACCTAAAGCTGCAGGAACTCATACGTGCGGCACTCAAACAGAACTATGATTTGCAACTGGCCACGGAACGCATCAACGCGGCGCGAGCTGAGCTTGCGGTTACACGTTCGCGCCTGTTCCCCCAGGTATCGGGCAATGCCAATTTCGGTGGGGGCAAGGAAAACCTTGAACAGACCCGGTATAACTTCCTGACCTTGACCGCCGACGCGGCCTTCCAGTTGGATTTCTTCGGCCGCTTCCGCCGCGCCAACCAAGCAGCCCGCGCCCAACTGCTGGCTACGGAAGATGCGCGCCAGGTCGTCGCATTAACCCTGGTCAGCGATGTGGCGAGCGACTATTTCACGCTGCTGGAACTCGATCTGCAACTCGCGATCACGCGTGAGACAGTCAATACACAGACCGATTCGGTCAAACTTACCCAGTTGCGGCTCGACCATGGCGTTGCCACCAAGTTGGATGTGCTTCAAGCCCAACAGGTGCTGGATACCGCCAACACAGCGATCCCCGACCTGGAGCGACAAATTGCTCAGGAAGAAGACGCCATCAGCATCCTGCTTGGCAATTACCCACAAGGCATCGCACGCGGGACTCCTCTCGTCGAGCAAAAACTTCCACCGGAGGTTCCAGCCGGCGTTCCATCCTCAATCATCGAGCGTCGTCCCGATATTCGCGAGGCGGAACAGATCTTGATTGCCGCGAACGCCAACATCGGAGTCGCCAAAGCTGAGTTCTTCCCGCAAATCTCTCTGACCGGAGGAGGCGGTGGTTCATTTGGTCGAAGCTCTGCTTTCTCAAGCCTCATGACGACGCAGCTGGGCATCTGGTCCTATGGCGCGCAGGTGAGCCAGCCAATCTTTACCGGAGGCGCGCTGAAAGGGAATTTGCATCTGGCTGAGTCTGAACACCAACAAGCTCTGATCGGCTATCGGGAGGCGATCCAGCACGCCTTTGGAGAAGTCTCAGACGCGCTCATCGGTTATGAAAAACTTCATCAGGTTCGGACACGCCAACAGGATTCGGTAGCCGATCTGCAGGAAACCGTCCGCGTGTCCACGCTTCGTTATAAGGGCGGTACGACGACATACCTCGAAGTGCTCGACGGACAGCGGTCGCTCTACGGCGCCGAACTGACGCTGGCAGCGGCCCGGGGAGATGAATATCGCAGCCTGGTCCAACTCTACAAAGCGCTGGGCGGAGGCTGGCAACAGTAAAATTCGTCAGCCATTCCCAGGACGGTTCATCGAAGCGGGCCTTTGGGCTGTTGCGTCGCTACATAATCCAGGATACAAAAGAGCGCGGTTGCGCCGCGTTATGGAACGCCTTGCAGGAGCGCGTCAGGAGCAAAATGGACTTTCAGCGTCTTGATCTCGTATGGCGTGGAATGCACTGTGACGGCGTTATTGCGCACCGTAAGAGAGGCGATGGATCTCTCCATCAGATCGGTTTCTGACGCCGACTGCGCTCCCGCCGGCAGTTCGATTCTTACATCGGCTTCTCTCCCTGCCCACTCATAGAAACGCAGGACAATAGAGTCATCGTCCTCCGATTTCTTGATCGCCGTGAGCACCACGTTGTCGGGTTCCACTCGCACGAAAGAATGTTCGCCCTGAAGTATCCCCTCATGGTTCTGCGCCTGGACGGCAATCAACTTGTAATTTAGCTCGTAGCCGCGGCGCACAGTCTGAGCGTCCCGCCAATTTCCACTATGCGGATACAAGGAGTAGGTGAATTCGTGATGACCTTCGTCGGCATGCGGATCGGGCCATTCTGGCGAACGTAACAGCGATAGACGCAGCACATTGCCTTTCACGTCGTATCCGTACTTGCTGTCATTAAGCAGGCTGAAGCCGTGTTTAAGGTCGGAGAGATCGGCCCAGCGCTGCGCCGGGACCTCGAATTTGGCCTGTTCGGCCATTGTGTTCCGAGTGGTCGGACGTTCGATCGAACCATAGGGAATTTCAAAAGTAGCCTTGTCACTGCGGGCACTCAGAGGAAACGCGACTTTCAGCAAAATGTGTTTCTCGCGCCATTCCACCTGCATCTTCACATCAACCCGCGGCACGCCGGCGTACATGGTAATGTCCTGCACGAACGTGGAATTCTGAAAATGCTTCTTGACGCGGATCACGGCGCGCAGGGGCCCACGCTCAACCAGCCTTACCTCGTCAGCTTTGTCCAAATCCCAACGTTGCTTCTCGAAATCGGAATCGATGTTCCAGGCATCCCATCGCTTGGGTTTGTCGTAGAAAGCCTGCAAGAGATTGCCGCAAGCTGACGTGATGGGGCCACCACTGTCGGTTTGGGAAGGAGCCAGGATTTCGGTCTGAGTCCGCAGATCGAAAAGGCTGGCGATGCAGCCGGTTTGCGGATCGACTTTGAGTCGGACATAGCTATTGGTGAGCGTGTTGCTCGACGCGTTCACAACTTCCGAAATAGCTGCGAGGCGCGCTTTCCCAGCCGAGCGAACGAAATAAGTTTCGTAACCGAGAGCCGGTACATTCCCCGCGAGAAGAAGCAGCCGCGCCCTATTGGTAGCCGCATCAATGGATAGAAGTTGAGACTCAACTCGCGATCCAGCCGCATTCGCCACTTCCACTTGTTCGGTGTGGCTCGGAAGCTGTGCTTCGACTTCGATGACTTCCGTTCGCGGCCAGGAGAGAGAATTGAAAACGACAACCGGCACACCGTCACCTTTGGTATTGATGTGGGCCAGTATCTCGTCCAGCGCCCCATCCGTGATCTCCTTCGCAGAGCGGGCAACGTCCTCCAGATTTCGCTTGGCGTCGAGGTAGTTATCGGCGATTCCCGAGCCGGGCATGACGTCGTGGAAATGATCGAACAGCAGATTCTTCCAGGCGAGTTCGAACTGATCTTGCGCGTACGGACGGCCCAACAGTGAAGCCACCGACCCATACTTCTCCGCATCGAGCATGAGTTCTTCATCGCGCCGAATGCGCTGCTTCGTTTCCGCTTGCGAAGTGTACACGCCCCTGTGATATTCGAAATAGAGTTCGTCCTTCCAGGTGGGGACTTTGAGATTCGGGAGTTCCTTAGTCAGATCGGCGAAAAATGTTTTTGCAGTGCTGAAGTCAATCCTCGGAAAAACTGTATTTGATGCGCGAAGGCGATCCGCCTGATCAAGCATCGTACGAGTCGGCCCACCACCGTGGTCGCCGATTCCGTACAAGTAAAGCATCTGCGGCGAACCAGTGACTTTGGTTCCGTAAATCAGTGGGGCAAACAACGACAGATCCTGTGTGATCTGCTCGGGGGTAAATTCATTGGCGTATTCGTGAGGAAAATAAGTTAGAAGACGGCTTCCATCGGGTGCTTCCCACCAGAACAACCGGTACGGGAACTTAGTGTAGTCGGTGGCCCAGAGGAGCTTGCTGGTAACGAAGTAATCGATGCCCGACTTCTTGTAGATTTGCGGAAGCTGCCAGTTGTATCCAAAGGAATCCGGGTTCCAGCCAATACTGATATCAGCGCCGAAGTTCTTCTGAAAATATTGCTTGCCGACCAGAATCTGGCGCACCAGAGACTCGCCGTCCGGCATATTCAGATCGGGCTCGACCCACATGCCGCCGATGACCTCCCAGCGGCCCTCTTTCACCCGCTGTTTGATCTGCTCGAACATGTCGGGATATTTCTCCTGCATCCATTCATAAGTTCGTGCCGAGGACATGGTGAACTTAAAGTCCGGATACTCGCGCATCAAATCGAGAACGCTCTGAAACGTATTGCGCACCACTTCAACTGTTTCCGTCCACGGCCACAGCCACGCCATGTCAATGTGCGAGTTCCCGACGGCTCGAACCGTGAACTGCTTCAACCATGGATTCAACGATTGCAGCTTGCTCTGCACTTGCCGCAGGGAAGTATCGAATCCCGCCTGGTCGCCTTTGTCGAGAGGCGAGAAATCGATGGCTTGGACCGCCGCGTCGAGTTGCTGCTGACGAGCCGCACGGCCTTCCTCATCGGCCGCAATCATCGGACGCGCGGAAACGATTTCCATTCGGACCATCGCCGGATCGGGCCGATTGGCTGCAGGTTCAACCCGTAACTGAGCTTGATGAAACAGGGTTTCCACCTCCGGAGCATCAATTCGCACCGCGATCAGAAACTTCTCCCCTGGGCGCGCGTTCTCCGTCAGCAGAATCGGCTGTTGCATGTCGTCATCTCCTCGCGACACCAGCGATCCGTTCGAGAATACGGCGATAGTGACGGGGCCTTTGTTATTCCAATTGAAATCGAACCTCATGTCCAACCTGGCGCGCGCACCCAGCACTGCATAGCCGTTGAGCTTCTCCGGAATCTCGACCCAGCGGCGCAGCACGCGGGAACCGGTCGACCATTTATCCCCCACTTTCACTGTTTCCCAGCCCGAGTCATTCAAGGACGAATCTTCAGGATGTGGCACGTCAGCGTGAAATCGCCACTCGGACAGTGGCAGAGTGGTCAGCGATTCCAGACGATCCAAAGTTGGCTGGTATGGATCCGTTGTTTTCTTGCCCGGAAATGGTTGTTGTTCAGCGGAGACTAGCCTGGCCGTCACGAGTGCGAGAAGTGCACACATAATCCGTCGCTTCACTGGACTTTCCTCCTTCATCGGATTCGACTGGATGAGAAATTTGCATCGCGGACGTCGTTCCCAGCTGCGCGCTTATGGTTGAATTGTTGCTCTTATCTTCCATGCACCTCAACTCTAATAGAGCGGCAAACCGGCTGCTGCGAAGAAAAGGATATGATCTCAGGTGCAACCAGCCATAGGCTATGAACCTTTCGCCCCCGTCTGCCTGCGTGATTCAACTCTGCGGGTGACGGACTACCCGGAAGTCACGCCCGGCAGGCACTTTCAACGACGCAGAAGTCGGCGTCGGCGTGCAACGTTCTGCACAGTCTATAATTGCGCCCACATATGGCTCTGACCTCGGGCACGAGACTTGGCCCCTACGAAATCGAATCGCTGCTCGGCGTGGGCGGGATGGGCGAAGTGTATCGCGCTCGCGACACGCGGCTCAAGCGCGAAGTAGCGATCAAGGTTCTGCGCGCCGATCTTACTTCCGATGCTGAACTACGTGGGCGCTTCGTGCAGGAAGCGCAGGCAGTGTGCGCGCTGCAGCATCCGAACATCTGCGTCGTCCACGACATTGGCTCACAGGATGGCATGGACTTCATGGTGATGGAGCTGGTCTCCGGCCAGACGCTCGACAGGCTCCTTCAGGCAGGGCCGCTGGCCACGGATGTCGCAGTCAGGTACGCGATCCAGATCGCTGACGCGCTAGCGCACGCTCACACCGCCGGCATCACTCACCGCGACCTCAAGCCTTCGAACATCATCGTGGAGAACTCCGGCCTGGTGAAAGTGCTCGACTTCGGACTGGCCAAGCTGGCAGGGTCGGCTTTGGAGCAGAACGAGAGCGCCACGGTCGCGACCATGCCGGGCATGATCGTCGGGACGGCGGCATACATGTCGCCGGAGCAGGCGGAGGGCAAGTCAACCGATCCACGCAGCGACTTGTTTTCCTTCGGCGCGGTTTTTTACGAGATGCTCACAGGGAAACGGGCATTCGAGGGCCCGTCGAATGCCGCTGTGTTGGCTGCGGTCATCCGGGACGATCCGCGCGCGGTCAGTGCCATCCGGCCGGGCATTCCGGCGGAAATCCGGAGCATCGTGGCGCGGTGCCTGCGAAAGAATCCTGCCGAGCGATATGCCTCGGGAAGCGAAGTTGGTGCGGCCCTAAAGGCGGCCCGCGAGGTCTTGTTTCCAGAGTCGGGCTCGGCTTTGACCCCGGCGCGGATTGCCCATGAAGTGCGGCGGGCACGAGTTTTAGTGCCGCTTCTAGTGATTGCTTTTGCGATCGCTGCAGGGGCGGTGTGGCTGGTCAAGCGGTCGCGCGATGTGCACTGGGCGCGAGAAGTCGCGCTGCCGAAAATCGCGCAGCTGGCCGATGAAGGCAGGCTGCCGGAGGCCTACGCGCTCGCAGCGCAGGCGGAGAAGTCGATTCCCGATGATCCCACTCTGGCCAAGCTGTGGCCGGCGATTTCGTATCAGCTTTCCGCTGATAGCGCGCCGCAGGGCGCAGACTTGTCTTACAAGAACTACCTTGAGCCGGATGCTTCGTGGACGCCGGTGGGCAGGACGCCGTTAAAGAGCCTGCGGGTGCCACGCGGGATGCTGATCTGGAAACTGGAAAAATCCGGGTATGGCACGGTCTATCGCACCACCTCTGCATTTATCCCGAGGCTTCCGCCGCCTCCGCCGGGCGAGCCCGCTGAAGCGAATGTTACGCTCGACGAATTGGGCAGGATTCCACCGGGCATGGTGCGAGTCGAAACGGCCAAGTACTTCAAAACGCTTTTCATCCCCGGCTACGAAGGGATGCCGGAACTGGCGCTGAAAGACTACTGGATCGACGAACACGAGGTCACCAACCGGCAATACAAAGAGTTTGTGGACCAGGGTGGCTACCAGAAACGCGACTACTGGAAAGTCGCCTTCGTGCGCGACGGCAAGCCACTCTCCTTCGACGACGCCATGGCTCTGTTCCGCGATGCCGCGGGGCGGCCAGGGCCGAAAGATTGGGTGCAAGGCGAATATACGAAGGGGCAGGACGATTTCCCGGTGAGCGGGATCAGCTGGTATGAGGCCGCGGCTTACGCGGAGTTCGCCGGAAAAAACCTGCCGACGGTCTATCACTGGAACCGCGCGGCAGGACCGTTTTCGGCTTCTTTCATTGTGCCCGCCAGCAACTTCGGCAGCGCGGGCCCAGTCGCGGTGGGAAGCAAGCCAGACGTCAGCCCATGGGGAAATTACGACATGGCTGGCAATGTGAAGGAATGGGTGTGGAACGAAGCGGATCCGGGCAAGCGGTATGTTCTGGGCGGGGCGTGGAATGAACCGAACTACATGTTTGTAGATCCGGATGCGCAGTCAGCGTTTCTCCGCGAGCCGGAGATCGGCTTCCGCTGCATGAAGGTCATTGAGGCCGACCCGGCTATGTCCACAGCCATGGCGGGAATAGCGTCGCCGCGGCGCGATCTGAGCAAAGAGAAGCCGGTGCCGGACCAACTGTTCGAGGCCTACCGCAGTCTTTATTCCTATGACAAGTTGCCGCTCGATTCCTCGGTGGAGAAATTGCCCGACGGGGACGGGTGGGGTCTGGAGAAGATCACGTACAACGCCGCCTACGGAAAAGAGCGGGCGATTGCTTATCTCCTGTTACCGAAGAAGGGCAAACCACCTTTTCAGACGGTGGTTTTCTTTCCCGGATCGAACGCGCTGCTGCTGCGAACATTTTCAATTTATCCGACTGCGGCTCTGGACGGCTTTATTCGCAGCGGGCGCGCCGTGATCTATCCCATCTATAAAGGCACCTATGAGCGTGGCGACGGCATGGAGTCCGACGTCGCCAACACGAGCAACACGTGGCGCGATCACGTGGTCATGTGGGTGAAAGACGTCTCCCGGGCGATCGACTATGTGGAAACCCGCCCAGACCTCGACCACGACAAGATCGCGTTCTACGGCTATAGTTGGGGAGCCGAGATGGGCGGAATTGTGCCAGCAGTCGAGCCGCGCATTAAGGCTTCCGTGCTCGCGCTGGGAGGACTCGACTTCCAGCATTCGCTGCCGGAGGTCGATGTCATTAACTTTGCGTCGCGTGTGAGACAACCGGTCCTGATGCTTAACGGCCGCTACGATTTCTTTTTTCCCGTAGAGTCAACTCAGGAACCTTTCTACCAGATGCTGGGTTCGAAGAAAGACCAGAAGAAACATCTGATCTACGACACCAGCCACACACTTCCGCGCAACGAACTGATAAAGGAATCGACCAGCTGGCTGGATCAGTATCTGGGGCCGGTCAGCCAGTATTAGTTCTTTGTGCGACGGCACCAGCGGTTCCGCGACGCGGCGGTGCATTAACTCACGCCGGGTTAAGAAAATTCACACTCGCTCAGAGCTCACGCCACCCTTATTATGGGTAGCATTATGGGTAGCGTGTCTGAACGGTTTGAGGCGGCATCAAGCGTGGGAAAGTGCACCTGTAATAATGGTCCCGCCCCTCTCAAGTGAATTTTCTCTGATCCGTGAGACTATGAAGTCCTTTGCCGCACTGGTGTTATGATTTTTGAGACCTTCTATGACATCGCTCATTCACGCAGTTCCTTCTCCCTCCGAGCAACACCTTTTGGCGTACGATCCGCTGCTCGACGACGTTGGATACCTGACCTGCATGACCCTGGTGCTGCTGGGAAATTACGCGCAGACCGGGCATCTCGGCGGACCGCTCGCATACACCCCGTACAATGTTGCGGCGCATTTAGTCGGTCCTGAAAACGGCGGACTCCGTTTCGATTACCGCCGGCCGAAGCATCCCTACTCCGACAAATTCATGCTGGCGGCGGGCCACTCGATCCCCACGTGCTACGCGCTGTGGATGGTCATGGGCCAAGCGCTGTATCGCAAGTATCAGCAGACCGGCGATCCGCGTTATCGCGTCGACCCGCTCGTCGCGATGTTGCCGATCGACGCGTTGGGATTCCGGCGCGGCGCAGGCGCGCTAAAGACACTGCTGCACGATACGGGTTTGGAAGACCATCCACTGTTCGCGCAAGCGAAAGGCCGAGGCATTCGTGCGCTCATGGGACATGCCGAAAGCACCGACGTCACCAACGACGTGAACGGCGGACCTTCGGGCATCGGAATCGCAACGGCCGCGGGCAAAGCTGCGTTCTGGGATGTGGCGGGCGCGCCCGGATCGCCGAAAGTAATCGCGTTGGAGGGGGAATTCGCGCTTACGGAAGGTCACGCGCAGGAGTTGAAGACGCAGGGGCTCGCTCTGCAAGTGGGAAAGCGTTTGCGCGTGATGATCTCCGACAACAACGCGGGCATCGACGATCGCCTGATCGGCGGCGTGATCGCCGCGCAATTCGACGGTTACGATCTCGTGAATCAATGGTCGTCGTATGGCTGGAACGTCTTTACGCTAGTGAACGGTAACGATTACGGGCAAGTGGCCGCGGTGCTGAAAGCAATGGACACGGTGGACCCGCGCGACCGCCGTCCCATCGCCGCAATCGGCAAAACGATCAAGGGCTACTGGCCCGCAGCAGTCGACGGAAAAATCCCGGGCTACGGCGATCAATTGGTGAGTTACCCAAGCCATCCTTACGCGCTGAAGATGAACTCGGAGTATTTTGTCGCGCTGGCGCAGACGTTCGAGAAGCAGTACGGCGTGGAGTTCGAAGGAATTCGCAAGGGCGCGGTCAGCAACAATCGCGAGAGATTGATCCAGTTTAAGACGAACATCGACGTGGTGATGTCGCTGCTCGACCGCAATGGATTGGGTGATCGCCTCGCTGCTCGCCTCCTGGAGATCGGCGACACCGTGCGCGACGACGTAAAGTTGCGCATCTCTGTCTCGAGCGATCCGTTCCTCGACGACCGCCTGCGCGTCGCGGCGCTGCCTGAAGACGCGCAGAAGGTCTCGATTCGCAATGCAATTTCCGGTGCGGAGAAGCAAGTTAACATTGCGCTGTTCAAGAAACCGGGCGAGGTGGCTGGGGCGCGGCGCGCGATTTCCGAAATCATCAAGTGGATGAACTACGTCACTGACGGACGATTCTTCACGGTGGCTGCCGACCTTTCGGAGTCGATCAACGTTGAGCACGGCAGTTTGTGGGGACACTACAGTCCCACGGACAATCCGCTGGGCACACGCTTGAAAGCGCCCATTCAAGAGGCGGGCAATGTTTCCACCGCCATCGGTCTGGTGAGTCAAAGCGCTTCCGTCGATCCCGAAAAATTCGCCGGCGTTTGGGCTTTGAGCGGCACTTACGGAGCGTTCACGCCGCTGATGTACACACCGGCGCGCGTCTGGAGTCAGCAAAATCAGGACAGCAAATTCCGCATGGGCGTGCTGCATATTCTCGCAGCGCACTCCGGTCCTGAAACCGCGGCGGATGCGCGCACCCACTTCGGCATCTTCGCGCCGCAAGTGTGGAAGCTGTTCCCGCGCGGTCAGGCGATCAATTTAAGCTTTTGGGATTACAACGATGTTGCGCCCGGCTATTTCGCGGCGGCGGAAATCGCGGCGCGCGATCCGCGCGTGGGCATCATCACGCTCGAAGTGGCGCGTCCTGACTTCGCGGTCGCGGACCGCAATCTTTTCGCCGACTCCGATTTGCGCGCCGCGGCAAAAGGCCTGTACGTGATCCGCGATTTCGCGCCGGACAAGCCGCGCCACGGCTACGTGATCGCGCAAGGATCGAGTTCCACTGTGAATCTCGTGAAAGTGCTGCCGAAACTCGAAGCGGCCAGTGTGAATGTGAAGGTGATCGCGGCCATCAGCGAGGAGTTATTCGATCGCCAGCCGCAAGCGTACCGCGATTCGGTGCTGCCGCCTGAGGCTCGCTACGATTTGATGGTGGTATCAACAGGCACGCGACGCGTGTGGCCGCTGCGCAACCTCGGTCCGTTGACGGATGAGTATTCACTCACGTCCGACTTCGACAATTCCTGGAGAAGCGGTGGTCTCGAAGCGGACGTGATCGCGGAAGCGCATCTAGACTCCGATTCGATTTTCGCGGGCGTGACGCGATTCGCAAACGAACGCGAGCGCCGCATCGGCGATCAACGCAAAATGATCGGTTAGTCGAGGGGGCCGTCTGCGCTCGTTAGCACGCACTTTCAGAGCCTGACGGGTTGCATGGGAAATCATAAGCGCTGCAGTTGGCGAGGCGTTGCTCGCAATTACCAACCCATTTGGTCCATCCGCTTAAGGATAATCGCGCTGTAGTTATTCATGCGCTCGGGTCGTCGCTTCAGCGGAGCCGGCAGAATTGCAGCGAGGCGTGCGGCCTGTTCAACGCCGATATTCCGAGCTGCGGTTCCATAGTAGTAACGACATGCCGACTCTGCACCATAGATACCGGGGCCCCATTCGACCACGTTGAGATATATCTCCAGAATGCGCTGTTTGCCGAGGACGAATTCGGCCACCGGTACCAGTGTGACCTCTGCGGCCTTGCGGAGGACAGAGCGGCCCGTTCCGAAGAATAGGTTTTTTACGAGTTGCTGCGTAATGGTGGAAGCTCCGCGTGTGCGATCGCCTTCCAAATCCTCGTCGGCAGCGATTTGGATCTCGTGCCAATCGAATCCATGATGCTGGTAGAAGCGCGCGTCCTCCGCGGCGACCACTGCGTGCTGAAGATCGGGCGAGATTTGGCTGAGCGGAATGAACTTGTAGCGCTCGTGATACGGAGCGTGGTGAATCCAGGCCTGGATGTGGCGCTGGACGTGGACCGCGGTTGACGGTGGGTCAATCCACCGGGCGGCCAAAAGAATGAGCGCGGCCAGCGACCAAACAACCACCACACCGAGGACAAGCCATCGAATAAAGGATCGGAGAAAACCCTTGCGAAGCGGGGTCTTGGGGGGTGCGTTCGGCATTGCAGTCACATTTCAGAATACTAGCCTGAACTGGTTGCTGCTTATGCCTGACCTCGCACGCAAACCGTAGCTTCAATGGTGCCGCGGTCAAGGTTTTCTGGAGGACAGCCAGTTTTCAAGGCGATCTGCATAGGTTCGGCTGGAGCGGTGCTCGGAGCCGTCCGTCAGCTTCACCAGATATTCTCGATTGTCGATAGCTCGAAGCTCTCGAATGCATTGGACGCGCAGGATCCGGGAGCGATGAATGCGAAGAAACTGCGTGGGATCGAGTTTCTCTTCCAGTGAATTCATGGTCTCGCGCAGTAAGTGGCTCCGCGCTCCGGCGTGCAATTCCGCGTAATCTCCAGCTGCCGCGATCCATTCGATGTCCTCGGTAAGCACAACCTGAATCCGGGAACCGGTTCGAACCGGAAAACGCGACGGATACCTCACGGAATCGCGCTGGAGCATCTGCAGGATTCGTTCGGCGATCTGAAGCTTGGAACCCGAATCCTCCACCTGCCGGGCTCTTTGTACGGCAGCGCTAAAGCGTTCGTCGTCGACGGGTTTAAGAAGGTAATCCAATGCGTGGACCTCGAACGCGCGCAAAGCGTGCTGCTCGTAAGCGGTAAGAAAGATGACCGAGGGCAGACTCTCCCGCGGCAAAGCCCTGAGAACTTCAAACCCATCCATGCCGGGCATTTGCACATCCAGAAAGACCACATCGGGAGAGAGCTCAAGAAGTTTTTCGACCGCAGACGTGCCGTCTCCGCACTCGCCAACGATTTCGACATCTTTGAACTTCTGCAGGCGAAGTCTGACGCCGCGTCGTGCCAGAGGCTCATCATCCACAATTACCGCGCGCACGGTGCTCCCTCAACGTTTTGGGCAATTCTTCGAAAAGGCAACTCGATGAGTACCTGACAGCCACCCGCCTCCGGCCATTGCAGCGTGAAGCGGTGGTCCCCGCCGTACAGCGTTTTCAGTCGTTCGGCGGTATTTCTCAAACCAATTCCGTTTCCATTTTCGTTTTGTGTTTCACGGCTTCGCGTTCCAGAATTCCCGATGACAATCTGCAATCGGTCAAGGTTAACCGTACTCGCGATCGTAATCCTCCCACCTTGAACTAGTGGCGCGACGCCGTGGCGGACGGCATTCTCTACCAGCGGCTGCAGCAACATGCTGGGTACGAGGGCGTCCAGAGTGTCGGAAGGAATCGTCAAATCGACCTGCAGCCGCTCTCCCAGCCGGGTTTGCTCGATGGCAAGGTACCGTTCCGTAAACGCCATCTCCTGCGAAAGTGTTACCTCCGGCATCACTTCGTTATCCAGGGTTGTGCGCAAGAGTTCCCCGATCTGCGCCAGCATGCGGGTAGCGGCGGGAGCGTTCCCATCAAGCACCAGTGTCGAAACAGCATTCAACGAATTAAATAAAAAGTGCGGATTCAACTGATAGCGCAATGCATTGAGCCGGGCTTCGCGGGCCTCGGCCTCAGCCCGAAGCAGCTGCTCTCTTTCCTGCGCGGATTGCTGCCACTGTTTAATGCTGAAATACAGACTGCACCACAGGAAGAGAACGACCGAAAATTGTACGGAGTTTCCCGGCAGGTCATTCCAATAGATCTTGTGAGGACCTAACACCGCGAGTTCGGCTGCGAACGCGACCACCGTTCCCGCCGCCAAAGACCACACCGATGCCCTCAACTCCAAAGCGAGCCAAGGAAGCGAACGTCGCAGCAGTGATCGGCAGACGGGACGCAGAACGCAACTGCCAAGGAACGTGAAAACCAGTGCCACGGTGTTATCGCGTAGGGTTCCGGGCCGTTTTAAGAGGTCAGGGATCGATCCCGCAAGCACCAGCACGTATAAGCCGACCCAGCCCATCGCCTGGAGACGCCAGAACGAAGGGAACTGCAGTGGTTGGTCACCTGCCATGGGTAGCATTCTAGCGCAGGAGCGCCACCGCTGAGGCTCGTTCTGCCGCCCCAAAACCGCAGTTCGTCGCATAGTTCCTGCGTCCGACGGAGTAGGCCAAGCGGCCGCGTCAATTCTGCGGTAGTTTCCTTTCAACAAGGAGGCAGAACCGATGACAGGAGTTGCCGCAAGAATGGTTGAGTCAACGCAAAACACACTCAGGTGTTTGTCGGGCAAGGGACCGGCAAGAAAGATTCTCGCGCTTATCGTTGGAGCCGTCTTCGCCGCACCGGTAGTTGCCCAAGTTCACTCGTCCCAGCCCGCCCAGCCACCTTTCCCGGACACAGGGAGCTTGGTTTCGCGCGTCGCGAAACATCAGAAGGATGTCGAGTCGCTGCTGACCCAATACACCTTCACGGACAAAACCACGTTGTACACGCTGGACAAGGCTGGGGCGGTGCGAAGTCAGCATACCGACACGTACTACATCACGCCTACGCCGTACGAGGTCTTCACCATGCACATCAGTCACGACGGCAAAGCGATGTCGCAAGACAATCTTGAAAAGCAGGAAAAGGAAATCGAGCGCAAATTACAAAACTACGAGCGCAAGGCTCAAAAGAATCCGAATGTTCGCCCCAAAGACGCTCTTCTGTTCGGTGACATCATCGGCAAGTCGCATTTTAGTCCTTTGTGGTGGGAAGACGTGGCTGGAATTCCAACGGTTGTTTATTCCTTCGAACCGAAATCGCAGCCCTCTCGGCATGGGAGTAGCGACGAGAAAATTGCGAGTGATTTGAAGGGCACAATGTGGGTCGAGCCCGAGGCCGCCGAGATCGTTCGTATGGAATTTAACAGCGTCTCACCGCTGGGCTTGGGCTTCCTGGTGAACGTCAAGAGCTTCCAGGGATTCGTCGAGCAACAAAGAGTGAGTGGAGACGTATGGCTGCTGAAGCGTCAAGACTTTGTGGCGCAAGGCCGCGAAATTGTCAAAGGCTTCCGTATTCGTCAGGTAAGCGAATTCGGCGATTACCTCAAAGCTACAACCGATGTTTTCCAACAGGTCCACGCCCCGAACGCAGTCGCGGGCGATGACGCGAAGGTGCAATAGGTGAAAAAACTATGACCAGCACCCCGGTTTTGACGGATCTACCGTGCAATCGAGCGAACGAGTCGCGGATGGCCATAAGCCCGCAGCCCGTAACCGAGAAAGAACGCATCGTTAGCATCGATGTGTTGCGTGGCTTCGCGCTGCTCTGCATTTTGCCGATGAACATTCAGTATTTTTCGATGATCAGCGCTGCTTATCAGAACCCGACGGCCTATGGAAATTTGACGGGAGCCAACTACTGGGTGTGGTTCTTGTGCCATGTTCTGGCGGATCAGAAATTCATGACGATCTTCTCTATGCTATTCGGCGCCGGGATTCTTTTGATGACCAGTCGAATTGCAGCCACTGGCAGACCCTCGGCCCTTGTGCATTACCGACGCATGGGATGGCTGATTGTGTTTGGCCTGGCGCATGCGTACCTGCTGTGGAGCGGAGACATTCTGGTCGCCTACGGAATGTGCGGTTTGCTGGTTTATCTTTTCCGCAAGCTTCGGCCGCGCACGCTTCTCGTGCTGGGCCTGCTGACCATCGCAGTGGCTTCCGCGTCTTTAGCGTCTTATGGTGCGTGGTCGCAACATTGGTCTCCGGCTGAGGTGCAGGCCGCGCGCGAGCAATTATGGGTGCCCACACCTTCACAAGCAGCAACTGAGATCCAGGCCTACCGGGGCACGTGGACGGCTCAGATGAAATTTCGCGTGCCTGAGTCGGCGCAGATGGAAACCATCTTCTTTGTGGCATTCACATTCTGGAGGGTGACCGGACTGATGCTGGCGGGCATGGCGCTTCTCAAGCTGGGCGTTTTCAGCGCCAGGCAGCCAGCATCCTTGTACTGGACGATGATTGCCATTGCGTTGTGTTACGGGATTCCGCTTACGCTTTATGGCACGCATCGCGATTTCGCGGCCGGCTGGGATTTTCGTTACTCCTTCTTCCAGGGCGCCCAATTTAACTACTGGGCGAGCCTCCTGGTGAGCCTCGGCTGGGTTGGGGCAATCATGCTGGCATGCAGATCTACAACGCTGCTGCCAATCACCCGCCGGCTGGCGGCGGTCGGCCGCATGGCCTTCACGAATTACATTATGCACACAGTCATCTGCACTACGCTGTTCTACGGGCACGGCTTTGGGTTGTTCGGAAAAATCGAACGGGTGTGGCAATTTGCCATTGTGGTCGCGATTTGGTTGTTGCAGTTGGTTGTCTCGCCCATCTGGCTGCGGTATTTCCTGTTTGGTCCTCTGGAGTGGTTGTGGCGATGCCTGACCTACATGCAATGGGAACCGCTGCGCCGCATTTCCGCGGCGTAGGTCGCCGCAAATTGGCCGACTGTCACCTAGCACATCTCGGTCCATCGCGCAGGACCCTCGGTTCGTTGCGGACATCCAACCAGAGGCTAAGATTGCCATGACTCTGTTCGTGGCAGTCCCACATATTTCCCAGGAGCGCGTTCCAGAATCGTTTCCGAGTTGCCGACGACCGGGTTTCTATCTCCCCGAATCGACTGGCCAACTGATCACTCCGACGGAGTCACTCCGATTGACTTTCACAGAGTCACCCAAGTCTTTTTCGCTGATTGAGTTGCAATATCTTCACGCCAAGTAACTACCCATAGCAACGCATGGCTGCGTTCACGGATTGGTGAGCTCCGGAACGAAATTCTTATCCTCGCGTGTCGTCTTTCCCTTGTCATTTCCGATTTCTTGTTTAGAGGCCAAGAACGCTTGAATGTTCAGTCCGGTTCCATCAAGGTCTCCAAATTCGATCGCGGGGGTTCTGGTTGATCAACGACCCGAAGTCGCCTCTTGCCCGCGCAAGAGCAAGCGTGACTCGCGCCCGAAGCATTAATTACAAAAAGGAGGATGTTATGAGGTTCACCAAGAGTTTACTTTGCTGTTTCGTTGTCATCTCGCTGTTCTGCGCGCTGAATGCACAGCAAGCAGTTCCCGCAGCAGCGAATGCGGTCGTGCCGCCAGTCATCAAGTATAGCGGCGCACTCACCGACGTCAACAACAAGCCATTGACCGGCATTGTGGGCGTCACTTTTTCTCTCTACCAGGAAGCTCAGGGGGGTTCCGCTCTTTGGGTTGAAACCCAGAACGTGAACCCCGACAAGACTGGACACTACTCGGTGATGCTCGGCTCTGCTACTAGCCAAGGACTACCTGCCAGTGCATTCGCCTCCGGCGAAGCGCGCTGGTTGGGTGTGCAAGTGCAAGGACAAGCGGAGCAGCCACGCACGGTGCTGATGAGCGTGCCTTATGCTCTCAAAGCAGCGGACGCGGAGACCATCGGCGGCTTGCCACCGTCCGCTTTCCTGAAGGCAGCGGCGCCTGGATCAGCATCGGCGGCGGCCACAGCAAATCAGGCGCCCGCGGGAATCACCGGCAGCGGCACGGCCAACCATATAACCAAATGGGTAAGCGCGACCAAGCTGGGAAACTCGAACATCTTCGACGGCTCAGCTGGCAACGTGGGCATCGCGACGACGTCCCCCGGCGCTACCCTCGACGTCAATGGCACGGCTGTGGTTCGAAGCAACGCGACGGTCAACGGAAGTCTCAGCGCTGGACCGATCACGGCTACCTCCTCTAGTTCTGGTGGTACCGGGGTGTACGCCAACGCCGGTTCCAGCACCGCCAGCAACGGGGTAATAGCCTACGGCGCGACCGGCGTAGCGGGCTACACAACCGTTGCCGGCAGCATCGCAGTGTTCGGCAATGGGGGAAACAGCACTGGCAGCAATGGCGTGGTCGGCTATGGTGCGACCGGCGTGGCGGGCAACAGCACCATCACCGGCAGCTACGGAACGTACGGTAGCGGTTCCACCGGGGTGTGGGGCAACAGCACCGGCACTGGCGCAAATGTGGGAGTGTTGGGATTGGGGGCGACCGGCGTCCAGGGAGTTGGCGACACGTGGGGAGTTCTAGGGCAATCAAGTAGTACTAGCGGCAGCGGCGGAGGCTTTAGCAACTCCACTACTGGAGACGCTCTGTTCACCTACAATCAAAGTGGCGGCTACGCGGCGTTTTTCGACGGTGATGTCGACGTCGATGGCAACCTTTCTAAAGCTGGAGGTTCGTTCAAAATCGATCATCCGCTCGATCCTGCCAACAAGTACCTCTATCACTCGTTCGTCGAATCGCCTGACATGATGAACATCTACAACGGCAATGCGACGACGGACGAGCAGGGAAGCGCGGTGGTCAAACTGCCGGAATGGTTCGAGACTTTGAACCGTGATTTCCGGTATCAACTCACGGTCATGGGCCAGTTCGCACAGGCTATCGTCGCCAGCAAAGTGGCCAACCATCAATTCACCATCAAGACGGATAAGCCCAACGTCGAAGTCTCCTGGCAAGTGACCGGGATCCGGCAGGACGCGTGGGCTAACGCTCACCGCATCCCGCTCGAGGTGGCGAAAGCTCCAGCCGATCGCGGACTCTACCTGCATCCCGAACTCTTCGGCGCACCGGCAGAGAAGAATATCGGACTGGCACACCATCCGATGATTCAGAAGTTGCTGAAGGAGGCAGCCAAGTAACAACCGCGACCGGCAATTCAAACCACGGCCGCCCTCGTGCGCGCTGCACAAAATTCCAGAAAGTGCAGTGCCATGGGGGCGTAGCCGCAAACAAAGGGACCACTTCTGCGAGAGTAGTCGGCAATGTTTAAACTCTGCCCCACCATGAAAAGGCCGATTGCCTTCCCCGTCATTGGGTGTCCATAGATGTCGACCATCACCTGGATCGAACTGTGCCCCATCTGCTCCTTCACGTTTACGATAGAGACGCCGTTCTGAATCGGGAGCGAGCCAAATGTGTGCCGTAGGTCGTGAAGTCTGATCTTGCGTATGCCTGCGGTCTGACATTCCCCTCTAATTAGGTAGGCGAAAAATCCGGAGAGAATTTGCGTGGTCGGGGAAAAATTCTTACGCGCTAGTGCGATCCTTGTCCACCAGTCCACCGGATGACTCAGCAACGGTCCACACGTGCGCCGGATACTGCGTGACTGCCGTGAACGGCGGCGGGATTCGGAACCCGTAACCACGCACCGTTGGAGGCACTAACCCCTCGGGCAATGCCCGCATGGCCTTGCTTCGCCATGTTGCCACCCCTTCGTGTCTTCGCTCGGGTGCGAATCTTTGCCGCGCGCCGTCGGGTTGTACCGGAGCGACTACAGCGTGTTCGCCTGCACCGATAGGCCGTCGGGTTGGCGCTTTAAACTGCTTTCTGCGCTGGCCGTCGGAATTGCTCATTTCATTCCGAAATGCTGTGCAGAATTGCTCACTTCGAATTGCGCAACACCGGCCTATGGCATCCAACGATTGCGCGTTGGAATTCTTTTTCCGCGACTATAATTTTGAGCGATTCGGAGCAAAGGAAGGAGATTCCTTTTGACTGTTGACGCAAGCGAGCATCCCATCATCAATCGCGACCATCAGCTTCCGGCTCACGGCTCGGATTCTCATCAGCACAGAGGACTGTGGATCGTCATCGTAATTGTGTTGTTGGTGCTTGCGGCCGTGTTGGTATGGCGCCATCACGATGCCGCGAAAAAAGTCGCGCCCCCGCCGCCAAAAATTACAGTCA
>Ga0210390_10001270_pt1 | contig 24517 bp, 23 predicted proteins | sample IncBWH11OmetaG_FD_161050 | JGI IMG/M metagenome (GOLD analysis project Ga0210390, IMG submission 161050) | Forest soil microbial communities from Barre Woods Harvard Forest LTER site, Petersham, Massachusetts, United States - Inc-BW-H-11-O ... | reverse complement strand
TTTTGTAGGACGCTACTCCCTTGTTGAGCTGGTCACGCGCTCTCAACTTGTCGCAGCCGACGCCCGACATCAGTAATAAGCCGACCGCCATGAGTGCCAGCACCCGCACGTTTTTTTTCATTGCCTTATAAGTCTCCCTCGCCAGGAATCCGGGATCTGATAAAAACTGTGATGCGAGCGCACCAATACGATTGGCGCAGCTCTTTCAGACAACACGTGTCTGAACCGGTTGAAATTCAAATAGCGCCTGCGTCTGTCCTGGCCGGTGGGAGCGGGACGCCCCCACGCCAGCCGCCGGGACGGCGGCGCTACACTTTGTCAGTTCTGAACTCTGAAAACTGCAAGCTCGATTAACCGCCGGCTTCGATCTTGGCGGTAATCAGACCCACCTTGTCTACGCCTGCGGCGTGCGCAATGTCAATCACATTCGCCACATCGGCGAATGGAACATTGTCGTCACCCTTGACGAACATCACTTTCTCGGCTCGAGTTTTGAAAATATCAGTCAGCCGACCTTGCAGGTTGTCCCAGGTCGTATCTTCGTTATTGATCTTTACTCCAGGTTCCTGCCCCGATCCGCGATCGATCAACTGCACCACGATGGTGCGATCCGGCGTATTGTTCTTGGGTGCGTTTGGCGGCGGCGGCTGCGGAACCAGCGCATCCAGTCCTTTGGGCGTCAAAGGCGTGATCACCATGAAGATGATCAGCAACACGAGGAGCACGTCAATCAGCGGCGTAACGTTAATAACCGCGCTTTGTCCACCACCGGAACCACCAGCTGTCATTCCCATATGAATCTCCTCTATTGTCCGCCAGTCGCTGGCGGTGGCGGGGTTCCCGTATTCTTCTTCTGATCGGTCAGCAGGCCTAGCTGGTCCACACCCGCGGCGCGGACGTTGTCCACGACAGCTACGACCGAACCGAATTTCGCCCGGGCATCGGCGCGGACAAAAACCCGCTTGTCGACGCGATTAGCCAAACGATCTTTGACCTTCTGAGTCAACTGATCGGGCGGAGTCTTGTCGTTTCCGAAGAAGACCTGGCCATCGCGCATAACGGCGACGATGAGCGCGTCTTCTTTGTCGGCATCCGGCATCTGCGACGGATTGTTTACTTTCGCCAAGTCCACGCTGACACCCTTCTGCAACATGGGCGTGATCACCATGAAGATGATCAGCAGCACCAGCATCACGTCGACCATGGGGGTGACGTTAATGTCGGAGTTGACCTTGGCCCCTTCGTTCCTCTTTGCCATCGACATAAGCTTGATCTCCTGCGCGCCAGATTCCTCGCCCTGCTGACTGGTGTACCGGCCCTCGTCCCTTCGGAGGTTAAGACGCGGCGCCGAAGCAATCATTCGGCGCCGGTCAGCAACTCAAGGTCAAAAGCCATTCCCGTTCAGGACTAGGAGCGGCGCATTCCCCGCCGCTTGAGGAAGTAATCGATCAGTTCGCTCGAGGAGTTGTCCATCTCCACGTCGAACGCTTCCACGCGGCCAGTCAGGTAGTTGAACATCATAACCGCCGGGATAGCGACGAAAAGTCCGACGGCCGTGGTCACCAGCGCTTCGGCGATGCCGCCCGCGACCGCGCCCAGACCGGTGGCCTTCTGTTCTGAAATGCCTTTGAAGGCGTTCAGAATGCCCATCACCGTGCCGAACAGCCCGACGAATGGAGCAGTTGAGCCGATAGTGGCCAGACCGCCCAAGCCACGCTTCAACTCCGCATGCACGATGGCTTCGGTTCGCTCCAGAGCGCGCTTGGAAGCCTCGATGGTCTCGCCTGGGATGTCCGAACTGTCCTGATGCGCCCGGAATTCCATCAAGCCAGCAGTTACGACCTTGGCCAGATGGCTTTTCTTGTTGCGCTCGGCAACTTTGATGGCCTCATCAATCTTGCCGTCCCGCAGAGCGCCAGCCACCGCGGGAGCAAATGCCCGCGATTGCTTACGTGCCGCGCTGAAGGCCATAGCGCGGTCGATCATCACGCCGATGGACCAACCGGACATGATGAACAAAATGACGACCACGCTTCTCGCGATGAATCCCATTTGTTTCCATAGCGAAATCGGATCCCAAGCTACGGCCTGATCCTGGAACATGTATACCGCCATGGTGGATATGTGACTTAAGGTATGGGTTGCTACGTTGGCTGCGAACATGAGTTGCTTTTTCCTCCTCGGAACTCTTCAAATTCGGTAATCGCTTGCCGATTGCTGATCTGCCGTGCGAAAGCTGTCGGACTCGTACATCCACACTACGGGCTTGGAGCTTGAGGACCGTCCCGCTGCCGAATCCCCGCAAACAGAGGATTGGGGGACACCGTCCTCACATCCACAACGTATGCTGCCTCGGGTTTAGCCCCCAGACAGAGTGAAATTCACCGTAATCTGCGTTTCGACTTCCACCGGTTCGCCGTTCAGAATGTATGGCTTGTACTTCCATTGTTTCACGGCTTCGATGGCTGCCGGCGCGAGCATGGGGTGGCCACTGATGAGATGCAGGTTCTCGATGGTTCCGTCCTTGCTGATCTCGGCTTGCAGCAGCACACTACCTTGGATGCGGGCTTGCCGGGCTAAAGGTGGATAATTTGGTTGCACTTTGCGAATTAACAATCCCTGGGTCACGCCCTGGGAAACGCGTACGCGCTGCGGCGTGGCTACTTTAGGCACGGCGACCGGGGTCGAACTGATAATCCCGCCGATGACGCCACCCATCTGTCCACCCGGAATACCGCCGGGAACGCCACCCACTACGCCTCCTGAGGCCATCACGGGGGGCGCTTCATCTTCCTTGATCATCTGTACTTTCTCGGGAATCTTGGTGGGCGTCCGCAGCTGATTGTCAATGATATTGGTCTGAACCTGCTTCACGATCTTGACCGGCGCCGCAGCTGGGGGGGGCGGAGGTGGAGGCGGAGGGGGCGGAGCCACCAGGAAGGTCATCAACTGTGTCTTGGGCAGAGCCTCGGTGAACAGCAGAGGAATCAGCACCAGCACTCCGACCAGGATGGCCTCGAGAATAAACGACAGGAACGTCCAAATGCCCCGCTTGGTCTTAAGCCTCCCACCGGACTCTATCAGGCTGTCTTCAAACATAAAGGTTTCTCCTACACGGAACCTAACTACTTCTTAGACACCGGCTGCCTCCGGTTTGCTCCCGATACCTGTCTTTTCCGGCGGTCAAATCGAAAACCGGACGATACTACCTCAAATCCCGATCAATCACAAACTTAAGTAGCAACGACCAAGCTGCGGGCGGATTAGGCTTTGGCTTTCACCTTCTCCCTGCGATTGGCGTCCTTGGCGACTGAAGCCACTACCGGCGGCCTTCCCCGCTCTGACCGCCAGTCCTGATAGGCCACCAGAATCGGCGCCGCAATGGCGATCGAGGAATACGTTCCGATCAAGATACCGATTACCAGCGCAAGTGAGAAGCCCTTTAGTACCTCGCCGCCGAACAGATACAGTGCCAAAACTGTTAGGAACGTTAAACCCGCCGTCAAGATGGTTCGGCTTAGGGTCTGATTGATGCTTCGGTTGACGATGTCCGACAGCTTCTCTCGCCGCATCAGCTTCAGATTTTCGCGGATGCGGTCGAAGACAACGATTGTGTCGTTGTTGGAATAACCAATCAGGGTAAGAATTGCAGCGATCACGGTTAGCGAGATCTCTTTGTTAAGCAGCGAAAATGCGCCTACCGTGATCAAGGTGTCGTGAAACACCGTAACCACTGCCGCCACGCCGTAAATCCACTCAAAGCGGAAGGCGAGATAAATCAACATTCCGGCCAGAGAGTACACGGTTGCAAGCAATGCCTGCTTGCGCAACTGCGCTCCAACTTGCGGGCCGACGATGCTTACATTTCGCACCCCGAAATCGGAAAGGAAAAAACCGTCCGACAGCGTTGCAACCGCTGCGGGGTCGGCCGCACCCTTCAGTTCGTCGATCGAAGTAAGCACGCCGCCTTTGACTTTGTCGCGATAGTTGACGATGGCTTGCGCCTGGGCGGTATACCGCTGGTCGGCATCGGTCCCCGCACGCAGCGGATCTTTTTCCGTCAGATAGTTCTTAAGCGTGAGAAAGCTCGTATTGTTCAGATCCTGTTTGCCCACAGGGGCGTTCGTCTCCAGAGCATTGATAATCGCGAGTTTGCCCTGGTCCAACGCCTGCTCACTGGTTTCCTGCAAAGACAAGTCGATCAGCACCTCGTTGGCGTTGCTCTCCAACAGCGTTTGAATGCGGGCGTGGTGAATGCCGGCGCGATCCATGGCTGCGCGGATTGCGTTGTCGTCCGGAGGGTGGGAAAACTTGACCTCGATCAACGTGCCTCCCCGAAAGTCAATTCCGAGAGGAATCCCATGCCAGAACAGCATGGAAAAAACGCCGGCTACGCTGAACACCAGCGAAAAAGCGAGGAAATACCACTTCTTGCCGAGAAAATCTATGTTTGGATTGCGAAAAAATTCCACGCCGCTTAGAACTCCTTTTCTATTCCAATTCCCGCGTAGCCAACTATCCGATGCTTAATGCCTCGCCGCGCTGTTTGCGGCTCAGCAGCCAATCGAAGATTACGCGCGACACGAACACCGCTGTGAACAAATTCGCAAACAGACCGAAACTGAGCGTCACCGCAAAGCCCTTCACCGGACCGGTACCAAACAGGAACAAAATAACTGCTGAAACAATTGTGGTGACGTGCGTGTCTACAATCGTAATCCAGGCGTGGCCGAAGCCCTGCTCCACCGCGGACGGCGGCGTTTTCCCGTTGCGCAGTTCCTCTCGGATACGCTCGAAGATCAGCACATTCGAATCCACACCCATACCGACCGTCAATATCACTCCAGCGATTCCCGGCAGGGTAAGTGTTGCGCCGCTGTAGCCCAGGAAACCAAGGAGGATAATCAAGTTCAAAATCAGGGCGATGTCCGCATTGATTCCGGCGGCGTGATAGTAGACCAGCATGAAGACCAGCACGGCCAACATGCCGATCACCGCAGCGGTGACACCAGCGCGGATCGAATCGCTGCCGAGCGACGGCCCAACTGTTCGCTCTTCCAAATACTTGATTCCCGCGGGCAAAGCACCGGAGCGCAGGATCATCGAGAGGTCTTTGGTTTGCTGCTCCGTGAAGCGACCATTAATTACGCCTTGATCGTGGATCTGGTCTTTGATGACGGCAACTTCCTGCACTTTGTTATCCAGCACCACGGCAAGATAGTCGCCGACGTGGGCGCCGGTGAAGCTGGCGAAACGTCGTCCGCCCTCGCCGGTTAAAGCGAAGCTTACAGAGGGTTGGCCGTTCTCATCGCGGGAGGCGTCCGCGGAGCGCAGATCGCGGCCTGTAACCGCCGAGGCACGCGAAATCAGGTACCAAGCCTGCCCGGTGTCGCTCGCGCCTGCACCAACGTTGTGGCCAGCAGGCAACAACACTTCATCTGGCGGCAACACTCCGCCCTTATCCTGCAATGCCTGTTGTTCGCTGGAATATGGTCCGCCGAAAGATTGGCGGATCTCCAGCATAGCCGTGGACTGCATGATGTCCTTCACTCGCGCCGGATCGTCGACGCCCGGCAACTGCACGAGGATCTGATACTGGCCAAGCCCATGCTCTTCGATAATGGGTTCACTTACGCCCAACTGGTCAATGCGATTTCGGATGGTCTCAATCGCCTGGGAGACCGCACGATTTTTCAGGTCGGTCAAGGACTGCTGTTTCATGGAAACGGCCCAGGAGTTATCTGCGCCCGATGTCAACTGATATTCGGGGAGGCGATCCTGCACGATCGAGAGCAAGTCGGACCGGGACTCGGGCGGCACACCCTTCAGCACAATCTTGTCAGGATTGTTGACCGGATCGGGTTTGCTGATCTCGGAATAATTGATCTTGCGCGCTCGCAAATCAGCCTTGAGGCGTTCGACTGCGTTGTCGGAGTCGACGTTGACGGCATCGTTCACCTGTACCTGCAGGATGAGGTGTGTGCCGCCTTTGAGGTCGAGCCCCAGGTGAATGTTCTTCTGCATCGCTGCCAGCAGCCCGCTGCCGGACCATTTTTCCGGGATGCCGAAGATGCCAAACACGAAAACCAGCAGCGTCACAACAATAACGATAAGCTTCCAGCCTAGATTCTTATTCATGAATGATTTCCGATTGCCAAATGTAGGCGCGGGCCTTCTCGCCCGTACATAGTCTACTTCGCTGCCTCCTCGGCGGTGGTCACCGAGGCCACCGAGCCCCGGCTCACTTCGATCCGCAAATTATCCGGCGGAACCCGCAGATGGAGGTAATCGTCTTTGAGAGCAACTATAGTGCCTCGCAGACCTCCGGTTGTCACAACCTTGTCGCCCGTTTTCAACTCGTTGAGCATCGCCTGCCACTTCTTCTGACGCCGCTGTTGCGGCATGATCAGTAGAAAATAAAAGATGGCGAAGATGAAAATGAGCGGAGCGAACCCCAGCCATCCCGCCGAGCCGCCGCCTAGCTGTATTGCCAATGAGTGCTGAACGTTCATCAAGCTAGAAATCCGTTTTCCCTGATAAATTCGGGACCGCGCCCAATTGGCGCAATCGCCACTTGCAATTTTACCGCTGGAGTTCTCGCGCTATGAGGCCGGAGATTCCTTCAGCTTCGGACACGATCCGGGGATGCCGAGCTATGGTTTCGGTCGAGACTAGACACACGAAGAACCAGTCTCTTTCCCAAGTGAAATAGAATGACGCACTGCTCGCATAGTGTCAAGGTAGAAGCTGAGATTGTGGACGGTATTTAAGACCTGGGCTAAAACCTCATTCGAAGCATAAAGATGCCGCAGGTACGCTCGGGAGTAGCGCCGGCACACTCGGCAGCCGCAATTTGGGTCAAGAGGGGCCTTGTCCCCCGCGTACCGAGCCTGTTTGATGGAGATCTTGCCCTCCGAGGTAAACAGCAACCCGTGCCGCGCGGCCCGCGTAGGAAGAACGCAATCCATCATGTCTATGCCGAGATTGGCATATTCGACGATTTCCTCGGGGGTACCGACTCCCATGAGATAGCGTGGCTTGTCGGCAGGCAGATATTCCAGCGTGGACTCGACGACTTCTCGAGTGAGCGCCCGCGGTTCACCCACGCTGAGGCCGCCGATGGCGTATCCAGGAAAGCCGATTTCGATAGTCCGTTCGGCGGATTCTTTTCGCAAGGCAAGGTCCATCCCACCCTGGACAATGCCGAACAGGGCTTGCGTCGAGACAGCCGCCCCCGGCTGTCTGGCCGAGCTTTGCTCGGCAGGCTCTTGATTTGCAGATATTTCCTGGTTCCCTACTGGCGAGCTTCTTTCGCCCGGACAGCCGAGGGCGGCTGTCCCCACCTGACCCGTTCGCCACGGCACTTCGTCCTTGTGCTCCTCAAAATGCCGCTTGCTGCGCTCCGCCCAGCGCAGCGTCAGTTCCATCGATGCGCGCGTGCGCTCGGCATCCGCTGTATGCTCGGTGCATTCGTCGAACGCCATGATGATGTCCGCGCCCAGCCCGATCTGCGCCTCCATCGCGCTTTCCGGGCTGAAGAAATGCGACGACCCATCCAGATGCGAGCGGAACGTCACGCCCTCTTCGGTGACTTTACGCAGGTCGTTCAGACTAAACACCTGGAAGCCACCGGAGTCAGTGAGAATTGCACGCGGCCACGCCATGAAGCGATGCAGTCCGCCCAACTTCCGGACTTGCTCGACGCCCGGCCTCAAATAGAGGTGATAGGTGTTTCCCAGCAGAATCTGAACCCCGAGTTCTTCAAGAACGTCCTGCGAGACGCCCTTGACCGAGGCCAGCGTTCCCACCGGCATGAAGACAGGAGTTTCGACTTCGCCGTGTGGCGTAATCAGCCGCCCTTTGCGGGCGGACCCTGACCGAGCCTCAATCTGAAACTGGATAGACACTATGGGGATTGTAGCGGACAGCCCAACCCCCCTGAGCTTCGCTCACCGCCGCGGACGAGGGCGTCCGGGCCTACTGGTTGTTTCGAGTAAGACAATCCTGGCGTCGATGTTCCTAGCTCTGATCGTCAGCCGTCCGACGCTTACCGGGAGCTGGAACCGCTTTGGTCCCGCGCTGCCGGGATTGAAGTAGAGCACACCGTTCTTCGATTCCTGCTTGGGAATGTGGCTGTGACCGTACACGACCACTGCGAATTTCGCTGCCTCCGGCTTCAGGTCGAGTTCCTGAAGAATGTGCAGCACGTAGATGGATATCTCACCAATCTGAAGGACATTCGTGGCCGGAATTTTCTGCGCCCAATCGCCGTGATCAACGTTCCCGCGCACGGCTGTTAGCGGCGCGATTGCGGCTAGCTTGTCGAGAATTTGCGGGTCCCCGATATCTCCCGCGTGAATGATGTAGTCGGATCCTTGCAGAGCAGCAACGGCCTCAGGCCGAAGGAGGCCATGAGTATCCGAGATGACGCCAACCGTCGTAGCTCCGGGCCGCAGGTCCACGCCACATCTTAACGGCGGAGCGGCGACGGCGTCGCTATTTATGGAGTCGCAGCGGCAATTTCCAATTCCTGCGTGGCGGCAAAGTCGGCTAGCTCCAGGCGAAGATTGCCCGGATTGGTGGCGTAAGCCATACCAGTATCGAAATCGATTGTTCCCTCTCGGACCAGCTTTTCGATTTCGCCGTCGAAATGCTGCATGCCTTCGGTCGCGCCGACGCGCATGGCGTCGAGCAAGGTCTTGCCCTCGCCTTCGCCCTTTTCCACGTACTCGCGAGTACGCAGAGTCGATTTCAGAATTTCAACCGCAGCCACTCGCCCGCTGCCATCCTTTCGTGGGATCAGGCGCTGCGACACAATGTAGCGGAAGCTCTTGGCCAGACGGTTGCGAAGCGTGTCCTGCTCGGCCAACGGGAACACGCCGACGATGCGCTCCACCGTCTTCGAGGCGTCGATGGTGTGCAGCGTGGAGAGAACCAGGTGGCCGGTTTCGGCCGCCTCCATGGCAATCTCGATAGTCTCTTTGTCGCGCATCTCTCCAACCAGAATCACCTTAGGCGCTTGGCGCAGAGCCGCCCTTAACGCCAGCGCGAAACTGGTTGTGTCTTTGTGCAGCTCCCGCTGATGAATGATGCAGCTCTGGTGCAGGTGCAAGAATTCGATCGGGTCCTCGATAGTCAGAATGTGGTACGACTGCTCGCGATTGATTTTGTCGATGACGGCAGCCAGGGTTGACGACTTACCCGATCCAGTCGGCCCCGTCACCAGCACGATGCCATTGCGGAGTTGGACAACCTCCTTGAGTTCTTCCGGCAGGTTGAGGGCGGCAAAGTCGGGGATCTTGCTGGGGATGACTCGCATCACGATAGCGCAAGAGCCGCGTTGCATGAAAATGTTCACGCGAAACCGGCAGGCGCCTGGCAAACTGTAAGACACGTCGCAGGAGCCTTGCTCTTTAAGCAGTCCCTCGGCGTGCTTGTTGTTGCCGATCAGTTCCAACGCAATTCGCCGCGTGTCGTCGACCGTGAGCGGGCGCTGTCCCTCGGCAACTCCCGGCAGAAGCTTCCCGTTCACCTCTACCAGAGGAGGCCGTCCGGGCGTAAAGAACAAATCGCTAATTTTGGTCGACGTTCGCAACATCGATGCCAACAGCGTCTGTATGACCGTCGTTTGAGGCGCTGTCGCAGCAGCGGCGGCGCTTCCAGAGCCGACTGTACCAGCGGCGTTGAGCGTGGGATTGGTTAGCGATGACAAGCGGGTGACCTCAACTCTTGGAATGGGCAAGAGCCCGGTTTTGGAAGGAAAACAGCCGCGATCTTTAGCTGTTTTCAGATTGTTGGGGAAAAGATTTCCTACAGGAGAAGTCTCCCAAATCAACCGCTTTGAGGAAAGTATCGAAAGATCAGTGTCCGCTCATTTTGCTTAGGAAATTAAGGAAGTCCTAGCCATTGGCAAGTTCCTTGGCACGCTGTGCAGCCTTCACCACAGCTTTGATCAGCGTGACCCGCAGCTTGCCTTCTTCGAGCTCCATAATGCCATCAATGGTGCAGCCAGCCGGAGTCGTGACCGCGTCTTTGAGCAGGGCGGGGTGATCACCGGTTTCGAGCACCACGGTTGCCGCGCCTAACGCCGTTTGCGCAGCCAAGAGGGTGGCAACGTCGCGAGGCAATCCAACTTTCACTCCAGCCTCGGCTAGAGATTCCAGAATGATGTAGATGTACGCCGGCCCGCTAGCGGACAATCCGGTCACAGCGTCCATCAGCTTCTCGTCGACAACGACGGTTCGGCCCACCACCCCGAACAGCGCGCTCGCAATCTCCAGATGCTCAGCGGTTGCGAACTTTCCCTTGCATAACGCGGTCATCCCGCAACCGACAACGCAAGGCGTGTTGGGCATTGCGCGCACCACGGGCACAGCGCGCTTCAAGCCCCGCTCGATGCGGCCGGTCGGAACCGAAGCCGCAACCGAAATGATCATTTGGTTCTTGCTCACGCCAGGCCGGATCTGTTCGATGACTTGGTCAACAATCTGCGGCTTCACGCACACCAGAATAATGTCGGCATTGCGCACTGCAGCGCGGTTGTCGGTGCTGACCGGAATTCCGAGTTTCTTGCTGAGGCTGCGAGCCTTGTCTTCATGCTGGACGGTTGCGACTGTCGTTTTGGCGGAAAACAACTGTTTTTCCAAAAGCGCTTTGAGCAGGATTCCGCCCATCTTTCCTGCGCCCAAGACGGCTACGCGCTTCTTTGAAAAATCAGACGGCATGATGCACCCGGCTCCGGCCCAGACCCTCCTGGCGAGGTACGCTCGCCGGACAGCCAAGGGCGGCTGTCCCCATGTAAGCATCTACAGCGTCGGAGACTTCTCGGCGATTAGTTTCTTGATCTTCCCCACGAACTCCGCGGCTGGCATGTCTTCAGTATTCTCCTTGCCGCGAATGCGGACGTTTACCTTGCCGGCTTCAGACTCCTTGTCGCCCACGACTAACAAGAACGGAACCTTCTGCATGGCGTGCTCGCGGATTTTGGCATTCATCTTTTCATTGCGAGCATCGACCTGAACACGCACTCCGATAGCCTTGAGTTGATCCGCGACTTTATTCGCGTAATCAACATGGCGCTCAGCGATTGGAATCATCACCGCCTGAACCGGCGAGAGCCAAACCGGGAACGCACCCGCGTAGTGCTCGAGCAGCACGCCAAAGAAGCGCTCGATCGAACCAAACAGCGCACGATGAACCATCACCGGCTGTTTGCGCGAACCATCTTCGGCGACATATTCCAGGCCAAAGCGCTGCGGCAGGTTGAAGTCGACCTGCACGGTCGAGAGCTGCCAAAGGCGTCCGATCGCATCCACCAGCTTAATATCGATCTTCGGCCCATAAAATGCGGCCTCGCCGGGGATGACTTTGTATTCGACATTGCGCTGGTTGAGCGCATTTTCGAGCGAACGGTTGGCAAAGTTCCACTGCTCTTCCGATCCCAGGAAATTCTTGCGGTCGTTTGGATCCCAGGTAGAAAGTTCAGTCTGAAACTTGTCAAAGCCAAAGTCCTTCAGCACCTCGAGAGCAAAATCCAAACAGCCCCCAATTTCCTGTTCGATCTGTTCCGGAGTGCAGAAGATGTGGGAGTCATCCTGCGTAAAGCCGCGCACTCGCAACAGGCCATGCATTACTCCCGAACGCTCGTAACGATAAACTGTCCCCAGTTCGCCCAGGCGCACGGGCAGGTCGCGGTACGATTTTAGCGAGTCTTTGTAAATCAGAATGTGGCCGGGACAGTTCATCGGCTTCAGGCGGTATTCCGCATCGTCAAGCTCCATGAAGTCGAACATGTTCTGCGAGTAATAGCCTTCATGGCCTGAAACATGGAATAGCTGCCGACGCACCACGTGCGGCGTGTAGACGAGCGAATAGCCGCGCTTGATGTACTCGGCGCGCATCCAGTCTTCCATCTCTTTGCGGATGATTCCGCCTTTGGGATGCCAGAAGATCAGCCCCGGCCCGGCGAGTTCCTGAATCGAAAACAGATCAAGCTGTTGCCCGAGCACACGATGGTCCCGCTTCTTGGCCTCTTCCTGCTTGTTCAGGAAGTCGTCGAGGTCTTTCTTCGAGAAAAACGAAGTCCCATAAATGCGCTGCAGCTGGGGGTTTTTCTCGTCGCCAAGCCAATATGCGCCGGCAATGCTGAGCAGTTTAAAGGCCTTGATTTTTCCCGTCGACGGGATGTGCGGCCCGCGGCAGAAGTCGGTGAACTTGCCGGTGCGATAAAGCGAAATCTTTTCATCGGGCTTGGTGAACTGCTCGATGAAATGGCACTTCATGAAATCGCCTTCTTTTTTGAATTCCTGAAGCCCCTGATCGCGAGGCAGGAACTCTCGCGCATAGGGAATATTCTGCTGCACCAGCTCCTGCATCTTCTTCTCGATTTTTTCCAAATCTTCCGGGGTAAACGGAGTTGGGCGGTAGAAATCGTAGAAGAAGCCGGTTTCGGTTGCAGGGCCGTGTCCGAGCTTGGTTTCCGGAAAAAGCTCCAGAACCGCCGCCGCAAGCAAATGGGCGGAAGAATGCCGATAGACTTCAAGCGCCTCAGGGTCGCGATCGGTCAGGATGCGCAGGTCGGTATCTTTTTCGAGCGGCCGGGTGAGATCGATGAGGTCACCGTTGGTCTTGGCCGCGAGCGCAGCGTCGGCCAATCGCTGGCCAATCGACCTGGCGACGTCGAGGGCGGTGCTGCCCTTGGGTAGTTCCTTTACGCTCCCATCGGGGAGCTTGATATGAATGCTGTCTGCCATAGGCCTTAAGTATAAAACACGTAGGGGCGGACGCCCTCGTCAGGCACATGTGAACTGAGCAAGCCTTGACCGTTCTTCTGCATTGAATTTAAGCTGGCACCTCACCTCTTGCCGGTTCTTACGTCTATCAAGATTGGCCTCCCGAGCCTTATTCGAACCCAGGTGGAAGGAAAACCATGAATCATAAAAAGAGCGCAGTGCTGCTGTTCGCGGTTGTATCGGCTTTTTGTTTAGAAGTTTCCGCCACACAAGCGCAAACGCCCGTCCCGGGCGCGTCCAGTCAATTAGCGGGCACACCCGAATCTTTTCTGACCTCCTGCCGCAGCGACTTGGGAGAAACGAAAAAGCAAATCGCAGAGATCAAAGCTACCAAGTCTCCGCGCGATGCCATGGCTACTCTGCAAGCGTTCGATACCGCAATCCTGATTGCGAGTGACGCCGCAGGCCGCTCTGGTCTTGCCGAGCAGGTGCATCCGGCCAAGCCATTTCGCGAAGCCGCGCAGGTCTGCGAGCAGGAAGCGAGCCAACTGCTGACCGACATCTCGCTGGATAAAGAAATGTACAACGCGCTCGCCTCGGTCGACGGCTCCAACCTGGACAGCGCTGGGAGCTATTTCTTGCGCACATCGCTGCGCGATTACCATCGCTCCGGCGTCGATCGTGACGATGCCACTCGGGCGAAAATCCGCCAACTTCAAGATGAATTGGTAAAGATCGGCCAGGAATTTGAGCAGAACATTCCCGAAGACGTGCGCAAGCTGCAACTGGACCCGGCGCAATTGGACGGTCTTCCGGAAGATTTCAAGCAAGCTCACAAGCCTGACGCCTCGGGCAAAGTCACGCTCAAGACTGACAACACCGATTACATTCCCTTCCGCGAATATGCCACGAACGACGCCGCCCAGAAGGCGTTTTATGAGCTTTACACTCACCGTGCTTACCCCAAGAACCTTGAGGTTCTGTCACGCATGATGCAGAAGCGTTATGAACTCGCCCAGGTGCTGGGCTATTCCGATTGGGCGGCCTACGTCACCGAAGACAAAATGGTCGCGACCAAACAGAATGCGGCTGATTTCATCGAGAAAATCACTGCAGCCTCGCAAGCCGGCGCCCAGCGGGATTACGACCAACTGCTGGCTTACCGGAAGCGCCATGACCCGTCCGCCACTACTGTTGATATTTGGAACTACCACCATTTTCTGCACGAGGCGACTATCGAGAAGTACGGATACGACTCCCAGGCCGTGCGCCCCTATTTCGAATACTCTCGTGTGCTGCAAGGCATTCTCGACCTGACCAGCCACATGTATGGCATCACTTACAAACGCGTGACCACGGCCCAGGTCTGGCATCCGGATGTCGCGGTTTACGATGTGTTCGACGGCAGCAAGTTGCTGGGCCGGATTTACTTCGACATGTTCCCGCGCGAGAATAAGTACAAGCACTACGCCACGTTCAGCCTCGCCACCGGCAAGGAAGGGTTTCGACTGCCGGAGTATGTGCTGGTTTGTAACTTCCCCCAAGCCACAAACGGTCCAGGCCTCATGGAACGCGAAGACGTGATCACTTTCTTTCACGAATACGGACATCTGTTGCATGGAATTTTTCGAGGAAGCTCGAAGTGGCCGACCGGCGATCTGGAAAACGACTTCATCGAAGCTCCCTCCCAGATGTTCGAGGAATGGCCGAAGGACCCTGCCATCCTGCAAACCTTTGCCCGCCACTACAAGACGAATGAGCCGATTCCGGCCGAACTGGCGAAAAAGGCCGAAGCTGCGGACGAATTTGGCCGCGCCCTGGGCGTGCGCATGCAGATGTTCTATGCCGCAGTCAGCCTGAACTTCTACAATCGCGACCCGCAGGGACTGGATACGACCAAACTCGTGGCTCAATTGCAGGAGCGGTACACACCCTTCAAGTACGTTCCCGATACGCACATGCAAACCGCGTTCGACCACCTCAACGGCTACTCCGCGGTTTATTACACGTACATGTGGTCTCTGGTAATTGCCAAAGACATGTTCACGGAGTTCAAGCAGGACGGGCTCACTAACACTGCAGTTGCAACCAAGTATCGCGACACGGTTCTCGGGGCAAGTGGAACGATGCCGGCCGCCAAACTGGTAAGTGATTTTCTCGGCAGGCCTTACTCATTTAAGGCGTACGAAGAATGGCTGAACGGAAATTAGCGCGGTTCGATTCGCGTAGGGGCGGACGCCCTCGTCCGCCCGGCGGTGCAAGGCACCGCAGTTCTGCTTCGCTCGCTGCCCGGACGAGGCGTGCGGGCCTGGGTGATTACCAGCCCACCTTCTGTCCTTTGTTCTGCTCGTCCAACCATTTTTGCAGCGGTGCGAAGTAATCCAAAATGGCGGTCGCGTCCATCTGGCGCTGCCCGGTCAAAACTTCTAACTCGTAGGGCCATGGTTTGCTCTGCCCCATCTCCAGCATCTTGTTGAATTTTGCTCCCGCTTCTCTTGAGCCGTAGAACGTGCAGCGATGCAACGGGCCGGAGTATCCCGACGCCTGGCACAACGAGCGATAGAACTGGAACTGCAGAATACGAGCGAGAAAATATCGCGTGTAGGGCACATTGGCGGGTACGTGGTACTTGGCGCCGGGATCGAAATCCGCCTCGCTGCGCGCGACCGGCGGAGCCACGCCTTGATATTTCAGGCGAAGATCCCACCAGGCTTTGTTGTAATCGGCAGGCGCAACTTCAACAGAGAATACCTTCCACCGCCATTGATCGATCATCAGTCCGAAGGGCAGAAATGCCACTTTGTCCAGCGCTTGCTTTAGCAATAGCGGAATGTCGCTGTCGGCAGACGGCACTTTGTCCAGCAGCCCAATCGTCTTCAAGTACTCGGGCGTGATCGCCAGCGCGATGGTGTCCCCGATCGCTTCGTGGAAGCCGTCGTTGGCGCCGTTCTTGAATAGATATGGCTGGTTCTCGTAGGCGCGCTGGTACATGTTGTGTCCCAACTCGTGATGAATGGTGACGAAGTCGTCGGCGCGAATCTGGATGCACATCTTGATGCGAAGATCGCCAAAGTTGTCGATGTCCCAAGCACTGGCGTGACAGACCACATCGCGGTCGCGAGGCTTGGTCAGAAGAGAGCGTAGCCAAAAAGTTTCGGGCAGGGCAGCGAAACCCAGCGACTTGTAGAAGCCCTCGCCGTAACGCACCATGCCCTTGGCATCGAGATTTCTGGCTTGCAGCAAGGCGGTCAGATCGTATCCGCGACTGTTCTCATTCAGACCGAGGATGGGGAAGATATTGCCCCACTCCTGCGCCCACGGATTACCGAGCAGATGCGCCGGAATCGGCCCATCAGGCGGTACGACTTGCGGTCCATATTTCTGCACCAGCCGAGCCCGGACATAAGTATGCAAAGAAAGATAAAGCGGGCGGACCTGCTGCCAGAGCCGTTCCACTTCGGCGCTGAACTGCTCCGGAGTCATGTCGTAGCCCGCCCGCCAAAGCGCGCCCGTGTCTTTGAATCCGAGTTCCTGCGCCCCCTGGTTTGAAAGCTGGACAAAGCGCGAGTAGCGTTGGCGCATGGGAGCACCTACCTTATGCCATCCCGTCCAAAGGTCCTTCAGTTCGTTTGGGTCGCGGTTCTCTTCCATGATCCGCTCGATGGCCGTGATGTCGAGGCAGTCACCCGGCTTGCGGCAGTACTTGCCTTTGCCGTAATCGGCGTCTAACGACGCAGCAATCTGGGTCATCTCTTTTCGCAGAGCTGGATCCTTCGGAGCGGGTGCGGTCAGCGACAGCCGCAGCAGCATGAATTTGCGGGCTAGCTCGGGCGGGAGTTGAACGCCCTCAAAGCGCTTGGCCTGTTCGATTAATTCCGTGGTCGCGGCGGTGAGTTGATCTACGGCATCGGCCGACAGCGCTTCTGTGTCATCCGTGATGAAATTTTCCTGCACCCAGCTGGCCCGAGCGGTTTTCACTTGGAGCTCGTTCAGGCGAGCTTCCGCTTGCTTCATGAATTGTTCGGCGTCGGCGACGGTCGGCTTTGAAGCTGCATGAGCTTGAATTACGAATAGAAATGAAAATAGGGCCAAAAGAACACGGGATTTCATTCACATCCTCCGGTTGAGCATTATGAACGAGTGGAGAAGAAATGTCAGGTTCTACTCAGTTCCGCCGCGCACTGCCCACGCACGGGCGGGCAGCTCGATTGCGCCGTCGGACGCGGCTGTGAGCGAACCGCGCAGCCGCTCGCGGATCGCGCTTTGAGTATGCTCATCGCGGGTCGCAAGATAGCCGGGAGCAGAGCCTTGACCGGTCAGGAGTGGTTGCCAGTAGTCATCGAAACTGGCGAATCGGGTGGTGATGTCGAGTCCGCGCACGTTCACTTGGCTCAGACTGGCGCGCTCGAAGAGCTTTCGAAGTGCTTCGAAGTTGCACAGCGGGAAGCGCTGGGCTTGATCGTATGCCAACGCCTGGTTGTCGACCGCCGCAGCCGCATCCCAGAACTGACGCAGAAAGCGTGCTCCCTCCGCGTAGTCCCAAACGTAGACCGCGATAACACCGCCTGGAACCGTCACCCTGCGCATTTCCCGTAGCGCGCGTTCGGGCTCGGGAACGTAATTCATCCCCAGACCGCAGACGGCAACCTCGAAGCTGCCCTCGGGAAAAGAGAGGGCCATGGCGTCCCCAGTTTCGAAGCTGACTGCAGGGCGGGCGCGATGCGCACGGGCAAATTCGATCTGCTGATGCGATACATCCACGCCCGCAACGCGAACGGGTGCAAAGCGGTCAACAATGGCCTCTGTGAGCACGCCGCTTCCGCAGCAGACGTCCAGCCAGCGCAAGTTCGAGGGCAAATTCAGCCAACTCAAGAACTCATGCGCCACCAGGCGACTCCAGCGCCCCATCCACTGGTCGTAATCTGCTCCGGAAGTCCATTTGTCCATATTCACAAACTGTGTAGAGCGGACGCCCTCGTCCGCCAGCGAAGCGACGCTCGGCACTGTCCTAGCTAGCCTGAACCGGGGCGTCCGGGCTTACGTGAGCGCTGCCTCCGCCGTACAGATCTTCCATTGCCTTGTGGACCTTCGCCGACAGCGTTTCCATCTCGCGCAGTGAATATCCCTCGGTCGAAATCGGCTCGCCGACTCGCATCTCCAGCGGCCGGCACTTGATGTGATAGGTGTTCATGGGTAGCAATTCGTAGGTTCCGATCAGCGCAATGGGCACGATATCTACCTGGGCCTTGATCGCAAGATAAAACGCGCCCGGCATGAACGGCTTGATTTCACCATCCGGCGTGCGGCCGCCTTCGGGAAAAATTACCAGCGGCATGCCATCCTGCAGACTCTTCACCGCCGATCGAATATGGGCAATCGATCGCGTCGGCTTCTGCTGATCGATGCAGACCTGCCCCGACCGCCGCAGGTGCCATCCGACAATTGGATACGAGAGCAACTCCTTCTTGAACAGGATGCGGAATTGAAATGGCAAATAAACATAGAGCACCGGAATGTCCAACGCGGAGGCGTGGGTCACGGCGTACACATGCGGCATCGAAGTGTCGATCTTGTCCAGGCCAGTGACCTTCACCGGGGAAAGAATCGTCTTCATGATCAGCCATGACCAGAAGCGCGCAAAACTATGCAGGATGCGACTCTTCTCGCCAAAAAGAGAAACCGGGATAGAAACGATACCGAGAACAATGGTGTAAAACCAGATCAGGAGATCGAAGATGAAATAAGAGCGCAGGGCGCTGAGCCACCCGTATTCTCTGGCGGCGGAGGGCTCGTCTTTACTGGCCAGAACAGGGATAGGGTGCGATGTTATCTGCGCAGACAAGGGTGCCCCATCTTGAGCCCGGTCCCCAACGGGTGTGTGCACTTCCTGCATTGGAACAGCTAAACCCTTATCCCCAAGACCCGCATGGCCTCTCCTACAATGTATATCGAACCTGTTATAACTACCACGCCCTGCGGACCAGCCAGCGAACGGGCGCGAGCGAGCGCGGAAGCCACGTCTACGGCATCTACGATGTCGGTGGATGTGCGCGCGGCTGCCTCTCGAATCTCGTCGGGCATGGCCGATCGCGGATTGTCCGCCCGCGTGGCAATGACTCGCACCGCCAGCGGGAAGAGTATCTCAGCCATCTCGGCAATCGCTTTGTCGCGCATCGCTCCAAACACGAAGGTCAGGGGGCGGTCCTCATAGCAGGTGGACAACGCGGATCGCAATGCCCACGCCCCTGCCGGGTTGTGCGCCACATCGAAGATGTATTGGGGCGACCCGCCCTCGGCAGGTATAACCTGGAAACGCCCGGGCCAACGCGTTTCGCGAATTCCGCGTTCAATTGTTTCCGAGGTAATCGCGAATCCCTGATGGCTGAGTACTTCCGCCGCCGCAATTGCCAGTGCGACATTCCGCAATTGATGCCGGCCAATCAGCGAGGTTTCCACTAGGATCTGCTTCCCCATCACCTGTAACGGATAACGTGAAATGTATCCGCCAGGCCGAGAAGCGGTATTCTCAGTGTCCTCCGCGGATTCTTCAGCGACCTCTGCGATTAAAGGCTTTTCCGTTGAGCCCTGTACGAAATACTGAGCGCTACCCGGGGAAACCGGCGGAACATACGGCACCGCGCTCACGGCCTGCGCTCCCAGTTCGAGAATCGTATTTCCAATCACGTCATTCGCCTGCGGCTGTTGCGGCAGAGTCACAACCACTCCGCTGGGCCGGATAATTCCCGCTTTCTCGCGCGCGATCTCAGCCACCGTGTCGCCCAGAAACTTCTGATGATCGAGCGAAATGTCGGTGATCACACTTACTCGCGGCTCAATCACATTGGTCGCGTCCAGGCGGCCGCCCATGCCAACTTCCAACACCGCAATCTCCACTTTGTTTTGCGCAAAGTATTCAAATGCAATCGCTGTCAGCATCTCAAAAAAACTCGGGTGCCACGGCAACTCGCCTTCTTCGACCAGGCGCTCGGCACTGCGATCGACCACGCCGTGCAGCAAAGCGAAATCATCGTTGCTGATTTCCCCGCCGTTAATGCGAACGCGTTCATTAATCCGCACCAGGTGCGGCGACGTGTACAACCCGGTTCGCAAGCCCGAGGCCTGCAGAATGGATGCGAGCGTAGCCGCCGTTGATCCCTTGCCATTGGTTCCGGCAATCAAGACACTCGGGAACTTCCGTTCGGGATGATTCAAAGCTCCCAGCAGCACGCGCATGTGTGCCAAATCGAACTTGAGCGACGGCGTATTCGCCAGTTCGTGACCGAGCGCGTACATGCGTGCCACCGCAGTTTCGTAGGACATGGAGGAAACTATCAGCTATTAGCCTTCAGTTATCAGATTACCAGTTTGCAGGTTGCGATTCGGAGTTGGCTACGATCCCGCAGTCAATGTGGAAACATGCGGTCTGAACGGCGCAGGAAGGGATCTGGCTGAGAGCTGAAGGCTCAGGCCGCAGCCATGAATTCCAGCGCCCGCCCAATATACGGTTTCAACTGCTTGCGTGGTACAACCGCATCGAGCATGCCGTGCTCGAGAAGAAACTCACTGCGCTGAAATCCCTGAGGCAGTTTCTGCCGGATGGTCTGCTCGATGACACGCGGACCCGCAAATCCGATCAAGGCCCCCGGTTCCGCGATATTTAAATCGCCGAGCATGGCGAAGGAAGCGGTCACGCCTCCGGTGGTCGGATCGGTCAGCACCGAAATATATGGCACCCGGGCTTCGTCCAACCGCGCCAGCGCCGCCGAGATCTTGGCCAACTGCATCAGGCTGACCACGCCTTCCATCATGCGCGCACCGCCCGAAGCCGAAATAATGATGAGCGGAGCCTTGCTGTCGGTAGAGTGCTCGATCGCTCGAGTGATCATCTCGCCTACGACGGCGCCCATGCTCCCGCCGATAAATGAGTACTCCATTGCACTCACGATCACCGACCGCCCGTTCAGCTTGCCCCGCGCGTTAATGACGGCATCTTTCAGTCCAGTTTCGGCCTGCGCCTGCTCCAGACGCGAAGAATAGGTTTTCAAGTCGACAAATTTCAGCGGGTCGGTCGAAACCAGGTTGGCGTCGAATACTTCGTACTGGTTATCGTCCAGAAGCAGCGCCAGACGGGTCCGTGCATCGATGCGAAAATGCTTATCGCATTTGGGGCAAACGTTCAGATTATCTTCCAGATCTTTTTTCCAGATGATCTGCCGGCAATGCTCACACTTTACCCACAGGCCCTCGGTCCGGACTTTCTTTTCGCCCGTGGCATCCAGTTCGCCGGATTGTCGCTTGAACCAAGGCATAAGAATTTTGTGATTGGGTAATTTGGTAATTGAGGGGCGCCCAACACCGGCTGGGAATTACCCAATTACAAAATTACCCAATCACTCAATCAGTATTCGATCCCTCTCTGCGCCATCACGCCCTTCTCATACGCGTGTTTCACCTGACGCATTTCGGTGACGGTGTCGGCCAACTCGACAATCGTCGGATGTGCATTCCTGCCGGTCAAGATAACATGAATCATCTCCGGCTTCTTCTTAAGGCTCTCGGCAACCTTCGCCGGATCGAGCATCCCGTAACTGATGGCGTAATTAATCTCATCCAGAATAACCAAATCCCAGCTGCCGGAAAGAATCGCGCGCTCAGCCTCGGCCCAGGCTTCTTCCACCATCCTTACATCTTCGGGGTCCGGCTTCTCGGTTCCAACTTTCACGAAACCGCGTCCCATTTGCTTCATGATGAATTTGTCTCCGAAGGCCTGCACCGCGTCCAGCTCCCCGTAGTGCCACGAGCCCTTAAGGAATTGCAGCATCAGCACCTTCATACCCTGGCCGACCGCCCGCAAAGCCGTCCCCATGGCAGCCGTGGTCTTGCCCTTTCCGGGCCCGGTATTCACGATGATCAGACCACGACGGATATCCGACATACTGGAGAATGAATTGATTGTACCTGTTCAGGACGCCTGGCGGGTCTGGAATGGCAATCAGTGATTCTGCGCGCGCTTAGGCGGGGACCTTATCAGTTCAGGTCCTCCTTTGTGCACCTTCGTGTCCTTTGTGGTTGATGAGGTTCAATGCTAGAACCGCGAAGTCCTCCCTTCCAATTCGCTCAGAGCGGGCTTCGGTACACAAAGGTTCCCCATAGGAATTTATGCTGCAACAAATTTCCTCAGGGCATCTTGACGGCTTTTCGGAACTCAAGTTTCCCATCGCCCGCTGCCGATGATTCCTCTCCCAGCAATTTCGCGGTAATCCGCAACGCCTCGATTTCTTGTCTCACTCTTATGATTTCCTGCTCTTTAATGCGAAGTACTTCTAGGGGATCTTTCATTGGGGGACTCCTCATCCAATCAATGTTTGTCGGGAACCTACGTTAGACCGCATGGCAACTACTAGGAACATCACGAAGGTACACGCCTGAATTCGTGATTGCCCTCAGTGCCCCAAGTGGTACGGGTGCCCTTTCAAAATAGTGAGCGCGCGGTAGAGTTGTTCCAGCAATACCACTCTGGCTAGCTCGTGGGCAAGTGTCATTTTTCCCAGGGACAGTAACAACTTTGCTTCCTGCCGCGTTTCCGCGGAGAATCCATTCGCCGGACCCACCGCGAACAACAGCGGCAGCGGATTGCGATCCTGATGATTCCTGAGAAACTCGGCGAACTCCTCCGAGGAAAGCTGCTTTCCGCGACCGTCGAGCAGCACCAGAGTCTGTTTTGCACTTCCACACAGCTTCCGCAAAGCAGACTCGTCCTTCAGCGCCAGTCCCCGCGCGTCGACGTAACGCGACAATCGCTTCAGATACTCGTCGGTAAGCGACTGGACGGCTGGTTCTTTCGTTTTGCCAATCCACGCAACTCTTAGCTTCACACCGGGATTTAACCACAGCCAGCCCTGAGAAACGTAAAGAAAACCTGAGCCGCGGATTTCCACGGACCAACGCAGATAATTCTTTTATCGGTGAAATCCGTGAAAATCCGTGGCTGGTTTTTTCTTAAGCCCGCTTTTTGGTGACGCTTCGAGCCGCAGTTCGTTTTGTCTTTACCAGCTCAGATGGCTCCAACCGCTTGGCCGACTTCCACAGGCGCTCCAGATCGTAGAACTTGCGCGCCTTCTCCGAGAACACGTGCACCACGAAATCGACGTAGTCGAGCAGCACCCATTCTGCTTGCTTATAGCCTTCAATGTGAGTGGGACGCTGTCCGACTTTCTCCAGCCGTTCCTCTACCTCGTCGGAGATGGCCTGAACCTGCCGCGGGTTGGTCCCGCTGCACACCACAAAATAGTCCGTGAATGCTCCCGATCCCTGATCCAGTTCCAAAATTGAAATTTCGCCCGCCTGTTTTTCCTGACAAGCGGTAATCGCTTCCGATACCTGTCGCTTCAAATCATTCTTTTTCATTAGTCGTTGGTCGTTCGTCGTTGGCCGGTGGCCGGTGGCCTTTTCATTCTAACTGACAGGCGTCACTCCGCAGGTAGGATCGTCATTGTTCGGCGCCTCATATTTCGACGAACGATCAAGGCCAACGACCAATGACCAATGACCAACCCGACTAACTGCTTCGATACAGCCTCATTTTCTTGATGTATTCAGCCACCGCCGAATCCACGAACTTGGTCAGCGGCTTCTTAGCCACAACCGCGTCCCGGATCGCCGTCGCCGATACGTTTTTGTGGACATCCTCCAGCAGATGCACCGTCGCCCCAGCGAGAACCAGGTCGCCCTTGGCTGGCTGCTTGGCAAACGGTTTGGTCACCGCCGATTTCGGGCGCAGCCGTTCCGGCAGCGCATTGGCTACATCAGCCAGCGAAAACCCTGGTCGGCTCGCCACAACGAATTCAACTTCGCGGAAGAGCGCCTCGGTTTCGTGCCATTTCGCGATATCGTTGAACGCATCGACCCCGATGAGGAAGAAAAGGCGATCACTCTTCTTGAGTGTCTGCTTCAATCGACGAACTGTGTCAATGCTGTAATTTGCACCGGGTTGAGCCTGCCCCTTTTTGCCCCCGATCGTGTTTGCGGCAGGTTCCGGCGGAGCCTCCAGAAGCGACGGCAAGAAGGCTTTCTCGTTCAGGGTCGCGAGCGCCACCATTGCATAGCGATGGAAGTAGGAGGAAACCGGGTGCCGCTGCTTGTGCGGAGGAATGTTGGCTGGGACAAAATGGATGCAGCCCAGTTGGAAACGTTCCTGTGCCCCTCGCGCCAAGGCCATGTGCCCGTGATGGATGGGATCAAAAGTTCCGCCAAAAAGTCCAATGTTCATGCGTGTCCAATAGCTAGACAATTTCGGAGGCTGTCTTCCCCCCCGTGTATCTCTTGATTCACAAAATCCGGAAATCCGGCGCTTTCGCGAAATTCACAGGCCTAACGTATTGTAGATTCAGGCTAACAGTTGTGGCAGTGGTTGTCCTTATGGCCAGCGCCCACCCATCAGCGACCACCTGAACTCCCGTAACTCGCGGAGTTCCAATTTTGGAATTAGAGTTGGTTCGCATGCGACTGAAGCTCCCCCTTCTTCGCGCACGCTACATCCCCCCGGCTCGGGCGCCGATCCTCCGATACGGTGTCGCCGTCCTTAGCATTACCCTCGCCCTGATCCCCGCATTGATGCTGGCGGATGTCGTTGAAAGCCGCCTGGTGGTGTTTGCCGTCGCGATCATGGTCAGCGCCTGGTATGGTGGCTGGAAACCGGGCCTGGTGGCTACGTCTTTCGCACTCACCGTCAGCGCTTATTTTTCTTTAGCCGGAGAACACTCCCCCGCCGAATACCGCAAAGCCAT
>Ga0210390_10001269_pt1 | contig 24523 bp, 14 predicted proteins | sample IncBWH11OmetaG_FD_161050 | JGI IMG/M metagenome (GOLD analysis project Ga0210390, IMG submission 161050) | Forest soil microbial communities from Barre Woods Harvard Forest LTER site, Petersham, Massachusetts, United States - Inc-BW-H-11-O ... | reverse complement strand
ATCACCGCCCGCGCCGCCACCGCCACCGCCATCGCCATCCTCACCGCCCGCACCATCCCCGGCACCCCCGCCGAACCCGCCATCTGGACCGGCGCCGCCCTGTGGTGGGCACTAACCCTCCCACCCGACCTCACCCCGCCCAGCAGCCAGGACCAGCCATGACCACCACCCCGCCCACCGGCCCCGCCCAGCCCGCACCCGACCCGCCAGGCCCCGGGCACCTGCTCACCGCCGGTCAGGTAGCCGCCCTCCTCGGCGGCGACATCAGCGCCCGCACCGTCCGCGCCTACTGGCGCACCTGGGGCCTGCGCGCCTACCGCGTCGGCAAGCACCTGCGCTGGAGAAAAACCGACGTCCTGACCTGGATAGACAACCACCCCGCCTGACCACCGCCCCGCCAAAGGCCCCCGCGCGCACCCCCGCACGGGGGCCTTGCCCATCCCGCCCCGCCCAGGTCAACCGGGGGCGAGGTTCGGGACAGTAAAGGCACGCCCGCCGCACGACCTGGCCACCGCACCAGGGACTCGCCTGCGCACGTGGCTCGTGATGCCTGTATACCCATCCGGGCACGGTGCCGCCGCACTCGCGGGCGTACAAAGTAGCGCCTCACGTCCCGGCCGCCGCGCCACCGCTGTCAGGTCAAAGGCCAACGGCATGGGCAGCTATCCGGGATGGGTGACAAGTGCGCTCACCCACCCCGCCCCGGCCATTGTCAAGGCCGCCGGGGTTCTGTCAAGGGAGACCGCCTTGACAGAACCCCGGACAGCCGGCCGCCATCGCGCCGCACCCGCGAGCCCGCCGCAACCGGACAAACCACAGGTCAGACCAGACATGACAGTCAGCACCAGTCAGGACAAAGTCAGGAAACACCGCATGACGGAACGGGACTTCCCGGCATGTAATAGTACTTAATGGGACACCATGACCAGTCTGGTTACCTGTTCGAATAGTCAAGCTGAGGTGCAGTTAAGCACCGTTCGGACATGTTCTGACCGGTAGCCCGAAACAGCTTGACAGATGTCCCATTCAGCTGCCAATAGCGAGATGGGTGGGCCATTCATCCATCTGAAGCAACAGGAAAAGCGCACGTGTGGGACTCATGGGGCGCACGCGCAGCGGTACCTCGCGCTGCCGCTCCACGCGGACGGCCAGCGCCTGATCGTCTTCATGGCGGAGCCGGGAACCCCCGATCACGACGCGATGCTCTTGCTCGACCAGGCCGACCAAACCGACCCCCGGCCGGGCCGACCAAACCGACCAGGCCGACCCCGACCCCTCGACCAGGCCGACCCCCGCCCGGCCAAACCGACCAGGCCGACCCGCCCGGCCAGGCCGGCCAGGATGCACAGACGCCCGGCGCGGCAGGGATGTTGCCGCAACGGCTCGCGGCATGATCCCGACCCGCGAATTGAGCGCGGAGAGAGTGAACCGAGAAGATATTCAGAGCTTTTTCATCTCCCGCCCAGAATTAATCGCGCGCTTTCCGCATTGCCGACCAAAACCCGAACAATTAAGTTTTGGTGTTGACCGCAAACGCATCTTGACCGGCGGCTGTCCCGGCGCTACGTTGCGCCGGAAGACGTCTGGAAAGACGTCTACAAAGGGGTCAAAAAGGGACCAAAAGACTGCGGGGTCGGACAGAGAGGTCCGGAAATGAAACGCGCCAAGGTGCTGCTTTTCTTGTTCTGCGTCTGCACAGTTTCCCTAGCGCTCGCGCCAAGCGCTCTAGCCGCGCCAAGCGCCCCAGCCAAAACGAGCGCCCCACCCAAAACGAGCCCTCCGGCCAAGCCAGCGTTCCACCCGCGCTTGGGGTCCGCGCTCGGGCTTTTCCCGGCATTGACGTTCCAGAATGGCCGGCTCCAGCCCGCCCAGACCGCGTCTCAGCCGCTCACGCCGGTCACCTATCACGGCGGCCAGACGATGACGGGCGGGGTCACCGTTCACACGATCTTCTGGACCGGCGGCACAAACCAATTCCAGGGACAGCCGCCCGGGGCGCCACACGACTACATCGGCATGATCCAGCAGTACCTAACCGACGTCTCGGACGTCAGCACCGGAACGTCAGGACAAACGTGTACCACCGCCCACTGCAACGCCTTTACCGTGGAGTCGCAGTATGGATGGGGCACGACACCCGGCGGCATTACGCATGGCGCGTACACGGTCGCCTATAACCAAAGCGCCGACTCGATACTCGACAACGCGCCTTATCCATCGAAGTCCGAGCAGTGCGCCTCGCCTCAGAACACGACGGTATGCATCACCGACGCGCAGGTCCAGGCTGAGATCAATCAGGTAATCAACGCCACCGGCGGCTCGCGCGGTCTGCACGACATCTGGTACGTATTCACGCCGCCTGACGTCGATGAGTGCGTCTCCCCCGGCGTCTGCGAGAGCAACGCCTACGCGGGCTATCACTCCGTGTCGAATCTCGGCAGCGGCCCGACGATCTATGCCTACACGGGCGACCCGATCGTCGAGACGAAGGCGGTCAACAATCCCGGCACCGATCCCCAGGGCTATCCCGATGCCGAGGTCGTCATAGACATCGTCGCGCATGAGACGAACGAGTCGATGACCGATCCCGAGGGGGTCGGCTGGATGGACCCGAACGGGTTCGAGATCGGGGACAAGTGCGAGTTCGGGCCCCAGTACGGCACCCCGCTCGGGTTCGCCCCCGACGGATCTCCCTACAACCAGATGATCAACGGCCATGAGTACCTGACCCAGGAGATGTGGGCCAACCAGGACAACAGCGACAATCCGGACTGTGTTCAGGCGACCACCAACACCGCCAACCCGCTGCCGCTGCCGCAGATCCACCTGACCCAGTTCTCACCAACCGTCACCGGCAATACCGAGAACAACACGGCCGGAATCTCGGTCACGGTGACGCTCTCGCGCGCGAACGCCTCCGGCGCACCCGTCACGGTCGCGAGCGGATCGGCCAAGACCGCCAGTGACGGAAGCTGGTCCGTGTCGCTTCGCAACCGCGCGGTGGGCGACGACCGCGACGTGATCACGGTCGACTACGCGGGGGCCGGCGCGCCCGCGCCGAGCCAAGAGCAGATCCTCACCGGCAACGGCGGGAATCCGTTCACCGAGTCCGGCTGGACCGGCTGGGTCGCCTTGGACAACGGCAGCCTGCTGACCAACACGCAGACGGTCCAGGGCTTCGCGCCACCCACGATCACCCTGGAGCCGTGCTTCCAGACCGGGGTGGAATCGTATACGGTCCGCGGCGTACCCGGGTCGGAGTCGCCGACGGACTTCTGCAACACGACGACCGACGCGGCGACCGCGCCGCTCAAGGCGGCCGTCACCCGCGGCCAGGCCGTGACCTGGAGCTCAACCGACGACCGTGCGTTCACGCCTCCGGGAGCCCCGAACGCCAACCTCACCGGGGCGCTGGTGACGCTGACCGTGCCGGCGGGCGAGCCTGACTCGGTGTCGTCGTTCTTCAACCCCTTCCTGGCCATACCTCAAGGCGGGTTCCCGGCCTGCACCGGCGATCTCGAGGCGGGGACAGTCACCTGCACCGGGCTCGTGCCCGGCGAGACCTACACGCTCAAGGACGGGGCCAGGCACGCTTCGGGCAAGGCCGACGTGACGGGTACGGTGTCGGTGCGCCTCGCTATCAAGGGCGGAGACGCCGTCACGCTCTCAAACGGCGCGCGGACGTTGACGACGTTGCACGTGGCCCATCTGCGCGTCGCGATCAAGGGGAACCAGACGGTGCTGTCTGGCGGGCGGTGCCAGCCGGGCGAGTACTACGGCCCGCCGATCACGACCCCGCCAACCAGCGCCTCGGCCGGGGTGTTCACCGCCGGCGTCGCCCTCACCGGCGAGATCTGCCCGCTGAACGGCAACGCTGCTGGGCTGCCGGCGAGCACGATCGCGCAGACCGACGAGTTCAGCGGCGGCCAGACCATGACCGAGGTGCCGTTGATCGTGAGCACCTCACCGCCCCGGGGCGAGAATGTGTTCGGCACGTTCACGGCCCGCGCCCGCGCGGGATTCCCGGGTCCGAACAACACGATCGCTTCGAACAACGCGACGATCGGGCTCAAGATCACCGGCGGCTCCGGCAAGACGGTGTTCTCCGCCAGGAACGTCAACACCAAGAACGGCGTGCGTGTCAGCGGTCTCAAGCCCGGCACTTACACCGCCACCTGGACGCTAACCGACGCCAACGGCGACACGCGCACCGTGACCACTCAGTTCATCGAAGAGAAGTAGCCCTTGGGGCCCATGGGGGGCCCATGAGGGCCCATGAGGGGCCCATGAGGGGGTGTACTGAGGAGCGGATATCGCGCCTGAGTACACCCCCAGGCACGTTTCAGGCGCGCAAGCGCAGGCCGCGGGGGGTGGGGCGGAAGCCCGCCGCCTCCAGCGCCTTGGCCAGCGGCGAGCCGTGTACGGCCTCGCCGTCGGCCTTCTCCACGGTGATCCGGCCGAGCGCGCCGTCCCGGACGGCGACCGCCAGGGCCGCCGCGCACGATTCGAGCACCGCCGGCTCGTCACTCCAGGACAGCAGCGTCTTGCCACCGCGCTCGACGTACAGCACCAGCTCACCGGAACACAGCACCACAAGCGCGCCCGCCTTGCGCCCTGGCCGGTGGGCGGCTGCGGTTTCCCCGGGGCGAGCTGGCCAGGGCAGCGCCGCCCCGTACGGCTGAGCAGGGTCCGCCGCCGCAAGTGCCACGGTCCGTTCCGAATAATCCGATGACGCGCCCGCAGCGGCCGGATCAGCGCTGCGCGGATCACCAGCCAAAGCCCGCATCCGATCCACCGCCCCCGGCAGCGCGAACTGGGCCGCGCCGAGCCCCTCCACGAAGTAGCCCCGGCGGCACTGTCCGGTCTCCTCCATCGCGCGCAGCACCGGGTACACCCCGCCGAATCCACCGGGGACGCGCTCCGCGGCCACCGCCCCCTTGGTCAGCACGCCGTGCCGCTCGAGCAGCGTCAGTGCCTGGGCGTGGGCGCGCAACGTCGCGGCCTCGGCGCCCGCGACGCCAGGCTCGGCTGCCCGGTCGGGCAGCAGCGACCAGCGGCCGGTCACGGTCGGCGGGCCGGTACGCGACGGCATCGAGGGCCGGCGCAGGCCGCCCCCGGCGAAGCGGCGCGGCGCCGGGCGCGGGTTGAATACGTCGGTCCGCACCGGGTCGCCGCGCAGCCGCGGCGGGAGCGGGGGTGCTGCCGTCCGGCGGGGCGCGGCCGGGGTCCGCCGCTGCGCCCCTCCGCCCGCGGTCAGCACCCGCAGCGGCGCGAGCGTGTCGTTGGTCAGCCGGCCCGCCCACACCAGGTCCCAGATAGCGGCGACAAGCTCGACGTCTCCCGGCGGGTGCCCGCCGAGGACCGCGGCCACCCGGTCGCTGAGCATCCGGAAGAACAGCCCGCCACCGCCGTCCAGGGCCGCCAGCACCGCGTCGTGCAGCGGTGTCACGGTCAGCTCGCCCGGCTCTGGCAGCAGCAGCGGCGCGCTCTCGGCGGGGGCGAGCACCAGCCAGCCGTCACCGCTGCCCACCGTCCCCGCGCCCGCCCAGACCACCTCGCCTGCCGCGGTGAGTTCGTCGAGCATGGCGGGGCTGTAGCCAGGCACCCGGCCCGGCAGCACGAGCGTCTCCAGCGCCGACGCCGGAACGGCCGCGCCCGCCAGCCGCTCGACCGCCTCCAGGACCACGCCCGCGTCCGCGCGCCGCCGCGCCCGCGACCCCGACGACGACGACGAGGACGCGATCCCGTGCCAGGCGGGCAGGAACCGGCCGAGCACCTGCGGCGAAACCGGCTCCGCCTCTTTGCGCAGCTGCGCCAGGCACCGCCGCCGCAACAGCCGCAGTACCTCGGCGTCGCACCACTCGGTGCCGCGCCGGCCGGCCAGGAACTCGCCCTCGGCCACCCGTCCCTCCGCCGCCAGCCGCCGCAGCGCGATCGTGACCACGGCCACGCCCAGACCGTACCTGGCCGCGATCGCGCTGGCCGGGAACGGGCCGTGCGTCCGGGCGTACCTCGCCACCAGGTCGCCGAGCGGATCGGGGAGTGGTTCGGTAAACGCCTCAGGCACCCCGACGGGCACCGCGACACCGAGCGCGTCCCGCAGCCGCCCGGCGTCCTCGATCGCCGCCCACATCGGCTGCCCCGCCACCCGCACCTCGATGGCACGGCGAGCCGCGGACAGTCCGGCGAGCCAGCCGGCCGCCTTGTCGGGTTCGGTGCACCGCTCGGCTACTTCGTCGCTGGTCAGTGGCCCGCAGGTGCGCAGCAGGTCGGCCACCGCCTCGGCGTCGCGACAGCGGCGCTGCTCCGACAGATGCTGCAGGTCGCGCTCGGTCCGCTCGACCACGCCCGGCTCGAGCAGCTCGCGCAGCCCGTCGGTGCCGAGCAGCTCGGCGAGCAGCGACGGGTCGAGCGCGAGGGCTTGCGCACGACGTTCGGCGAGCGGCGCGTCGCCTTCGTACATGAAAGCGCCGACGTAGCGGAAGAGAATAGATTTTCCGAACGGTGACGGCGTGGCCGTCTCGACCTCCACCATCGTGATCCGGCGGGCGGCCAGGTCGCGGAGCAACTCGATCAAGGCCGGCACATCGAACACGTCTTGCAGGCACTCGCGGACGGTCTCGAGCGTGATCGGGAAACCCGGGTACTGGCTCGCGATCTCGAGCAGCTGCGCGCTGCGCTGCCGTTGCTGCCACAGCGGGGTGCGTCGGCCCGGCTGCCTCCGCGGCAGCAGCAGCGCGCGGCCGGCGCATTCACGGAACCGGGAGGCGAACAGGGCGCTGCCGCCGACTTCGGCGGTGATGATGTCGGTCAGTTCGTCGGGGTCGAGCAGCGCTATCCCGGCCGGCGGCGGCTCGTCGCTGTCCGGGACCCTGATGATGATCCCGTCATCGGTATGCAGCGCCTGCACGTCCATCCCGCCGTACCGCTCGCGCAGCCGCGCGGTGATCGCGAGCGCCCACGGCGCGTGCACCCGGTCGCCGTACGGGCTGTGCAAGACGACCCGCCAGTCGCCGAGCTCGTCGCGGAACCGCTCCACGACCAGCGTCCGGTCGTCGGGGACGTGGCCGGTCGCCTGCCGCTGGTCGGCGAGGTACCTGACGAGGTTCTTCGCCGCGAGGTCGTCGAGGCCGCTGCCCATGAGGCGCCGGACGGCGTCGTCGTCGGGCAGTGCGGCCAGTTCGCGGATGGTCTGGCCGATCGCCTTGCCGAGCTCGGCGGGCCGGCCGGGCGTGTCGCCGTGCCAGAACGGCAGCTTGCCCGGCTGCCCCGGGGCGGGCAGCACCAGCACCCGGTCCGGGGTGATGTCCTCGATCCGCCAGGAGCTGGAGCCGAGCACGAACACGTCGCCCACGCGCGACTCGTACACCATTTCCTCGTCGAGTTCGCCGACCCGCCGCGGCTGCTTGCCGTTGTCGGCGGTCGTCGGCAGGAACACCCCGAACAGCCCCCGGTCCGGGATCGTGCCGCCTGAGGTCACCGCCAGCTTCTGCGCCCCCGGCCTGCCGTGGATCACCCCAGCCACCCGGTCCCAGACCACGCGCGGCCGCAGCCCGGCGAACTCCTCGCCCGGGTACCGTCCGGCGAGCATGTCGAGGACCGCCTCGAGCACCGGCCTGGTCAGCCCGCTGAACGGCGCCGCCCGCCGCACGGTCGCCTCGAGCTCGTCCACCCGCCAGTCGTCGACCGCCGCCATCGCCACGATCTGCTGGGCGAGCACGTCAAGCGGGTTGCGGGGGATCTTCAGCTCCTCGATCGCCCCGTCGCGCATCCGGCCCGCGACCACGGCGGCCTGTACCAGGTCGCCGGTGTACTTGGGGAAGATCACGCCGCGGGAGACGTCCCCGACGTTGTGCCCGGCCCGGCCGACCCGCTGCAGTCCGCTTGCCACTGACGGCGGCGACTCGACCTGGATCACCAGGTCGACCGCGCCCATGTCGATGCCGAGCTCGAGGCTGGAGGTGGCGACGACGGCGGGCAGCCGGCCCGCCTTCAGCGCCTCCTCGATCTCGGACCGCTCCTGCCTGGAGACCGAACCGTGGTGCGCGCGCGCGATGACCAGGTTCGGCGGCTCGTGATCCGCGCCGGGCTCCTCGCCGGCCGCTTCCCAGGCGGCGGCGACCCGTTCGGAGGCGAGCTCGTTGAGCCGCCCGCACAGCCGTTCGGCCAGCCGCCGGGAGTTGGCGAACACGATCGTGGACCTGTGCTGCTCGATCAGGTCGAGCACCCGTTCCTCGACGTGCGGCCAGATGGACCGGCGCCGCACCGGGTCGTCCTCGTCGCCGTCGGTGAGCCCCTGCGCCGTCTCCAGGTCGGTCATGTCCTCCACCGGCACGACGACCTCGAGTTCGATGCGCTTGGCGCTGGCCGGCTGCACCACGGTCACCGGCCGCGCGCCACCGAGGAACGTGGCGACCTCCTCCGGCGGCCGAACGGTCGCGGACAGCCCGATCCGCTGGGCGCGGCCGCCCCGGACACCGACGCCGCCCCGGACATCGACGCCGCCCCGGACATCGACGCCGCCCCGGAGATCGACGCCGTCAGCGGCCGCGTCGGTGTCCGCCCGCAGCGCGTCGAGCCGCTCAAGCGACAGCGCCAGGTGCGCGCCGCGCTTGTTGCCCGCCACCGCGTGCACCTCGTCCACGATGACGGTCTCGACGCTTCGCAGCGTCTCTCGCGCCTGCGAAGTAAGCAGCAGGAACAGCGACTCCGGCGTGGTGATCAGGATGTCCGGCGGGTTGCTGGCCAGCCTGCGCCGGTCCTCGACCGCGGTGTCGCCGGTCCGCACCGCCACCGCGATGTCCGGCTCCGGCAGCCCGAGCCGGTGCGCGGCGTGCCTGATCCCGGTCAGCGGAGAGCGCAGGTTCCGCTCGATGTCCACGGCCAGTGCCTTCAGCGGCGAGATGTACAGCACCCGGCAGCGCCGCTTGGGGTCGGCTGGCCGCGGTGCCGCGGCGAGCCGGTCGATCGCCCACAGGAAAGCCGCCAGCGTCTTGCCCGATCCCGTAGGGGCGATGACCAGCGTGTCGTCTCCCCTCCCGCCCGTCCCATCCGCCCCGCCCGTTCCCACCCCTCCGATGGCCCGCCACGCCTGCGCCTGCGCCTGGGTGGGCACGGCGAAAGCGGCCTCGAACCACGCCCGCGTCGCGGGCGAGAACCCATCGAGGGCCTCAGCGCTACTCACCGGTTGGCTTGCCACCCCTCCATACTGCCTCCACCCACCGACATTTCACGCCAGCGGTTGATGGCCCAGGGTGCACGTCGAATTCGTAGGTGATCAAGATCATCTTCGGATTTGCGCTGGCCAGATAGCACCCGTCTGGTTGCGGTACGCAGCACAGACCTCCGGTGGGATTGCAGTTACGTCCGGGGCGGCGCCGGACCGTCGGGCTGTATATATTTGCGTTTTCCGGTGCTATACCACCGCAAACCGCACATATATCGAATCGGCCGACGGCCTTACCCGCTTGTGACAACCCAGCCCCGTCGCCGGCCTGCCCGCTGCTGCTCACCACGGCTCGGCCAGCACTTCCGCGTCCGGTTGTGATCGGCGCAACTACGCCAGGGGACGGACCTCATGGGATCAGTCGTGAGCTGCTCAGGAGCCTGGATCGTCCGCACTCGTAGCCCAGAGCACGGCATCAGTGCGGGGAGAGCAGGGTCAGCGACGGCTCAATGGCTCGGATGTCGTCGGCGTCGCTGGTCACCACGGGCTGCCCGCGGTCACGAGCGCACAGCGCGACACTGACGTCCACGATGTCGGCTGTTCCGGTGGCGGCACACCGCGCGCCGACCCGGAGCGCGAGCTTCCTGTCGAGCGGGACGATCGAGGTGACCGACGACCGCAGCAGCCGGGCGACGCGCACCTGACGCTCGCCGCCGCGCCATGCCTGGGCCACTACTCCGGCCGGGATTGCCAGCTCAACGCCGTTCGCCAGCGCCTCCTCGACCAGGACGGCCATTCGCCGGCTGCCGGATTCCAGCGCGATCAGCGCACCGGTGTCCATGGTCAGCCCCTTCATTCCTCGATCCCCAGCGCCCGGCGTGCCCACGCGCGCTCCTCCGCGGTTGGCTGGCCTGTCTCGGCATAGATCTCAGCGACGGTCTCGGCAAGCTCCTCGTCCACGTCACGACGGCCAAGAGCCTGGGAGATGTACGCGGAAACCGAAGCGGCGCGCCCCTCCGCCACCGCCTGCCGCGCCGCGGCTACCTGCTCTTCCGGCAAGGTGATGGCGATCTTCTCCCGTGTCATACTCACTATCATACCAATATCCTCCGCCTAACACGTCACTCCGTGCGTCCACGACAGTACGTTCAGACGCTGACATTCCGTTCGCCGTAGCGCCTAGCCGCCCGGAGCTCGATCACCGACGCGGTAGGTCGATTGCGCATTTGGCGTGACTAGAAGATTGGGTCGATCGCGCAATCTGTCAAGTCGTTTTGGACTACCGGTCAGAACATGTCCGAACGGTGCTTAACTGCACTTCAGCTTGACTATTCGAACAGGTACCCAGACTGGCTGGCATGTCCCATTAAGTCCCGTTACATACCGGGAAGTCCCGTTCAATCGTGCGGTGTTTCCTGACTTTGTCCTGACTGGTGCTGACTGTCGTGTCCGGTCTGACCTGTGGTTTGTCCGGTTGCGGCGGGCTCGCGGGTGGTGCGCGGCGGGGGCGGCTGCCGGGGTTCAGTCAAGGCGGTCTCCCTTGACGGGTTCCCGGCGGCCTTGACAATGGCGGGGGCGGGGTGGGTGAGCGCACTTGTCACCCACCCCGGATAGCTGCCGGTGTCTTCGGGCTGGACCTGACAGCCGTGGCGGGATGGGCAAGGCCCGTGCGGCGGGTGCGCGGGGGCAGATAGGCATCACGAGCCACGTACGCGGGGGCTGGTCCGCTGGTGCGGCGGTTAGCTGGTGCGGCGGTGTTCCTTTTCTGTTCATGAACTAGTTCGGGCGGTCGCGTGTGGTTCGGTCCGGCCAGCCCGGCGCGGGGCGGGGTGGGGAAGCCCCCGTCCTGGGTCACTGGTCGGCGGCACCGACGAATGCGGGATTATCTGGATTCAAGACACGATTGTCCTGCGCGATCTCAACCCAGTTGCCGTCAGGGTCGGCGACGAAGAAGTAACGTATTCCAGTCCTGCCGTCTTGGATTGCGGTCATCTGGCGGTAGTTCATGCGTTCAAATTCTTCGGCTGCACTGGAAAGATCATCGACCTTGAACGCGATATGCTTTACGCCCAAGCGCTCAAGGTCGTTGCCGATGGCGAGGTTAACGGGGCCGGTTTCGCGATTCGATTCGTACTCGAATAGTTCCAGAATGAAGCCGTCATCTCTTGTGAGATGAACGATGGTAAGTGAGTCATCTGGTGCGGCCCATCGCAGGACGAGCTTAAACCCGAACATGCTGTAGAAGGCCGCAGACTGGTCGATGTCGCGTACAGACAGGGCGCAGTGGTGCGGTTTGAAGAGGATTTCCATTCGAACGCGAGCTTCCTATGCGTGTTCGCCGCGAATCAGGCAGCGGGGGGAGTCGGGAAACGTCTGTTCATCGAACAGCACCCACTGGTCAATACCTATCTCATATAGTCGCGACGGGGTGTCGTTCTCTGCGATGCGCTTGATGCTTATAAGGCTGCGTGCGTTAGGCCAGCGTTCGAGGAATCGTTCAAGCTCGGCGCCTGCGTCGGTCCCGAGTTCACGAGCTTGGCCCTTGAACGTGACGCCGCGCACGGTTTGCCCTAGTCCGGACAATGGGATGGAAACTATTCCGCCTGCGACCTGCTGGTTGTTCCGGATATTTGCCGAATGTTCCCGGTCATGCCTGGAAATGAAATATAGCCTGTCTGGCCGGAAATGTGCCCGGTACCACACGTGGCAGATCGCAGGAGAACCTGTACCGGAGATGGTAGCCACCTGCATGAGCATACCCGATCTTACGTACTCTTCCAGAGTTGTTCGCGCGGTATCCATCTGGAATAAGTTCCAGCCCTTTTCTATGGCGGTAGCTTCCCTGCCGTGAATTTCCCGGTGCACTTCACGCCACTGGCGTGTTTCCGGCAGATCTATTTCTCGTACCAGGCCGTCGAACTTGGCGGCGTAGGTCCGGACGGTGACGCCGTGGTACGTTGTGGGGTCTAGTAGCGCGGCCGCTGCTATCGAGCATGCTTCCGGAACTTCCCCGCCCTTCGCCAGTGCGCTAGCTCGTTCGAGCTTGGCCAGGGTCGGCTCTGTAGTCTCGGAAAGGTCGTACAGCGCCAGTGCCCGATTCGCGGCGGCCAAGGCGCGATTGGTGTCGTTGAGGCGCACCGCGCCGGTGGCCTCGTAAAATGCAAGCTTTTCGGGGAGGAAGGAGAAAATTCCTGGCCGCACGGCATCCGGTGATGAGCGGTCCAACGCATCCTCTGCGCTGGCGATGGCGAACTGGAAGAGTTCGGGATGATTCAGCGCTGCGTGGGCTCTGGCGGTTGAGCCCCAGAGCCATGCAATCGCGGGAGATGGAGAAGGATTGCTTGCAAGGCGCGGCTCTAGCAATGCCAGGACTCCATTGGGGTCCTCGGAGTAAGTCGGCAGGTATGCCTGTCCCGCCAGCGCGATGTCCGCTAGATACTGGTCCCCGACGTCGTGAGCTGCGTGTTCGGCCGTGAGGTACCACTCATGAGCCTTTTGGAACTGGCCGACATTGAACATTATCTCCCCGACAACGATGCACAGCTTTGCGCTAGCCCTCACTAGCCGCACCTGCTGGCGGGTCGGCTGCCTCACTTCGAGGAGTCGGCGAATGCTCTGGAGGCTCCCCAGTGCTGGCTGGAGAACGGACAGGGGCTGAGCCTTTACGACTTGTACCCCGAGATCATCGGCTACCCCTTCAAGATACGATGCTCTCTCCGCACTCGTAGTTCCCCGGTCCAGGGCCATATGAATGTTGTCAGGCTCACTTTCAAGTGTTCCCCAGAGCTGCCCTGCGACCGCAAGCCCACTGACCCCTCCGAGCGTAATGAAGTCCCGGCGGAGCGTGGTTTCCACCTCTTCTGCTCTGGTTCCTGCGTGGCGGGCGGCTTCTGCCTCGGCTATAGCCAAGTTGGCGGCGGCGGTGATTTCCCCGTCCGCTCCGAGTGCGCGATCAAGTCTACCCGCTAGGTAGGGGGTGACGGGCTTGTGCCCGTTGAGCACCTTGGACAGTAAAGTGTGGTCGGAGTAGCCTGCCGCGCGGGCGGTCGCGCGGACGGACATGCCGCGAGCGTGCATGTGCTGTTCTACGGTGGTGGTGAAGTCTGCCGCGCTGCCGGGCGCCTCGCTTGGAGGGGCAGGCTCGGCAGCGGTGGCCTCAACGCCAGGGACTTTAGGTGTTTCCGCTTGTTCGGGGTGTTGTGGTCTTCGTGTCCCGTGTCCGTCCTGGTGCCTGTTTTCCCGATAGCGCGCGGCTCACGTCCACCTGGTGGGGCGGCGCTCCGTGCGGGTCAAAGCGGGTGACTTCCGGCGTGACGCGCAGCCGGTCATGCTCGCCGAGCTTCACCAGGTCGCCCGGGGAAGCGCCGGGGTTAGCGGTGAGCGCGCAGACCTCGTCGATCACGGTGGCGTCCGCCTCCGGGACCTGGCCGGCGCCGTGGTCCAGATCCATGCCCCAGACGTCCCAGAGCACCATCTCGATCTTGTTCAGCGCGGCGAGGTCATGGATGGCGTTGTGCGCGAGGTGCGGCCAGCCGCGCAGCCTCGGCACGTCGATCTCGGGGAACACCACGTACCGTGCCGGGTCCGCCTTGCCGGCCCGGGCCGCCTGCCAGGCCCGCGGTCCGATCACGAACTGGTCGTCGGCGAGGTCGAGCCAGTCGACGGGATGCCCGTTCACCTCGGGCGTCCAGTGGATGTCCATCTCCGGGTCGACGAGGCGCCAGCGCCCCTCGTGGTCGTCCCATACTTCCGCGATCGTGTGGTTGATCAGCCAGCCAGGCTCGAAGTAGGCGGAGAACCCGACGCGCGCCCGGGCCGGGATGCCCTTGTGCCTGGCTAGCGCGAGGAAGAGCACGGTCGCGTCGCGGCAGCACCCGACGACCCGGTCGGCCGGCTGCCGGTCCCGTGCCAGGTTAGGCTCGCCCCGCCCCAGGAGCAGCGCCAGGATGTCATCGGCGTACATCGTGTTGATCTCGGCCATCCGCTCGGGCGGAATGCCGTTCCCGGCGAGGTCGCCGCCCGCCCGGTAGTGGAACACCAGGCGCGAGCTCGCCTCGCGCAGCGCCCCGATCTCAGCGGGAAGGTCATCGATCGTCTGTGCCGCCCGGCCAGGGTCCGTGACCGGGCTCTGGCCCGCCCAATGATTGCTCATCGCGCTCCTCGGATCGATCGCTGGAATCCGTTTCGCAGTGCACGCCCATTTAGCAGGCACGCCCATTAGCAAGTGCAGCCCCATTTACAGTGCAGACTCGCCGCTAGGCAGGCTAATCGCCGGGGCCGGGAAATGGCTAATGGTTATCGGCGGTTACTGGCCAACACCAGGGACGTAAGGCGGTTGCGGCTGTGAGCTGGGGTTTCGGGGCTGTTTTGGGCATGAGGTAGGGCTCCTGGTAGGGGTATGGGTGTCGAGTCCTTGCCCTTTTCCTGGAGCCCTGCGTGCAATCTTGCCTGTCTTCTGTTGTTGATGCAATCCGGCCTGAGGGGTCCCCGGTGTCCGGGACGCCGACGGGGACTGTCGTGGTGCTGGCCGCTGACCTGCGGTTCCGCGGTGACGGGAGCATCGTGGCCCCGGACTGCGGCCTGCGGTCCGGGGAGCTGGCGGTGTTCTGCCGTCCGGTGGTGACCGCGCCCGCAGTGGTGCGCAGGGACGGGTCGGTGCTGGCGGGCGGGTGGCTGCCGGACTTCGCCCGGCTGGGCGAGCTGGAGCGCCATCTCGGCGACGGCGTGATCGAGACCATCGTGGACGCGACGCTGGAAGCGGGCCGGCTGAGGAAGCGCAACCGGCGGCGGATCATGTCATATCCGCTGGTGATCCGGCTGATGCTCGCGATGTCGCTGATGCCGGACGCCTCGTATGGCGAGGCCCTTGCCCGGGTGGCCGGGCTACTGGCGGACGTCCCGTTCGCCCTGGAATGGCACGTCCCGACCTCGAAGGTCGTCACGGGCTGGCGGCTGCTGATCCCGGCGGACGTGATGGAGACCCTGTTCTGGCAGGCGGCCGGGCCGCTCATCGCCGGCGATGAGCCGTCGGCGGTCACGCTGGCCGGGATGACGGTGCTCGCCGCGGACGGGATGCTGGTGAGCCTGGCGGACACCCCGGCGAACCGGGCCATGTTCGGCTCCACCGGGACCGCGGACGATTCTGCCCCGTTCCCGCAGCTGCGGGTGGTCGCGCTGACCGCCCGCGCCGGCCGCGCCCTGCTGGGAGCGGTCCTGGGATCGGGCCGGGCCGGGGAGCAGACCCTGCTGAAGCGGCTCGCCAGGCGCCGCCCGCAGCTGTTCGCCGGCCGCGTGACCTGCTTCGACCGTAACTTTCCCGGCCACGGGCTGATCACCGCGATCCTGGACGCGGGCGGGCACGTCGTGGCCCGGGTGAGCGCCACGGTCGCGCTGCCGCTGGCCCCCGGCGGCGGCTGGCTGCCCGACGGGTCCCGGCTGACCTGGCTGAACGCCCCGTCCGGGAAGAAAGAAGACCGGCTCCCGGTCCGGGTCACCGAGCACAACGCGATCGTGGCCTCCGCCTGCGGGAAAGAGCAGGTCTCCGAGACCTGCACCATCATCACCACCCTCCTCGACCACCGGGCCGCGCCCGCCGAGGCGGTCCGGGACGCCTACCTGACCAGGTGGAGCGCGTCGGAGACCACCTTCGGCGAGGACAAGGCCACCATCGCCGGCGCCGGGAACCGCACCAGCGGCCCGGTCCTGCGCTCCGGCTCGCCGCGGCTGGTCATCCAGGAGGCCTGGGCCTGGCTGACCGCCACCCAGCTGACCCGCGCAGGCGAGGCCGCCGCGCTTCGCAGTGAGCACGCCGCCGCCCACGCCCTGCGCCGCAAGGACAGCGCCCCGGTCGCCGCCGACGAGGAATCCTTCACCACAGCCCGCCACCACATGATCCGCTCCATGACATCCACCCAGGTCACGGCCGCCTCATCACTGGAGGCACTCAACGCGACGGCAGACTCCGCCGCCCGTGCCATCCTGCGCGTCGTGAACATCCCAGGACGCCAGCGGCACTCCGAACGCGCGCAGAAAGCCCGCCCGAAATTCCCGCACACTGCCGCGACCAAGCAGACCGTCACCGAGAAACCGCAGGTCACCGTGTTCGCGCCGGGATTCTCCTAGCCCCGTGACCGGAACGCCGCCGTGAGGAAGGAGGAACCACCGCGGCCCGTGGAACCGCGCGCCAGCCCCGCCGCGACACGCGGGCCAAAACTATGACCAGCCACCAAACGGAAACAGACTCCAGGGCGCGCACAGAACACCACAGCCATAAAACCCCAGGAAACACGAAACACCTAAAATCCCTGGTGTTGAGCGGTGGCCTGGCGGGTGGTCCCGGTTGCCAGTGCGGTCTCGAACCGGGTGCGGGCGTCTTGGGGTGCGTTGTTCAGCATGGTGTCGAGCATTGCGTGGGAGGTGGGGCGCAGGGTCGTCTTTATCTTGCCGGGGGCTTCCCATTTTGCGATGGTGCGCTCGGTGATGCCGAGGCGGGCGGCGAACTCTCGTGTGCTCATGCGCAGCGCTTCGCGCAGTGCGCGGGTTTCGCGGCCGGTCCATTTCTGTACCGTCGTCATGTCCGGCTCCTGTGATGCGGCTTGCGCGGGGTGGCGGCCCCGCATCCGTTGAGTTTACGCTCGCCCGATGTGGTGTGATCTTTCCCGATCCGGGCCGTTCCGGTCAGTGGTGACCGGTGACCTGTCGTGGCGGGGTCACCGGTCACCACTGACAAGTCACCATCAGGTGTGCCTGACCGCCCTGGTGTTAGCGGCCGGATTATCTGAACACCCGCGCATGATCAACGGCAACGTTGTTCGTGCACCGGTGGCCTGCACAGTCAGCGCTCCGGTCAGATGCCACATCGAAGCGGGCGCGGACAGCCGGTTGCTAAACAACGTGGCCAGTAGTACCAGTTCGCCGGTCATCGAGCCCTACCGATTATTTGCTGCGTCTCGATGGTGGGTTCGCACTGGCCGGGCAGTACAGAACTACCAATTTTGGCACCGTCTGGCCGTTGGCCGCCGAGGCGGGCACGCCAGGAAGATCCGGCCAGGCACGGGCGAGCGGATGGGCGGGCGTCCTCACCAGGGCTGCCGGGAACGATGATCAGATCGCCGGCATCCTCGACCCGTCCGGCACGACCGTGCTCGACCTGAACGCGCTGGTGCCCCGGAGGGCGCATCGTGCTGTTCGGCAACCCCCGCGGGCGGCCAGCCCGCCGCGCTCCCGCGGCTCATGACGGGCACGCGACGCTCGCCGGATTCAGCATCAGCCGCCTGCGCTCCGCCGCGCCCCACCGCGTCGCCATGGCGCTGCGGGCCGTCCTGGACCTGATCGCGGCCAGGAAGCCCGACATCTCGATCACCCGGGTGGGATGGCGAGCTTGGCACGGATGCGCTCGGCCTCGGGGGTTTCCAGGTGAACGTACAGGGCGAGCGCTTGCTGCCAGTGCGGGCGGGCTCCGGCGGCGTCGCCGGCGGCCGCGCTGAGGTTGCCGAGTCGTTCGTGCGCGCGGGCTTGCTGCTCCGGGCCGCCGATCTTGCGGGCGATGGCCAGCGCCGCCTGGTGATGCGCGCGGGCCTCCTCGGGTTCTCCCTGGGCGAGCGCGGCCTCGCCGAGGCCGTTGCGTGCCTCTGCCTCCCCGGAGGGCTCGGTGATTCGCCGGTAGATGGTCAGCGCCTGCTGGTAGCGGCCGACGGCCTGCGCAGGGCGGCCCAGCCGCAGATCGAGCTCGCCGAGCCAGCACAGCACTTGAGCTTCAGCGTCCGAGACGCCTGCGTCGTGAGTTGCCGCGTGTGCCTGCTGCAGATGCTGACCTGCCTCCTGGTCGCGTCCTTCGCGCAGGTCAGCGAACCCGAGGCTGGCGGTGGCATCGGCCTCGGCCATTGCGTGGCCGATCTGGCGGGCAGTCGTCCTGGCCTCCTCCAGATGCCGCCTGGCCTGGCGGTAGCGCCCTTGCCGCACCTCGACGTCGCTGAGGTGGGTCAGCGAGACGGCCAGGAAGGCGACGTCGCCGACCGCCCGGCTGGCTTCGGCTGCCTGGACCAGCCCGGCGGCAGCCTGCTGGTATCGGCCCTGACGGATAGCGATCAGACCGAGGTGCAGCAGGGCGCGGGCTTCACGGATCTGATCGCTGGTGGCGCGGCTGAGCTCCAGTGCCTGCTGGCAGTTGCTGGTGGCGTTGGGGTAAGCGCCCGTGCGGAGGTAGATCAGGCCAAGGTTCAGCAGGGCGCGGATCTCGCCGAGGGCGTCGCCGGTCTCGCGGCTCAGCCGGAGAGCGCGCTGGAAGTGCTGCTCGGCCTCCCAGTTGCGGCCAAGTCGCAGGTAGACGCCCCCGATGTTATTGACCGCGCCCGCTTCGGCGGCGCGGTCACCGGCCTGGGTCGCGCCGCGGGCGGCGGCACCGTGGATTACCAGTGCGTCGGCGAGAGAGCCTCCGTCGAGATGGCGGAACAAGGCCGCGGACAGGCCGACGGCGTGGCCGGGCCAGTCGTGCTCGCTGGCATAGGCGGCGACGGCCGTCAGGTTCTCCCGCTCGGCATTCAGCCAGGTCCGGGCCGCGTGCTCGTCAGTGACGGCCGCAGCGGAGGCGCCGCCCGGGGCATCAGCAGGTGCCGGTGCTTCGGCAGGGAACAGGATGCCGGCCGCGCGGCGCGCGGTGTGCAGATAGTAATCGAGCAGGCGGGTCAGCGCCTCGCGCCGGCCGGTTGCGGGGTCCTGGGCGGCGGCGAGCTCGGCGGCGTAGGCGCGCAGCAGGTCATGCATCGCGTACCGGTCCTCGCCGGTGCGGCCCAGCAGGCAGGCGCGGGTCAGCTCGGCCAGCGCCCGGCAGGCTGCCGGGTGGCTCGACCCGGTCAGCGCCGCGACCGCGCGGGAGTCGAAGTCCGCGCCGGGGTGCAGGGCGGCCAGCCGGAACGCCCGGGCCGCGCCGGGCGAAAGGTAGCGGCAGGACCAGGAGAACACGGCCCGCACCGCGGTGCTCGGATCCCCCCCGGCCTCCAGCGCATCGAGCCGGCGCTGGCCGTCCAGCTCACCGACGAGCGCGGCCAGCGTCAGCACCGGACGGGCAGCGGCGAGCTCGGCAGCGACCCGCAGGGCCAGCGGCAGATAGCAGCACAAGTCCGCCAGCCGGGCCGCCGCTTCCGGCTCCGCGTCGACCCGCGGGCCGATCAGCGCCCGCAGCAGCGCCATCGCGTCGCTCAGGGGCAGGACGTCCAGCAATAGCCGGCGGGCGCCGTCGCGGGCGACCAGGCCCGCCAGCGTGTCCCGGCTGGTCACGAGGACCAGGCAGCCGGGCGTGCCGGGCAGCAGCGGCCGGACCTGCTCCGGGTCGCGCGCGTTATCCAGCACGATCAGCACCCGGCGGCCCGCCAGCACGCTCCGGTACGCGGCGGCGCGCCCGGCCTCCTCGGCCGGGATCTGCTGCCCGGGCACGCCGAGCGCGGCCAGGAGCCCGCCCAGTGCCTCCCCGGGCGCCAGCGGCTGGCCTGGGTCATAGCCGCGCAGGTTCACATGCAACTGCCCGTCCGGGAACTCCCCGGCCACCTGATGCGCCCACTTGATCGCCAGCGCGGACTTGCCGACCCCCGCCGTGCCGCCGATCGCCGAGATCAGCACGGCGGACGCACCGTCGGCGGGCTTGGCCGTGAGCAGTCCGGTCAGCGTGGCCAACTCGGCGTCCCGTCCGGAGAAGCAACCGACGGCGGCGGGCAGCTGCCGCGGCGCTGCCTCCAGAGCGCCGGTGACTTTGGGGTCACCAGCAGCCGCCGATGGCGCGGCGAGCGCCGGATCATCGGTAAGGATCTGCCTGTGCAGGGCCCGAAGGTCCGGCCCTGGCTCGATGCCCAGCTCCTCAACGAGAATGCTGCGGGCGTTCTGATAGGCCGCCAGGGCCTCCGCGCGGCGCCCGCATCGATACAAGGCCAGCATAAGTAGCGCGTGCACATGTTCACGCAGCGGCGCGGTTACGGCGAGCTCCTGCAGCTCTGCGGCCACCCCGGCATGCCGGGCTAGCCTGAGGTCAGCCTCGATCCGCAGCTCCTGCGCCTGCATTCGCAGCTCGGTCAGGCGCGGGACCTCGACCGCGGCCAGCACGGGCAGGTTCACGTCCGACAGCGGTTCCCCGCGCCACAGGTCGAGCGCAGCGGCGGCATGGAATGCGGCCTGCAGCCAGGAGGCCTCACGCATCGCACTCTGTGCGGCGGCCAGCGCCTGCTCGAACGCTACACTGTCCAGCTCACCGGGTTCGACCCGGATCAGGTAGCCGCCGGGCTTAGTCGCGATCCGGTCCCGTCCCGCGGGCCCGAGTGCCTGCCGGAGCCGCTTCACGTAGTTCCGCACCGTGACCGCCGCCGTCGTCGGCGGCGATGCCGGGGCCCACATGAGCTCAGCGAGCTCTTCAGCCGGGATGGTCTGGCCGGCCCGGATCAACAGGATGGCAAGCAGCGCCCGTTGCTTGCCGAGCGGCACTGGTATGGGCACCTCTTTGCAGCGCACCTCCAGATGGCCGAGGAGGCCAAACGTCACACCAGGCTTCATCACGCGCCCCATCCCGCTACCTCAGCGCTACGCCAGTGCTACCGCCCGGTGAGACCATAACAAGCAAAGGCAGGCAAGTATACCCAACCCCGGCATTTGATCCGGACGAGGAGCTGCCGCTGGTCAGTGCAAGAACGGGGTCGCCTATGTCGACTGACTCGGAACAGCACAGGTGCGCCCCGCCTACACAGGAAGGCGTTAAGGATGAGAATCACTCGCATGACGGTCGTCGCTGCGATCGGCGCCGTTGCGCTCGCCCTGCCCGTCACCGCGTCAGCGGCGGTGACCCATACCATCGAAAACAGCAACGGCACTTACGTCTACGTCAACCCGAACTTGAGCGTGCAACTCGTGTCAGCACCTAATGCGAGCACGCTCCAGATCGTCGGCACAATCAAGTCCGGCGGCCATACCTACTACGAGTACCAGGACGTCCTCACTGGCTACTGCATTCAGGCCACCACAAACGACTCGAAGATGGCCGCCGGCGGCTGCATCGGCTCCAACCGCCAGTACTGGTTCTGGAACAGCCACGTGCTCGTCAACTACGCCTTCGCCACGAAGGCTTACGCATCCGGCAGCAACGTAGATCTTGGCACAGGCTCAGGCTCAGCTTACGACTGGGTGATCAGCTGAGGAGGGGCTCGGTCCTTGACCCGGCCGGCCGCTCGCGCGGGATGGCAGCCAAGCGGGAAAAGAAGCGTGAGCGTCCGCATCTGGCGGCCACAGCTCCGCGGCGGCATCTTGCATCAGCACCCAGATCGGCCTGTCGTAGATCATCGAACTCCCTCGTCCAGCTATGCCATGCACACTGCGGCAGGCCAACCGGCCACCGTTCGAGGGAGTCGGTCAGGCTCGTCCTGGACCTGCAGAACGGCGGAGTGATGATGCCTGGGCACGGCCAGGACGGCCCGAGGCGTCTCGCGGAGACCGTAGCGCGCCAGAGCGACCTGACCTACGTGCCCCAGGTGCCGATCGGCAGGAAGCCGCCATCGGTCCAGATCGATTCCTCTTTGTTCGTGTTGTCAAGGGGTGAGCCTGTACGTCCCCCCTGCCAGGAGAGGAAAGGAGGCGGCTTCGCCGCCGCTGTGTTTGCTGGGCGTGCCGCGCCAGGGTACGGGGCCGTCCCTCCGGCTTCAAGGCTGCTGCGCATCGCCTGCGGCGACGGCCTGACGGCCGGCCTTGACCCCGGAGCCTCTACGGCCCCTGGGGGCAGGAAGAGCGGCAGGCCAGGGCCTGCCCCCGGCGCGCGCGGCACGCAGACCCAGTCCGGGGGCGCAGGGGAGCGCGTGCTAGGCGGAGGTGCGCGCGCGTGACCGCCTGGTCTGCCGGGTGCGGCCAGAGCGCGGTGTGGCCTTGGACGGGCCGGGCTGTGGTCGTAGGGTGGGGTCAGGTCCGGGAGTGGCCTCGCCGAAGAGCCGGTCTGCGGGGTGCAAGCCGGTCACGCTGGCGACAGAGCCGTTCCCCGGGTGCCCTCCCGGGCCCGCCAGGCTGGCGGCCGCCCGCCGGGCGTCGGCCTTCATCTTCTTGTAGAGGGCGTCGCTGACCTGCCGTTTGAGCGCTCTGAGGGCCTCCTTTGAGGTCTTGCCCTCGGCTATCTTCTTCTCGTAGTAGGCGCGGCCCTGGCTGTGCTGGTAGCGGATCTGGGTGACCGCGGCCATGTGGACGGCGTGGTTCATCCGCCGGTTCCCGCGCAGCGACAGCCGGTGCACCACCCGGTTGCCCGAGGACACCTCGACCGGCGCGGTGCCGTTATAGGCGGCGAAGCTGTCCGGGCTGGCGAACCGGGAGATGTCACCGGTATCGCCGATCACCGCGGCGGCGACGGCGGGCCCGACCCCGAAGATCTCCGTCGTCGTGGTGCCGGAGGCCCGGACCGCCACGGCCAGCTTCTTCTGGATGTCGCGCCGCTGGATGTCGATGCGGCGCAGGTCGGTCAGGAACTGCTCGGCCAGCACCCAGCGGGCCATCCCGGCCGCGCCGCGCGGCTCGGCCTGGTCCAGGATCCGGGCGGCCTGGCCCGCGGTGATCGGTTTGCTGACCCCGCCCGGGATCAGCTGGCACAGCACCGCGTGCAGCCGGCAGACCACCTGGTTGCGGGACCGGCTCAGGTCCCGGTGCCGCTTGGCCCAGATCTTGAGCACGGCCGCGTGGTCATCGGGCCGCACCGGCTGGCAGGCCGCGGACCGCAGCGCCGCGATGGCCACCGACCGGGCGTCGTTCGGGTCGTTCTTGTCCGTCGCCCCCGATCCGAGCAGCCGTACCCGCGCGGCGAGCTTGGGCGGCACGTCCAGCACGTGCTCCCCGGCGGCGACCAGCTGCTGGGCCAGCAGGTGCCCCAGCCCGCCGGCGCCCTCGACTGCCCAGGTCCGCTGCGGCCAGGCCGCCGCCCAGGCCAGCAGCCGCTGCGCCTGCGCGGTGCAGGCCCGCACCCGCACCTGGCCCAGCGGCTCCTCCGCTGTCCCGATCGCCACCGCGGTGTGCGACCCCTTGTGCGGGTCCACCCCGATCATCACTGCCGCCATCGACTGGCCCCTTTCCTCTCGAGCTCGGGCGGGGATCCCGTGGCGGGCATGCCTAATTCCGGATCGGTCAGCGGTCGCACCTCTTTCGAGCCACGCCACGGCAAGGGCCCGACAGGCCAGCACATCGATCTAAAGCCAGGCCAAGCGGTCGGCAGGCGGTTCGGGAGCCAGCCCATCGGACCCCTCAAACGCTACGGCCAACACCGCAGCGCTTCCAGAAACAATTAGGCGGGACTGTGCGCAGTCCGCGCCTCGTCGGCAGTCACGGTCAATTAGCAGGAACGACGGCTGGACAACGGCGGGATCGCTGAATCGTGTCGGCGATCACGAAATTCCCGGGTGTAGGGCGGTGACGATCACGTAATTCCCCAGCCCGTTCACGTAATTCCCATGGGGAGCATGGGCGTGTCGGGCTGGACCTGGCCATCACGGAAGTTGAAGCATTCCTCTCAACCTGGACATCCGGGGCGGGAGGCCCGATGGCGAGGAGAACGTTCGACGTGGTCGACATCATGGAGATCCTGGTCCACTGGTATGCGGGCCGGAGTAAGAGCGAGGTCGCGCTGAGCCTGGGCGTGGACCGCAAGACGGCGGGGAAGTACATCGCGGCGGCGGAGGCGGCCGGGATGAGGCCGGGCGGGCCGCCGGTCAGCGAGGAACGGTGGGCGGAGCTGGCGCGGGAGTGGTTCCCGGAGCTGGCTGATACCAGGTTGCGGCAGGTGACCTGGCCGGCGATCGAGGCGCATCAGGAGTACATCACCGGGCAGCTGAAGGCCGGGGTCACGGTGACCACGGTGCATCAGCGGCTGCGCGATGAGCACGGGCTGGCGGTGAGCATTTCCAGCTTCCGCCGGTATGTGGACGCGAACGTGCCGGAGGAGACGCGCCGGTCCAAGGTGAAGGTGCTGCGCCCGTACCCGGCCGAGCCTGGTGCGGAGGCGCAGATCGATTACGGGCGGCTGGGCCGGTGGCTGGATCCGGTGTCCGGGAAGCTGGTGACGATCTGGGCGTTCGTGATGGTGCTGGCGTGCTCGCGGCACCTGTTCGTGCGGCCGGTGATCCGGCTGGACCAGCAGGGGTGGAGCGAGTGCCATGCGGCAGCGTTCGCGTTCTTCGGCGGGGTCCCGGCCCGGCTGGTGCCGGAAAATGTGGCGGGCCACATTTTCCGGCTTATGCTCCCGGCCTGATTATGTGACCGCCAGGCAACTTTCTCCTGTCCCTGCGGCCTTTCCCGTCGTCCTGGCGGTCACATAATGGTTCAGAGCGAGTCGAGCCAGTTGAGCAGGGTGTCGTCGGA